>WNGL01009088.1_pt1 | contig 13323 bp, 22 predicted proteins | sample 5400591 | NCBI WGS metagenome assembly WNGL01 (sample SAMN13153377, study PRJNA577476) | soil metagenome | isolation source: 80 cm soil or saprolite under Garry oak tree replicate 1 | place: USA:California | collected 2016-06-15
GAAATGGTTATGCCCGGTGATACAACAAAGATGACAGTTAAAATTATCGTTCCTGTCGCTTTGGAAGAAGGTCTTCGATACGCGATTCGTGAAGGTGGAAAGACAGTCGGAGCCGGAGTCATTACTAAAATCTTAAAATAAGTCGCCTTAGGCGGCTTATTTACTTTTGAGGGAGATCTTTAACAGTCTGGAGGTAAAATATGGCAAAAGGAAGAATCAGAGTACGATTAAAAAGTTATGATGCAAGAGTCCTTGACTCGTGTTGTCAGCAAATTCTTGATTCGGTTATCAGAACCGGAGCTAAAGTTATTGGTCCTGTTCCTCTTCCGACAGATCGATCTGTCTATGCCGTAAATAAATCACCGTTTATTGATAAAGATGCGAGAGATCATTTTGAAATTCGCATTCATAAGCGATTGATTGATATTGTTTCACCAACAGACAAAACAATTGACAGTTTAACAAATTTAGCATTACCAGCCGGAGTTGATGTAGAGTTGAAGATGTAGATGCCCAATATAATTAAACATGCTCAAAGTCAAAGTATGATTGATTAAAAATGCCTAGCTATGGCCACCCCGCTTAGAGGGGATCAATTCACACATTGTGAATAATAAAGGTAGCCTATGGCTATCTTTTTTTGTCGTCATATTGATGAGAATGGGTGTTTAGTTAAAAATAATATGTTACAAGCATTAATCGGACAAAAAATAGATCAATCACAAACGTTTCTCGAGAATGGGGAGCGGATTCCTGTGACTGAAGTATCTGTTGCAGACAATGTCGTTGTGCAAGTAAAGACTGATGTGAATGATAAATATACTGCCGTGCAACTTGGAATAGGCGCGAAAAAGAAACCGATTAAGGCACGTGTTGGACACAGTAAAAAAGCCGGTTTAGAAAATGTCCCCTCACTCATCAAGGAAGTTGCGTGGGAAGGAGACGGAGAATTGCCAAAATCCGGCGATATCGTAACCGTTGAGACAGTTTTCAAACCTGGTGATATCGTCAAAGTAACCGGAACATCAAAAGGAAAAGGGTTTGCAGGTGGCGTGAAGCGGTACGGTTTCCGTGGCGGTCCCAAAACTCATGGACAGTCAGATAGACACCGTGCACCAGGTTCTATCGGGCAAGGAACGACACCGGGTCGTGTTTACAAAGGTAAAAGAATGGCTGGACACATGGGTGTTGAGACAGTGACGGTTAGTAATTTGGTCGTGGTTGATGTTGATCCGGAGAATAAAAAATTGTATGTGTTAGGCCTCGTACCAGGAAGCAAAAAAACTGCATTGATCATTACAAAAACAGGAGAGCAAAAGAAATTTGTCCGGTTACTTTCAGTAAAACAAAAAGAAGACGAAGAGGCAGCAAAAGAAGCAGAAAAGCTTGCTAAGGAGCAGGAAAAAGCCGCTTCTGAAGCTGCAAGAGTAGAGGCAGAAACGGAGCCAACTGAAGAAGAGACTACTCCAGTAGAAGCACAAACAACTTCAGAGACTGTTATTACACCTGAGGAAACAGTTGCTGATGCAACTGAGACAGTGAAAGAAGAGGTAGAAGGTGCAAGTGAAGCAGAAGCATCGGCAGATGAAGAAACAAAGACAGAACCTGCTGAGGAAGCAGAGAAAGAAGAAAGTGCATCTGCAGAAGAGACTAAGGAAGGAGAATCAAGCAATGGCGATAAGTAAGAATAAAGTGAGTGCAACCAAAGCTGTTAAGAAAGAAGCGGTTATAAAAGTAGCGAAACCAAAAGTTTCGACAGACAAGAAAACTCTATCAAAAAGCTTGGTAAATGCAGAGGTTTCAGTTTCGAAAAAAACAACGGAGAAAACGTATCAGGCAGTTCGCGTATATCTTGCAAATCAACGACAAGGAAATGCTTCGACAAAGACGCGAGGAGAAGTTGATGGGTCAACAGCGAAGATTTATCGACAGAAAGGAACAGGTCGGGCCAGGCATGGATCTAAAAGAGCGCCAATTTTTGTTAAAGGTGGTATCGTCTTTGGACCAAAACCACGTGATTTTAGCCTTGAATTGCCGCAAAAAATGAAAAGAAAAGCACTCTTTAGCGCGCTTTCTGCAAAAGTGAAAGATAACGAAGTGATAGTGATTGATGGGCTCGGCGGGATCAAGCCAAAGACCAAAGTCTTTGCAGAGGTGCTTGAAAAGTTAGGAGTTGCGAAGAAAAAACAAAAATTATTGTTTGTCACAGCAGGAAAAGATGTTTCGCTTGTCCTTCGATCAGGACGAAATGTGCAGGGAGTAAGCTTTCTTCCGTCAAAACAAGTGAATGCGTATCAAGTACTCGTCGCAACGAGGCTTGTTCTGATGAAGGATGCAATTGATGAGATGAAGGAGCACTTTTTGAAAAAATGAATACGATAGTTATTAAACCATTAATTACAGAAAAATCAATGGCAGATGTTGCTCGCGGTAAATACGCTTTTGTCGTTGCGAAAGATGCAAGTAAGGCTGCTATCAAAGCAGCGATCAAAGCTCAATTCAATGTAACCGTTGTAAGTGTTGCAACAAGTGTCCAAAAGGGAAAAACACAGCGTGTCGGCGTCAGAAGAGTAGAAGTTGACAGAGCAAGTGTAAAAAAGGCAACGGTGACAGTGAAAAAGGGAGATAAAATCGGACTTTTTGAACCGGGTGGGGAAGAGCCGGAAAAGCAGACAAAGAAGAAATAGTATGAAAAGACTAAAAACAATTAAGAAAAAACATTCGGGACGCGATGCGAGCGGGAAAGTTGTTGTCAGACATCAAGGCGGACAGCACAAAAGGTTTCACAGGCAGATTGATTTTAAGCGAGATAAATTCGGGATTGTTGGACGTGTCATCGCAGTGGAATATGATCCCAATAGAACCTGTGATATTGCTTTGGTACAATATGCAGATGGGGAAAAGCGGTATATTTTGGCTCCCCAGGGAATGAAAGAAAATGATACAATCGCCAGTGGTAAAGGCGTTGATATTAAAGTCGGTAACGCTCTTCCTTTGGGTGACATGCCTGCGGGAACAGTGGTACACAATATCGAATTAACACCGGGTAAAGGCGGACAAATAGCACGAGGTGCGGGAACCGGCGCGATTGTTTCATCAACAGAAGGTGGGTATGTCTTTTTAAAATTGCCCTCAAGTGAGGTTAGACGGGTACGCGCTTCTGCAATGGCAACAATTGGGCAAGTTGGCAATGTCGAGTGGAAAAATGAAGTAATTGGCAAAGCAGGGCGAGCACGAAACATGGGACGCCGTCCGACTGTCCGGGGAGTTGCGCAGAATCCTCGCTCTCATCCACATGGAGGAGGAGAAGGTAGATCTGGTGTGGGTATGAAATCGCCCAAGACGTATGCGGGAAGAAAAGCAGTCGGAAAGACACGAAAACCGAAGAAATATTCAGACAAATATATCGTGACACGAAGAAAGCCAGGAAAGCATAATCCTGCGAAATAAGTATGAGTAGAAGTAGTAAAAAAGGACCATATATAGACGAAAAACTGTTACAGAAAATTCTGAAACAGAAGAATAATGGAAAGAACGAGCCAATCAAAACCTGGTCTCGGTCAAGTCAAATTGCGCCTGACTTTGTCGGACACACGCTCATGATTCATAACGGGAAGCATTTTATTTCAGTGCTCATAGTTGAAGGGATGGTTGGTCATCGGCTTGGTGAATTTTCACCAACACGAACCTTTAGAGGTCATGGAAAAGTTGTAGCACGTGAGGTATCGAAGACATAATACCCTCGAAAAAATATGGAAGTAAAAGCAATAGCAAAATCACAACGAATTAGTCCGAGAAAATTGCGATTGGTCGCGGAGGCGGTCAAGCATATGTCAATTGATGACGCATATGGTGCGTTGGAAGTGACACACAAAAGAGCAGCTCGAATAGTGCAAAAGACACTCAAAAGTGCTGTTGCTAACGCAGTTACCAATGCCAAGCTTGATAAAGACAATTTGCTGATCGCCAGTGTGCTCGTGAATGAATCACAACCATTCAAGAGGTTCCGGCCATCAACCAGAGGGAGAAGCCATCCGTACAAAAAAAGAGGAAGTCATTTGACAATTGTTTTGAAAGAAAAAGCGGTAGTTATGTCACCCAAGTTACTTACACCGGTTAAAAAGGAGGGTAAAAAATAAATATGGGACAAAAAGTTAATCCACATGTTATTAGACTTGGAAACGTATTTAGCTGGAGCAGCCGCTGGTTTGATGAGCGGACTTACAAGGATGTTGTTCTTGAAGATTACGGTCTACGAACGATGCTCATGAAGCGTTTTCGTTCAGCTGGTGTTGCCGCTGTTGAAATTGAACGGTCAATTAATAGTCTGAAGATTATCATTCATGTTTCACGTCCAGGTATTGTGATTGGACGCGGTGGGACTGGTTTGGAAGAGCTCAAAAAGGCAATTGCGGCATTTTTTGCAAAAGCTCGGGGCAATAATACCATGCCAAAAATGGATATCAGAGTTGAGCCGGTCAAAGAACCAAATCTTAATGCTCAATTGGTTGCAATAAATATTGCAGATCAGCTCGTTCGTAGACTGCCGTTTAAGCGGATCTTAAATTCAACCTCAGAACGTGTGATGAGCTCTGGTGCGCTTGGAGTTAAAATTGCTTTATCAGGACGGATTGGTGGAGCTGAAATCGGAAGACATGAGAAAATCAGGGTCGGTACAGTTCCGGTATCAACGATTCGCGAGAATATCAGTTATGCGCAGGTTCCTGCGTTGACCAAAAAAGGCTATATTGGTATCAAAGTCTGGATTAATAGACCGGAAGGAAAGGAGATTATCTAGTCTATGTTAATGCCAAAACGACAAAAATACCGAAAACAACAACGGGGAAGTATGAAAGGGAATGCAACTCGGGGAACCAGACTTGCCTTTGGAGATTATGGTTTGCAATCATTGAGTATGGGATGGATAAGCAGCCGTCAGCTTGAATCGGCAAGACGTGCAATTAGTAATTATACACAGCGAGGTGGTCGAATCTGGATTACTATTTTTCCTGACAAACCGATCTCTAAGAAACCACCGGAAGTCAGAATGGGCGGTGGCAAAGGGGATATTGATTCTTATGTCGCTCCGGTAAAGCCAGGACGAATTATGTTTGAGATGGCAGGAGTGAGCTCAGAAATTGCAAAAGAAGCACTCAGGCTGGCATCGCATAAATTGCCGGTTAAGACCCGAATTTTGATAAAAGGAGAAATGTAACTATGAAAACGACTGATAAAAAAGCATTACAGACAAAAACAGCAAAAGAACTGACAAAATTGGTTGAAGAAGCATACAAAACGCTTGGCCAAATAAAACTTGACCATGTGCAGAATAAATTGAAAAACACGCGGAGTATTTATAATACTCGTAAAGAAATTGCCGTGATGCAGGCAGTTCTGCAGCAGGTGAAATTGAAAGAAAAGGAGGAGAAAAAGTAAGCTATGGCAAAAGTATTAACAGGAAAAGTTATCTCGATGAAAATGCAGGATACCGCAGTGGTTGAAGTATCAAGGCGTGTTCCGCATCCTTTGTACAAAAAGCTTTTGAAAAAAGGGAAGCATTTTAATGTTGACACGGCAGGAAAAAGTGTCGAAGTGGGTAATGAAGTAAAAATTGTTGAAACCAAACCTATTTCAAAAACAAAATATTTTGCGATAAAGGAGGTTATTACCAAGAAATAATATGTTGCAATTACGAAGTATTGTTAAAGCGGCAGATAACTCAGGAGCAAAGGAACTTTATATCATTCATGTGTTCGGTGGCTCCAAGAGGAAATTCGCACGTATCGGTGATGTAGTCAACGCGGTTGTTAAATCGGCTATTCCCAATGGGCAAGTAAAAGATTCGGAAATGGTCAAAGCAGTTGTTGTCAGAACACGGAAAGAAGTCAGACGGGCTGATGGATCCTATGTCAGATTTTCTGATAACGCAGTGGTTGTGATTGATAATCCAAAAGATAAAAATGTCCGGGGAACCCGTATTTTCGGACCAATTGCCCGTGAAGTGAGAGACCGTGGATTTACAAAGATTGCCAGTATGGCAGTGGAGGTTGTTTAATTATGAAATTGAAAAAAGGAGATTTAGTAACAGTTGTCAGAGGAAAAGATAACGGCAAAACAGAAAAAATTGTCAAAGTCTTTTCAAAAGAAGGCAAAGTGCTCGTAGATGGCGTAAATCAATACAAGCGTCATGTCAAAGGCCGCATGCAGGGACAAAAGTCAGAGATTATTACCCTGACCAAGCCGTTGGCTGTTGCCAGTGTGCAATTGGTTTGTCCGAAGTGTAAAAAATTGACTCGGGTTGGATACAAAATGCTCAAAGATGAAAAAGTAAGAATTTGCAGAAAATGTAACGCTGAGATTAGTTAGAAATTGAAAGGAGCCTATGGAATTACAAAAAAAATATAAAGACGAATTAGTTGCAAAATTAGAAAAAGACTTGGGACTTAAAAATCCTATGGCTGTGCCTCATCTCGTAAAGATTGTGGTCAACATGGGAGTGAAAGACGCGGCATCGGACAAAAAGATCATTGAAAAAATGAGTTTGGCGCTTGGTCAAGTAACCGGACAGAAAGCAAAACCAACGCGGGCCCGAAAAGCGATTGCTGGATTTAAGATCCGTCAAGGTGATACCATCGGTCTTATGGTAACGCTTCGTGGTAAACGAATGTATGAGTTCTATGATCGCTTGGTAAAAATTGTTTTACCGCGTTTGAAAGATTTCCGCGGTGTACCCAGAGGAAGTTTTGACGGCCGCGGCAATTACACCCTGGGATTCCATGAATATTCAACATTTCCTGAGATTGATCCGGCAAGTGTCGAACGGTTGCAAGGAATGGAAATAGTCTTTGTCACAACAGCACCGGATAACAAGCAGGGATTTGCTTTGCTTGAAGCAATGGGCATGCCGTTTGCGAAGGAGGCTAAGAAGAATTAGCCTTGAAAATGTGGTATAATGACAGGCGTCTTGTTTAATAAGATATGGCAACAACAGCAGATATTGTAAAATTTAAGAAGAAGCAAAAATTCGCGGTTAGAATGGTTAACCGTTGTGGGATCTGTGGCCGCGCGCGTGGCTATATGCGTCGATTTGGCCTTTGCAGAATTTGTTTCAGAGAACGCGCAATGAAAGGAGAATTACCAGGCGTTTATAAAGCGTCATGGTAGCACCGAAATTATGAATTACGTTATTGGAGATTTTGTTATTCAATTAAAAAATGCAGCACTCGCCCATCGAAAAGCGGTGGTTGCGCCATATGCAAACCTCAGTAAAGCGGTAGCCCTTGTCTTGAAAAAAGAAGGTTTTGTTGCCGGCATAACTGAGGAAACTGTTGACGGCAAAAGGATGCTTTCTGTATCCCTTCGCTATCAACGACGAAAGCCAGCAATTACTGATATTGATTTGGTTTCCAAACCATCACTTCGGACCTATGTCGCATCAAGTGAAATCGCAAGTAAGCAGGGGCGGGCGGCTACAGCAGTGTTATCAACCAATGTCGGTATCTTAACAGGGAATGATGCAATTAAAAAAGGTGTTGGAGGAGAGTTGTTGTTTAAGATTTGGTAAATTATGAGTAAAATTGGAAAATTACCTATTACCGTTGGAAATGGCGTCACTGTCACCGTTGATGGACGAAACGTACATGTTACCGGGCCAAAAGGAAACGGAACTCTTCCGTTACCTGAGGGAATAGCTGTTGAGGTGCAAGACGGCAAAATTCTCGTGAGTGCAAAAAAATTGGAAGACCGGAAAGTCAAAGCACTTTATGGATTGACTCGGGCAAACCTTGCCAATTTGGTTAAAGGTATGGATACGGGTTTTGCAAAACAACTAGAATTAACCGGTGTCGGATATCGTGCACAGATGCAGGGTATGGATTTGGTTTTGTCTTTAGGATTTGCGCATCCGGTAAAATTTCATCCCAGAGACGGCGTCACCGTGACAGTTGCTGACAATGTCATCACAGTCAGTGGAAATGATCGTCAACTTGTCGGTGAAGCGGCTGCAAATATTAGAAAGGTCAAACCGCCTGAACCATATAAAGGAAAAGGGATAAAATATAAAGGAGAACGGGTGCGAAGAAAAGCAGGGAAAGCTGCAAAAACAGCAGGAGCAAAGTAGTTATGAATGATAACCAAAAACGATTACATAGACAAATAAGATCTCGTAAGAAAACGGCGTTAGTTACCAACCGCGTGCGTTTGAGTGTCTACCGTTCAAATAATTATATTTATGCACAAATTATTGATGGCAAAGGAAATACCCTTGTCGGAGTTACAGAACGCGCTTTGAAGAAAGATACCAAGATTTCACCCATTGAACGGGCTAAACAAGTGGGAGTGGAAATTGCCAAATTAGCGCTGTCTAAAAAGATTAAAGAAGTTGCTTTTGATAAAGGACGATTTGCCTATCATGGACGAGTTGAAGCAGTTGCAGAGGGCGCACGCGAGGGAGGACTCAATCTGTAGTTTTACTGTATGAATAATAATAGACCAAATAACCAGAATAGAAATAGACAATTTAATCAGACACCAAGTGAGTTTGATGAGCAAGTAGTGCAAATTAACCGTGTTTCAAAGAAAACCAAAGGTGGCAACAAGATTGGTTTTTCTGCATTGACGGTGGTTGGTGATAAGAAAGGCAAAGTAGGTGTCGGACTTGGCAAAGCACCTGATGTTTCAAACGCGATCAGAAAAGGGATGTCACAGGCCAAAAAGCATATGATACAAGTGCCGCTTGTTAACGGTACGATTCCTTTTAGAATTGATGTCAAAATCGGCGCAGCACGCATTATGCTTAAGCCTGCTCCTCCAGGAAGCGGTATTATTGCCGGCGGTGCTGTCAGAAGTGTTGTGTCTGCAGCCGGAATTGAAAATATTTCTTCCAAGATGCTTGGGACGGAAAATAAAATCAGCAATATTTACGCAACGCTTGAAGCACTGAAAATGATTAGTGAACAGGTAGAAAAGACGAAAGAGAGAAAATTGAGTAAGGGTTAATATGAATCTATCACACATTGGAAAATTAAAGACAAAAAGTAAAAAGCGAGTCGGACTGGGTCATGGATCCGGTCGTGGCAAGACTGCCGGTCGTGGAACCAAAGGACAAAAAGCCCGTAACAAAGTCGCAATTTATTTTGAAGGTGGTGCGTTGCCGTTGACCAAAAGACTCCCTTTTCTTCGGGGTAAAGGACGCAATCGTTCTTTGCAAGAAAAATCCTTGGTCATTAACGTTGAAGCACTTAATGTCTTTCTCAAAGGTGCTGATATTACTCTTGAATCATTGGCAAAACAAGGCATTGTGGAGCTGGAACTCGCCAAACAAAAAGGGGTCAAAATTCTTGGTGATGGGCAGTTACAAGTTGCCCTGAATGTCAAATTGCCGGTTTCCAAAGGAGCAGCAGAAAAAATTACAAAGGCCGGTGGTACGGTAGAAAACTAACATGAACGGTATATTTGACACGCTTCGTAACAGTTTTAAGTCACCAGAGATACGAAGAAAAATTCTTTTTACCCTGTTGATTTTTCTTATATTTCGAATTTTTGCACACATCCCCGTTGCCGGAGTTAATATAGCCCAACTAAAACAACTCTTTGCAAGCAATCAATTTCTTGGCTTTCTTGATATTTTTTCAGGCGGCACGCTTTCTAATTTTTCCATCATGGCGCTAGGACTTAATCCTTATATTAATGCGTCAATTATTTTGCAGCTTCTAACGATGGTGATTCCCAAGCTTGAAGAGATGTCAAAAGAAGGCGATTCGGGACGGCGAAAAATAAATCAGTACACCCGCTTTCTCACTGTACCACTTTCGGTGTTGCAGGCTATTGGTGTCTACGCACTTTTAAAAAGCCAGGGCTTGGTAACTACGCTTGGGCCGCTTGATCTGATCGCTTTTATTTTGACGCTTGTTTCCGGCTCGATTTTGCTCGTCTGGCTTGGGGAGTTAATCACCGATCATGGTGTGGGCAATGGTATTTCTTTATTAATTTTTGGTGGCATTGTGGGAAGACTTCCTATTGCTTTGGGACAAACGTTCTCAACAACCAATACGCAGGCGAGTTTGGGACTTATTAGTTTTGCTGCGTTAAGTTTGCTTGTTATTGCAGGAATCATCGTTGTGAATGAAGCAACCCGTCAACTTCCCGTGCATTATGCCAGACGTATGAGGGGGAATAAATTGTATGGCGGACAGTCTACCCACCTGCCACTTCGCCTCAATCAAGCCGGTGTTATCCCGATTATTTTCGCCGTTTCAATTGTCCTCTTGCCTTCGCTTATTGGTAATGTCTTTTTGTCATCACAAAATCCGATAATGCGGGGAATTGCCGAAAATCTCAATTTGTGGTTTTCTCCAACGGGGTGGTTTTATAACGTATTTTATTTTGTTCTGGTTGTTGCCTTTACCTTTTTCTATACGGCTGTTGTTTTTAATCCCAAAAAGATTGCTGAAGAAATCCAGAAATACGGAGGTTTTATCCCTGGTGTTCGTCCTGGTAAACCAACCTCAAATTATCTAAACTATATCTTGACCCGTATTACGTTGGTAGGAGCCTGCTTTTTGGGTTTGGTTGCTATTTTGCCGACACTTATCCAAGTCGCAACGGGTGTTCAGACACTTCTTTTGGGAGGAACAAGTATTTTGATTGTGGTGAGTGTTGTCTTAGAAACGTATAAAGCAATTGAGGCAAATCTTGTCATGCGCAATTACGAAGGCTTTCTAAATCAATAGAATTTGTTTATGAAAATTATTTTAGTAGGCATACAAGGATCAGGAAAATCGACACAAGGGAATTTACTCAGCGAAAAGCTTGGTGTTCCGTATCTTTCAACGGGTCATATTTTTAGGGATCTGGCAAAAGAACATACACCACTAGGACGCTATATTAAAGAAACGATGACAGCGGGTTACCTGATCCCGGATAAAAAAACCAATGAAATTGTCAGCGATTATCTTGGGCGTCCCGAATACGAAAAAGGATACATTATGGATGGCTATCCCAGGACGCTAACGCAGGCAAAAGTATTTAAAAATGGGATTGATAAAGTGATTTATCTTGAAGTATCCGACAAAGAAGCATTGTGGCGGCTTTCGTATCGAAATGGGGAGAACGGTGAAAAACGGGAAGACGATACATTGAGTGCGATCAGAAAGCGAATCGAGCTCTTTCATAAATTTACAAAGCCGGTGCTTGAACACTATAAAAAGAAAGAGAAAGTAGTCACAATTAACGGGGAAGAACCAATTGAAAAAATTCATAAAGAGATAATGAAAAAAATTACCAAGTGAAAAAAGGATTTATTATTGCCATCGACGGCCCACTCGCTTCCGGAAAAGGAACAATAGCCAAAAAGCTCGCAACAGTTTTGCATGGAGTGGATTTATATACCGGAGCAATGTATCGATGTCTTGCCCTTTACTGTATTAATAGTGGTATTAATTTGGAAAATGCCGCCGATGTGGCTTCCCAATTAGATAAAATTACTGTTTCATATAATGAAGAGAAGATACTGCTTAACGATACGGATGTAACCGATGCCATACAAGAATCGGCAATTGCAGAGGGCGCATCAGTTATCGCTGTTATTCCTCAGGTAAGAAAAGAGCTTGTCAGACGGCAGCAGGAAATTGGTAATAAAGCTGTGCTTTTGGGAAAAATTGTTATTGTTGAGGGACGGGATATCGGGACTGTTGTTTTTCCTGGTGCTGCGGTAAAAATTTATCTGACCGCGTCCGTTGCAGTTCGAGCGAAGAGACGTTTGGCACAATATGCTAAGCAAAAAGATGCGCCAACCTATGAAGAGATGCTTAAGCAAATCAGCACAAGAGATAAACGGGATTCGGAGCGCACGGAAAGTCCTATGACAAAAGATCCTGAAAAAAATGGCTATTATGTAATGGATAATTCTGCTATGAATACAGATGAGACAATTGCTACCATTGTAGTTGAATTAAAACGGAGGAAATTATTTGATGATTGATTATAAAACATCTGAACAAATAGCAATTATGCGCGACGGTGGCCATATATTGGCAACGGTGCTTGGTGAAGTTATGGAAGCGGTAAAGCCCGGCGTTACGGAATTAGCATTAGACCAACTGGCGGAAAAACGGATTCGAGAACTCGGAGGAGAGCCTGGTTTTATGAAAGTTAAAGGATATCACCATACGACGTGTTTTTCGACCAATGATGTGGTAGTGCATGGGATTCCTTCCGGTTATGCCGTTGCTCCCGGAGATATCGTCGGGATTGATTGCGGCGTTTATTATAAAGGGTTCCATACTGATATGTCGGAAAGTAAAAGAGTTACCGGGGTCAAAGACGATGCAGTTGATAAATTTCTCAAAATCGGGAAATTGGCATTGGAAGAAGCGATAAAAGAGGCAGTGATTGGTAACCGGATCGGCCATATTTCCCAAACGATTCAACGGATTGTGGAAAAAGAAGCAGGATACAGTATTGTCCGAAGCCTTATTGGTCATGGAGTAGGTAAAGAGTTACATGAAGCGCCTGAAGTGCCAGGATATCTTGTCGGCAACATCAACCGGACGCCAGCTCTCAAGGAGGGGATGACAATTGCTGTTGAAGTGATATACAATATGGGGACACATGATGTTGTTCTGGATCAGGATCATTGGACAATACGCACAAGAGACGGTAAGTTGTCGGGACTTTTCGAGAGAACAATTGCGATAACAAAGGACGGCCCACTGATGCTGACACACTAGAGCGTAAGGGTTGTTGCTCTTTTGTGGCTATTTTGTTATAATGCTTCAATGGCTCATCAAGGCTCATTTGAGAAAGATGGCATAGTAAAAGAAGCGCTGCCCAACACGTTATTTCGGGTAGAGCTTGATGATGGATCTTTGGTTTTGTGTCACCTCTCGGGGAAGATGCGGATGCATTTCATCAAAATTTTACCAGGTGATCGAGTAAGAATTGAGATGACGCCGTATGATCTGACTAGAGGCAGGATAATGTATCGGTATAGATAATATGAAAGTACAAGCAAGTGTCAAAAAACGATGTCTGAAATGTAAAATAATCAAGCGCCGGGGCGTGGTACGTGTCGTGTGTGATAATCCACGTCACAAACAGCGACAGGGATAAATAATATGCGTATTGTAGGAGTCACTATACCAGACGAAAAAAGAGTTGATATCGCTTTGTCATATATTTATGGCATTGGAAGAAAAAATGTCGTTGACGTTTTAAAAAAAGCGGAAGTTGTAGCAGAGAAGCGAGCTAAAACATTAACGGAAGACGAAATTAAGCGGCTTACTAAGGTTTTGGAAGGATACAAAGTCGAAGGAGATCTCAAGG
>WNGL01006937.1_pt1 | contig 13320 bp, 13 predicted proteins | sample 5400591 | NCBI WGS metagenome assembly WNGL01 (sample SAMN13153377, study PRJNA577476) | soil metagenome | isolation source: 80 cm soil or saprolite under Garry oak tree replicate 1 | place: USA:California | collected 2016-06-15
CGACCAAGCGAGCGCGGGCGAAACGTTCTCGCCCGAACAGCCGAAGCCGTTGTACACCTGCTCCATGGCTATCGGGCCGTTCGGCCGGATGTCGGGGCTCATGAGCTCGAACTGGGCGCGCGCAGCGCCCTTTTTTCTTGTTGCCATGGAACCTCCATGCGAGGGAGAGAGAGGGGATTGTAACCAAGCGGCGCCCCGACCGCATTTATAATGCCGCGAAGCTTACATTTTGATGAAAACCCGCACGGAGGAACGATGTCGAGTCTCACCCTGAAACAAGCCAATACCGTCATCGAAAAGGCCCTGGCGCGCGCGCGCGCCATGAAAATCAAGCCGCTCGCGGTGGTCGTGCTCGACGACGCCGGCCACGTCAAGGCTGCGCAGCGCGAGGACGGGGCGAGCATGTTCCGCTTCGACGTGGCGCTCGGAAAGGCGTGGGCGTCGGTCGCGATGGGCGTCTCGAGCCGCGCCCTATTCAAGCGCGCCAAGGACAATCCCAATTTCTTTGTCGCTCTCTCCGCGACGGCCGGGGGAAAATTCCTGCCGCAGACGGGCGGCGTCCTGATCAAGAACGAAAAAGGCGAGATCCTCGGCGCCGCGGGGGCGAGCGGCGGAACGGGCGAAGAGGACGAGGAAGCCTGCGTTTCGGGGATTCAGGCGGCGGGGCTGACTGCGGACGCCGCGGCTTGAGCTTGAGAATGAAACGCGCCGCGTTCTTCGCGCTCGCATGGGTTTGCTCGCTCGCTGCGTCCGGGGCCTTGCGCGCACAGCCCGCCGAGGTCGCGGCCCTCGCGCTGTACGAGGGAACCGATCGCGAGCAGCGCCTCGTCAAGGGCGCGCGGAGCGAGCGCGAGATCAATCTCTACTCGTCCCTGGTGCTCGAGGATCTGAACGCGCTCGCCGCGGCCCTCGACAAGAAGTACGGGCTGAAGCTGAAGTTCTGGCGCGCCGGCTCCGAGAAAGTCGTGCAGCGCATCGTCACCGAGGCGCGCGCCGGCCGCTTCGACTTCGACGTCGTCGAGACGAACGGCCCCGAGCTCGAGTCGCTGCACCGCGAGAAGCTGCTGCAGGGGGCCGGTTCGCCGCATTTCAAGGACCTCATGCCCGAGGCGATCAGGCCGCACCGCGAATGGATCGGCACTCGCCTCAACATGTTCGTCCACGCCTACAACACGAACCTGGTGAGGAAAGACGAGCTGCCGAAGTCCTACGAGGACTTCCTGCATCCGAGATGGAAAGGGAGGCTGGGAATCGAGGCCGAGGACGTCGACTGGTTCGCGATGGTGGTCAAGGAAATCGGCGAGGACAGGGGCCTGCGGCTTTTCCGCGAGATCGTCGCGAGGAACGGGCTCTCGGTGCGCAGGGGACATACGCTGCTCGCCGGCCTGGTCGCCTCCGGGGAAGTGCCCTTTGCGCTCACCGTCTACAACCACAACGCCGAGAAGCTCAAGCAGAGAGGCGCCCCAGTCGACTGGTATGCGATCCAGCCCGCGATCGCGCGGGTCAACGGCGTCGCGCTCTCCAGGAAGCCGGCGCACCCGCATGCCGCGGTGCTGTTCTACGATTTCATGCTCGGCGAGGGGCAGGCGATCCTGGTCCAGGGGAATTACGTGCCGACCAACCGCAGGGCCGATCCGGGCACCGCGAGGACGCGGCTGAAATTCGTCGATCCGGCGGCGATGCTGGACGAAAGCGCGAAGTGGGAAAAGCTCTACGGCGAGATCATCACGCGGCAGTCGAAATGAGCGCGTAGCGCTGACGACCGCCCGTGCTCGTCCTCGAACGCATCGCCTCGGTCATAGGGCCCGTCTTCCTGATCATCGCGATCGGCTATGGTTACGGGCGCCGCAACCGGCCCGACCTCAAATCGTTCAACCACGTTTCGCTCCACGTTCTGGGGCCGCTCCTCGTTTTCACTTCGCTCGCGGGGGAGGACTTCCAGCTCGAGGGCAACGCCGCTTTCGTCGCGGGCGGAGTGGCGGTGATCCTCGTCTCGGGACTCATCGCCTGGCCGATCGCACTCCTCGCGCGCGTTAGCCCGCGTACCTTCGTGCCGCCGATGATGTTCAACAACTGCGGCAACATGGGCCTGCCTCTCGCGGTGCTCGCCTTCGGGCGTCCGGGCCTCGCGGCGATGGTGCTGCTGCTGGTGGCGAGCACGCTCTTGCAGTTCACCATCGGGAGCCGCATCGTCAGCCGCCACGCCGAATGGAAAGCGCTCGCGACTTCGCCCATGATCATCGCGAGCGTGCTCGGGCTCGTCTTCAGCGCCTTTGCCTGGAAAGTGCCGGCCGCGCTGATGGCGGGCCTGAAGATGCTCGGCGACGCCACGTTGCCTATGATGCTGTTCGCACTCGGAGTGCGCCTCACCGATCTGTCGAATCGCGGCTGGCAGGTGGGCGTGCTGGGCGCGGTGGTGTGTCCAGTGGCGGGGTTCGCGGGGGCCTACCTCGCGCAATTCATTCTGCGCCTGCCGTCCGAGCAATTCGCGCAGCTCATGCTCTTCGCGAGCCTGCCGCCTGCGGCGCTCAACTATCTCCTCGCCGAGCGCTATGAACAGGAGCCGGAGCGGGTGGCGTCGCTGGTGCTGATCGGCAACGCCTTCGCCATCGTGTTCGTGCCGCTGGGGCTGACGCTGGGGTTGTACCCAATTTGATGTTCGTTGGGCGGCATGCTGTGGGAGCGGCGTTAGCCCCTGGACTCGATTTGCCGAGGATGGCATAGTAAAAGCATGCGACCCGACCTCAGCAGACCCGCTATGCCGTTTGTTTGTCTACTCCTCGCCAGTGCCGTGTGCGCATCCCAAACTTTCGGCCAAGCCAAACAGAAGAAACCCCTGGCGGTGGTTGCGGGGCAGCCCATCTACGACGATGATTTGCTGCCGTTCGTTCAAGCGCAAGTGTTTCAGCTTCGGGTACAAGAATACGAAGTGAAAAGCAAGGCCCTCGAGAATCTGGTGAATCAGAAGCTGCTGGAAGCGGAGGCCAAGAAAAAGCGCATCTCGACTGAAAAAGTTCTCGCGCAAGAAGTGGATGCCAAGGTCCCCGAGCCCACGGAAGCCGAGCTGCAAGCTCTTTACATAGTGCAGAAAGAACAGCTAAGAAAGTCTTTTGATGAGCTCAAGGCGCAGCTCCAGCAGTTGCTGAAAAGGGCAAAACTCCAGCAGGCGCGCCAAGACTACTACGCACGTCTTCGGGAGCAGGCCGCGGTGTCCATTTTCCTGCAGAAGCCTAAAGTCGAGATTACCTATGATCCGGCTCGGCTTCGCGGAAGTCCGAAGGCTCCGGTGGTCATCGTGGAGTTTTCTGATTTCCAGTGTCCCTACTGCCAAGCGGTCGCGCCAACCTTGAAGAAGTTGCTTCTTAAGTACGGAGGTCGGGTGAGCTTGGCATATCGGGACCTTCCGCTGCGAGACATCCACCCGCAGGCTCAGTTGGCCGCGGAGGCTTCCCGCTGTGCCGTGGAGCAGGGAAAATTTTGGGAATATCATGACCTCCTCTTCGAGAACCCCAATAAGCTGAGCCGGGAGGGTCTAGTGGAGCAGGCCCGCCGTCTGAAGCTCGATGAGAAACAATTTGATTCCTGCCTATCCAGCGGCAAGTACAAGGCGCAAATTGATCAAGACTTGCAACTGGGGCTGAGAGCCGGACTCACCGGCACTCCGGGATTTTTCATCAACGGCACCATGCTCAGCGGTAACCTGCCGCAGGAAGCCTTTGAAAAGACCATCGAGGCCGAGCTTGCTGCTTCCAAGGGTCGGTGAACGGGACTGGCTCCTGCTCCGCGGGAGCTTGGGTTGGCGCCCGTCCGCAGTCTCGCAGGAAAGGAAAGGGACGATGGCTTTCAAGCCATCGTCCCTTTTGTTACGCCCCCCTTACGGTGCTGTCGGGCAAACGCCGAACGGACAGATCAAGCAGTGAGCCGTAACCCCGCTGCCCACCGGATGCGATGCGACTACGGTGCCGAAGGCATCCGTTCCCGTCGCCCTGACCGTGTCGCTGAACTGCACGCGGCCCGGATCCATCCCAGTCCCCGCGCTCGGGAAGTAAGACGCCGCCCCTGCTACCGGTGGTTGGTTGAACGCTGGTACCGGCAGTAGATTCGGGCAAGTAGGTTGAAGCGGGTCGCCCGCGCTCCTCGTGTAGCACGCGTCCGCACCCGCGGTACCTAGCCGGGTCAGGGTCAGGGGGGTGTCCGAGAAGAACGTCCTATCCACCGAGCCGTCAGCGTTGTCGTCTTCGGTCACCTGAACGTTGTTGATGTTGACGTTCCCTCCGTTGTGAACCTGGCCGGTGTAATCCACCCGCACGACGATGTTGGTGCCCAGCACTTGCAAAGCCGTCACGCACGTCTTGTCCAAGGTAAGCTGCGCGGTGGGTGTGCAGGCTGCGGGGGGAACTTGGGCGCTACAGGTCACCGGGTCGGTCGTCGCGCTGAGTGTAGCACCGCCACTCAGACTGGTTGTCGCAGTCGCGCTGGCTTGGTTCGTCGTTGGAAACGTCGTTGCGCTGAAGGTATTGGCGGGACCCGTGCAATCCGCGGGGAAGTTCTTAGAGTCGCCGGTATTGCCTTTGGGAGCCAGTGAACCGCAGCTGTAAGTGTTACCCTGGTCCATGACCGTGACATTGAATACTGTGGCGCCGCCCTCGTTCTTCACGGTGCCGCTGAACGAGTAATCGAACCCCGACCCATCAGGATGGAAAGCGGTGCACTGGCAGCCCTTGGTGAGGCTGATCTTGCACTCCGGGAAGGCGGCGAGCACGAAATCCTTGAGCACGGCACTAGTGGCCTGCGAAGACCGCGTCTCCAGCAGGAAGCTGCTGAAGCAGGGAACGGCCCCGGCCCCGCTTGCTGCGAACAGGGTCGTGAGATCGGCACCTCCCTCGAACAAGGCTCCGACGGGCATCGTATTGGTGCCCCCACCGAACTTCGCCAGGTAGGACCAGGTCTCGTTGGAAATGGGGCTGCCGTTGGTGATCGCGAAAGTGTCGAGGCTGCCGAGCAGCCTAAGGTTATTGTCCGCACATTGCCCCGGGGCAGGGTTCTTAACGCCGTTGCCACAAGTGCTGTCCCACTCGTACGCCGTGAGGACGGCGGTGCCGCCGCCGCCGACGAACGCAGAGACCAGGAAAACGTCGTGGTCTACGTGAACGCCTGAGAACGTTCCATTGGAATTGAGGGTGATGTTCTGCTGGAAGAACCAGGCTCCGATATTGGCGTCTCCATTGACGGCGAAACGGTCGCCGCCGACCACCACCACCTTATCTCCGCTTGGACTGGCGGTATAACTGGCCGCGTAAGCGTGCGTGATGGTGTCCTTGTCAGGTACCGTGTCCGCAGGCTTCCAATGCCATTGGCTAATGTCGAGCGGGTCTTTGGAGCCCCCTTGCGTGAAGATTTTGGGCGGATTTTCCGAGCCGATGCAGGTGCGAGTATTCGAACCGCCCGCAGATCCGGAGCCGCCCCCCGGCACCGTGCAGTCGCCGTTCAGAGTGTTCCAGTCGGCGATTGTGCTGCCTGGGTCGTCCGCTACATTACCATCGAGCTCGAATACGGCTGTAGGCGGTACCGCCCATGCGACCGTGGCCGTGGCTAGAATCGCCGTAGCCCCGAGAGGCGCCCAAAATCGCTTGGAATCGAAATATCGGATCAACCCGTAGATGGTTCCCATTGCTTTCCCCCCCTTTTCGTTTCCCTCCGTCCCTGGCGGGGTATGTATCGCATTTTGCTCACCGCAAAACAATCGGGGGTCGGCATGAATTCGCGAGCACTGATCTTCAGCATAAATTCTGGGCCGCTGACTTTGGATCGGAATAAAGTATGAGGCTCGCGAAAGGTCTCCATGGGGTAGGGGTTCCTTTAGAGGGACCACTACCCTCCATGGGGTCCGGCACGCGGCAGCAAAAGAGGCATAAGGCATTGGCGGAATACGCGAAAAGTCAGCGCGGTCGATTATTGTTCCCACCTCTCATCGCCTCAGAAGTAGTGGTGGGATGACATTCGTCATCGTGGTACGATAATAGACATCGGTTCTCAGACTTTCTCGGGAGGGAAGGATGAGCGAAACGGCGCGCCGGGACACGCCGAAGGGTGGTGTCGTACTTATCGGCCGGAACGATTTTCAGAACAAGCTTCTGGCCCGTCTGATCGCCGACCGCATCGGCTGCAGTTGCCTGGTTCGATCAATCGAGGACCTCAGGGGTCCATCCGTTGACCCGGATGTGCTTGCGCTGCTCGACGTTGAAGGCATCGCGGCGCCAGACCTCAATGTCCGCCTGCAGGTCCTTGCCGCGTGTGTGTCAGTCCGTAACATCGCACTTATCAATGCCGATGAGGGCGTGAGTTTCGAGCAGATCGTTGCGTGCCCCGGAATCAAGGGTATCTTCTGCCGTGAGACTACAGAGGAAAACCTTGTCAAAGGCATCCTTGCGATTTTCAAAGGCGATTGCTGGCTCCCGAGAAAAATGTTGCTTGCTCACTGGGAGCAGACCAGCGCACACAAGCGTCTTTTCCCTCCTGAGACGACTCTCCTGACCCGGAAGGAGATCGATACTCTCAAACTTCTCGTCGGCGGCCACAGCAATAATCACATTGCCCGCACGCTCAGCGTGAGCCCGCATACGGTAAAGACGCACATTTACAACCTGTTTCGCAAACTTCACGTGGGAAACAGGGTGCAGGCGGTTCATTGGGCGTTGCAGAATATCGAGGGCGTGGAGCGGGAGTTCAGGTGACGATTCGTGCCGCTGGACCTGCACCCGATTTTGACGCTGCGGTGCCGCCTACCGGGCCCGGAGCCGCGTGCTACTTCGCGCTTTGCGTGACCGGCGCCTGCGGGTTACCCGAGTCGGGCACGGGGAGCTGCTGCGGGATAGGCGCCTGCTGAGTCCCCGGGTTACCCGGGGCGGCCACGGGGAGCTGCTGCGGGATCGGCACCTGCTGAGTCCCCGGGTTGTAGAGGAACTTCCAGTCCGAGTATTTCGAGGCGCCTTCGAATTCCCTGTTCGCGAAGCCGAAATTGGCGACTTTTTTGGGACTGTCCTCCGACAGGCTGTAGACGCCCATGATCACGTCGCCGGGGCCCTTCACCAGGCCCCATTCGCTCTTCCCGGTGAGCGGGTCGGGGTAGAGCTTTCTCAGGTAGCGCTCGGTGCCGGGCTTGCGCGGGTCCTTGAGCAGGTCCTCGAGCGCCCGGGGAAACTGCTTCGGCCCGCTCAGGTAGTATCTCTCGATCGCGCGCCGGTACTGGTTGCCCGCATAGAGCAGCTCCACTTCCCTGTCCCGCGTGAGCGCAGTGCGCCACACCTCTCCGGTGAGGGCGAGACCCAGGCCCATGAAAGCGATCGCGAAGAGCACCGCCAGGTAGGTGAAGCCTGCGTCGCGCGGATTCACGATCACCACTCGGCGTAGACGCTTCCGTCGCTGGCCTTGCCCTGCGCGCCGCTTTTGACGTCGTAGACGCCGCCTTTCTGCGGGTCCTCCGGCCCGACGATCACCCAGGTCGCGGTGCTCTCGGTGATGGGATCGACGGGCACCTTGCGCAGATATTTTTCCGAGGCGAGCGCGTCGAGCGAATCCGGGTACTTGCCCTTGTCGCCGTAGTATTTCCCGATCGCGTCGCGCAGCTGGAAAAGATCTTCCCGCAGCACGGCCTCTTTGGATCTCTCGAGGCTGCCGAAATACCGCGGAATGGCGAGCGTGAGCAGGAGAGCGATGATCGCCATGACCATCAGTAGCTCGATCAACGTGAATCCGGTACGGGGTCGCACCGCTTCTACCAGTCCCGGTAGGGCTGGCCGTTGATGCCCTTGCCGGGCGCGAGCGAGAAGACGTCGAACACGTCGTCGCCTTCCCTGGGATCGTCGGGCGGGCTCGCGTAGCTGCGCTTTCCCCAGGAGGCCGCGGGGGAAAGCGTGGGATCGGCGTTGAGGGGATCGCGCGGGATGCGGCGCAGAAAGTAGATCTTTTCCTTCTTCGGGCTCTTCAGGTCGTCGACGCCCTCGGCGAGCTCCTCGAGTTTCTTGGGATAGCCCGAGTCGCCTATCGATTTTTTGATTCGACCCTCGTCCGATGCCTGTTTGTAGACGTCGATCGCCTCGCGGATCTGGCGCAGCGTGCGGCGCAGCTCCTGCTCCTTGGTGCGCTGCACGGTGAGCTCGCTGACGGGCAGCGCGACCGATGCGAGCAGCGCGACGATCGCCACGGTGATGACGAGCTCGATGAGGGTAAAGCCCCGCGCGGTGACTCCCGGAACGCGACCGCCGACCATGGAACCCGAGCAGCGTCCGCGCGCTACTGCGGTTGCACTCCGCCGAAAGGCACGATCGTGCCTCCCGGAGGTGTGGCACCGGGGAGCGCCGCAGGAGCGGGCGATAGCGCTGGCCCGGGCGCGGGCTGGGTCGGGATCGGGGCGAAGGAGGACGGCGAGGAAGCCGCCCCGAGCGGGCCGCCGCTCGATGAAGCTTCGGTTCCGGCGGCGAATTCGATCGTGCGCGCGTCGGGCCGCACGATCGTCCGCATCAGCCTCGGGGTGATGAGGAGCACGATCTCGGTCTTGGTGATGGTGTCGCTGGTGGACGAGAACAGGCGACCCAGCACCGGGAAGTCGCCCAGGCCCGGAACGCGGGTGGCGTTGCGCCGGTCCTCGTCGCTGATGAGGCCGGCGAGGATCTGGGTTTCGCCGTCCCGCAGGCGCAGCACCGTGTTGGTCTTGCGCGTGCCGATCTGGTAGACGAGCGTGCCTCCGCCGGGGGGCTGGATCGTGTTGGAGATGTTGCTCACCTCGAGCCCGACCTTGATGCCGACGTCGTCCTCGAGATAAATCAGTGGCTCGACCTCCAGCTGCAGACCCACGTCGAGGTAGCTCACCGATTGGGAGATGAAGCCCCCCGACACCGCGGAAGTCGTGGTGATCACGGGGACGCGGTCGCCGATGTGGATCTTCGCCTTTTCCTTGTTCTTCACGCGGATGCGGGGATTGGCGAGCAGGTTGGTCCGGCCGTCGGTCTGCCTGAGTGAGAGCAGGAAAAGCGGATCGGTGAAGGTAAGCCGCACGAGGTTCTGGTCGCGCGAGCGCAGTTCGGGCAGGGTGAGCGTGCCTGGCGTTCCGGTGGCCCCTGCAGCGGTGGCGCCGCCGACGAGACTGACCGCCGCCGAGCCCGGGAAACGTACTCCCAGCTCCATCAGCCGGTTGTAGCCGATTTCGAGCACCTCGACCTCGAGCATCACCTCCGGCTCGGCGATGTCCTGCGCCGCGATCAGCTTTTCCGCGAGGCGAATGGCGTTCGGCGTGTCCTTCATCACCAGTAGGTTCAGCTTTTCGTCGATGAAGATGTCGCGCGTCTTGAGGATCGTGCGGATCAGGTTCGCGGTCTGCCTCACGTCCGCGTTGGCGATGTAAAAGCTCTTGACGACGAGATCCTGGTATTCGCGCAGCTTCTGCGGCGTGTTCGGGTAGATGAGCGCCGTGGTCTCGTTCAAGACCTTCTGCTCGAGCTGGTTGGTGGCGAGGATCAGCTTGATGACGTCCTCGACCTGCGCGTCGCGCACGACGATCGTGGTCCTCTGGTCGGCGCGCACGTCCTTGTCGAACAGAAAGTTGAGGTTCGCCGCGCGCGCGATCACGTCGAATACGGTGCGCAAGGGCACGTCTTTCAGCTCAAGGGAGATGGGTTTGGTGACCGAGCTCCTCAGCTGGAGGAGGGCGACCGCGGGCTTGGTCGTCTTCTCCTCGATCAGCCGCTGCAACTGGCGGGCATCGCGCTGCGTCGGGTTCTCCGCGAGCACCGTCGCGAGCAGCTCCCGTGCGTCGCGGTATTTTTCCGCTTTCACGAGCTTGTCCGCTTCGGCCACCAGGGCCCGATGACGCCTGTCGAGATCGACCTGCGCGAGGCCCTGAGTCGCCCGCTCATTGACCGCATCGTACTTGAGCACGCGGCGGTAGAGCTCCTCGGCCGCCTCGATCTGCGAGGCCGTCCGCAGGGCCTCCGCCTGGACGAGCCACTGCGAGACGGCGAAATCGCGCAGGCGGAAATATTCCGAACGATAGAAGTGGTTTTGAGGATCTTCCCGCGTCGCTTTTTCGAGAGACGCGAGAGCCTCTTCCGTGCGGCCTTCGTTCAGCAGCGCTCGCGTGTCCTTGATCAGCGGGTTGGTGCAGGCTGCGACGAGCGCCAAGGCGAGCGCCGCAGAAAGGGTCTTCGGGGAGGGTTTCATGGGGATTCGCCTTCGTTGGCGGGACGGAAGTAGACGGTCAAACGCAATTGGGCCTCGAGTTGCGAATCGCCCGCTTTTTTGCGCTCGAAGCGCAGCGCATCAAGCGAGGCGATCGGCATGCTCTTGAGGGTGGCGGCGACGAATTGCCGGATCTGCGGATAGGTGCCGCGGATGGGCAGGGTGATGCGGTAGAACGCAATGCCGAATGGAGGTTTCTCGAGGCGGTATTCGCCCTGCAGCAATTCGAGTTTGGCGGCGCGCGCGAGCGAGTACACGCGCTCGAGCTCGTCCGGAAGCCTTTCCACCGGAGGAAACAGGCCGTAGAAGCGGCGGAGTTCCTCCGCGCGGCCCTCGCTGGCAACGGGCTGAAAAGGAGTGCGCGAGCGCAGCCGCTCGGCGACCGAGCGCTGCGCCTGCAGCTCGCGCTCCGCCGGACTGACCGCCGAAAAATAAAACGGAACGCAGAAGATGAGGACCCCGATGCCGAGCACTCCGGCCGGTCCCAGCGCGTGCAGCCATTCCTGGGCGCGCTTCACCGGTTGCTCCTGAAGGCCGCCTGCACGCCGAACTGGATCGGACGCGAAGGATCTTCGACCAGGACGTGATGATTGACCAGATGCACCCCGGAGAGCACCCGGGTCTCGCCGAGCCGGCGTACGTACCTGATCATGGCCTCCCGGTTTTTTGCCTCAGCGGTCAGGCGCAGGTTGCGCTGCTGGGTTTCCGGCTGCAGCTGGAGCACGGTCACCTCGCTGTTCGAGGCCGCCTCGACCGCCTCGATCATCTGCGCCCACGGAATGCTGAGCTGCCGCACCGCGGCGTCGATGATCTTCGCTTCTTCGTCGAGCCGTTCCTTGGACACCGCGCGCTGCGGCCGCCGGTTGGCATTGAGCAGGCCTTGCGCCGCATCGAGCGCGGCGAGTTCGTGCAGGGCGTCGCGATAGCGCAGAACCATGGTGCCGGAGACCGCGAGCGCGAGGATCAGCACCGAGGCGCCTATCCACTGCGGACGGCGCGGGGCTGCGACGTAGTCGAGCTCGATGCGCTGCGTGCTCATAGGGCGCAGAGCGCCATGGCAAACGGTTCCGACTCCGCGGGAGTCAGGCCCTCCGCCGGGGCGAGCGCGAGGCTCTTGAAGGTCCACCCTTCTCCCTCGACCGAAAGAGCTCTCCCATTCCGTGGCGCGTGGACGTAGACGCCCTCGGACGCCTCGTCTCCGCCGACCCGATGCCGCTCGCGATCGAGCAGCCCCGCCCATTGGCGCGGCTCGTCGAAGTTTCCCCGGGCATTGCGCACTGCCGACCACCGCCCGCCTTCGAGGCGGGCAAGACAGGCGCGCTGCGGCTCGACGAGCAAAAACCACGCGCGCTCGCCCTTGATGTCCTTGCGCCACCGGTTGAAGGCCGACATCAGATAGGGTTGGACCGACACGAGCTTCGCTCTCGCAGCAGCGGGAAACGCAGCGCGCACGGCCTGCACGAGCGACGAATCGACGGCGCTCGCGATGCGCGTCGAGCCGGTCGGCGTCGGGCTCAGCCGCAGATCCCAGTCCTTGCTCCGCTCGCCGTGGACCTTGGCGAAGCAGTACCGGACGAAAGCGGTCTGCTCCTCGGCGTTTCCCAAGCCCTCGCTCCAGGGGACGAGGATGAAGCGGGCGAAGTGGTTGGAGAGCACGACGGTCACTTGCGCGTTCGCGTCTCTCGTTTCCTCGGCTAGCTTCTGCAGGGTCGCCACCGCGCCCTGCCAGGGTGGCGCGCCGAGCCCCGGGTCGCACGCGATCGTGCGCTTCTCGCTCACGCGGGGCCGAACCCCGCCCGAAGCCCGCAGGAGCGCAAGCGAATCCGGAGCGAGCGCGATCAGGATACGGTCGCTAGATAAACGTAACACGGTTGATCTCTTCCAGCGTGGATTCACCGTTCTTCACGGCATCGAGCGCGGCATCGCGCAGGAAGCGGGTGCCGCTCGTCCGGGCCGCTTCCTTCAGCTGGCGCACCGGGGCGCGGCCGGTGATCAGCTCACGCAGCTCGTCATTGAGGATCATTAGCTCCGCGATCGCCTTGCGTCCCTTGTAGCCGGAGCCGCGGCACTCGCGGCAGCCGCGCCCGGTGCGAAAGCGGAACGACGCAGCCTGCGCCTCGGTGAGGCCGGATTCCCTGAGGAGGGCCGCGTCGGGACGGCTGTCCTCGCCGCAGTGCGGGCAGACGAGCCGCACCAGCCGCTGCGCCAGGATCGCGTTCAGTGCGGAGACGAAGCTGAACAGATCGACGTTCATGTGCATGAAGCGGCCGATCACGTCGAATACGTTGTTCGCGTGGACAGTGGTGAAAACGAGGTGTCCCGTGAGCGCGGACTGCACGGCGATATTGGCCGTCTCCGGGTCGCGTATCTCGCCCACCATGATCTTGTCGGGATCGTGCCGCAGGATGGAGCGCAGCCCGCGCGCGAAAGTGAGCCCCTTCTTCTCGTTGACCGGGATCTGCAGCACGCCGGCGAGCTGGTATTCCACCGGGTCCTCGATCGTGACGATCTTGTCCTGGCCGTTGTTGATCTCCGTGATGGCGGCGTAGAGCGTGGTGGTCTTGCCGCTGCCAGTGGGCCCGGTGACGAGCAGCATCCCGTAGGGCTCGTGCGACAGGCGCCGCAGCGCCCGGATATCGTCCGTCTCGAACCCGAGACTGTCCAGGGAGAGCTGCTGCTGGGTGCTCTCGTAGAGCGCCTGCTTGTCGAGCACCCGCAGCACCGCGTCCTCGCCGTAAATGTTGGGCATGATCGAGACGCGGAAATCGACCGCGCGCCCGCGGTCGAGCGCCTTGAAGCGTCCGTCCTGGGGGACGCGCCGCTCGGTGATGTCGAGCTCGGCGAGAACCTTCACGCGGGAGATGGCCTGCTCGGCCTGCTTGGTGTCCTGGATGAACTTGATCTGCGAGAGGATGCCGTCGATGCGGAACTTGATCACCAGCCCAGCAGCGATCGTTTCCATGTGAATGTCGCTCGCGCCTATCATCAGCGCGTCGCGCAGGGTCGAGCGCACCAGCCGCACGACTTCGCTCGACTCCTCGCTGATCGCCTTGAGCGAGAGATCCTCGATGCCGCGCGTCTCTTCGC
>WNGL01015329.1_pt1 | contig 13320 bp, 9 predicted proteins | sample 5400591 | NCBI WGS metagenome assembly WNGL01 (sample SAMN13153377, study PRJNA577476) | soil metagenome | isolation source: 80 cm soil or saprolite under Garry oak tree replicate 1 | place: USA:California | collected 2016-06-15
CCCCAGGGTCCAGGACGCGATGCTCGAGGTGCTGCGGTTCTGGCTGGACCTCGGCATCGACGGCTTCCGGCTCGACGCCGTGCCCTACCTGTACGAGCGGGAGGGCACCAACTGCGAGAACCTGAAGGAGACGCACGAGTACCTGAAGCGGGTCCGGGCCGAGATCGACAAGCTCTACCCGGACCGGGTGCTGCTGGCCGAGGCGAACCAGTGGCCGGCCGACGTGATCGAGTACTTCGGCGACGCCGAGACCGGCGGCGACGAGTGCCACATGGCGTTCCACTTCCCGCTGATGCCGCGCATCTTCATGGCCGTCCGCCGGGAGCAGCGCTACCCGATCACCGAGATCCTGGCCCAGACCCCGGCCATCCCTTCCGGCTGCCAGTGGGGCATCTTCCTGCGCAACCACGACGAGCTGACGCTGGAGATGGTCGCCGACGACGAGCGCGACTACATGTACGCCGAGTACGCCAAGGATCCCCGGATGAAGGCCAACATCGGGATCAGGCGGCGGCTGGCCCCGCTGCTTGAGAACGACCTGAACCAGCTCGAGCTGTTCACCGCGCTGCTGCTGTCGCTGCCCGGCTCGCCGGTGCTGTACTACGGCGACGAGATCGGCATGGGCGACAACATCTGGCTGGGCGACCGGGACGGCGTCCGGACGCCGATGCAGTGGACGCCGGACCGCAACGGCGGGTTCTCCCAGGTCGACCCGCAGCGGCTCTACCTGCCGCCGGTCATGGACCCGATCTACGGCTTCCAGGCGCTCAACGTGGAGGCGCAGCAGCGCAACGCCGGCTCGCTGCTGCACTGGACCAAGCGGATGATCGAGATCCGCAAGCGGCACCCGGTCTTCGGCACCGGCATATACGAGGAGCTGAGCTCCTCCAACCCGAGCGTGCTGGCCTTCGTCCGGCTGCCGGACGCCTCGGCCGACGGCGACTCCGACGGCTCGGATCGCATCTTGTGCGTCAACAACCTGTCCAGGTTCCCGCAGCCGGTCGAGCTCGACCTGCGCCGGTTCATGGGCGTCACGCCGGTGGAGTGCATGGGCGGCGTGACCTTCCCCAGGATCGGCGAGCTCAGCTACCTGCTGACGCTGCCCGGCCACGGGTTCTACTGGTTCCAGCTGCCCGCGGTCCGGGATGACCGGTCCTCCGCCGAGCCCACGGGGGAGCATCTCGCCGGGCCGCCCGAGAGCCACCAGCAATGACAGGGCCCTAATCCCGGCCCCGATCCCCGGCCGTTTCCGGAGATATGCGACTATCTAGTCCGGAAATCAGCTGGGGCCGTGTTTGCCGGGACCAGCCATGGGGATGTGGTAAGCGCTCATGACTTTCGAAGACACACTGGCAACATGGCTGGTCAAGCAGCGATGGTTCGCAGGTAAAGGGCGGACCGTCCACGACCTCGCGGTCGTGGCCGACACCGAGATCATCCCCGGTGACCCCGGCCTGCGGCACCTGATCGTCACCGTCTCGCACGGCGCGACATCGGACTGTTATCAGCTGTTCATCGGTTATCGCGCCCGGCTCCCGGCCCGGCTGCGGCACGCGCGGATCGGCACGCACGCGGGCCTGCAGATCTACGACGGCCTGCACGACACGGCGCTGACCCGGACGCTGCTCGACGCAATCGCGGCCGACCGGACCGTCGGCACGCTGCGGTTCTGCCGGATGCCCGGGGCGCAGATTTCTTGGGGTTCTGGGGACGAGGCGGGTCTTGACAGCCTGGTGCTCACCGGAGAGCAGAGCAACACCAGCCTGGTGTTCGGCGAGTCGGCCATCTTCAAGGTGTTCCGCCGGGTCACCCCGGGGCCGAACCCTGACCTTGAGGTGGCTTCGGCGCTGGCCCAGCTCGGCTCGTCGCACATCGCGGAGCCGTTCGGCTGGGTCGAGACCAGGATGGACGGTGCCACCACGGTGCTCGCCATCTTGTCCAGGTACCTCCGGGCCGCCTCGGACGGCTGGTCGCTGGCCGCGACCAGCGTGCGCGACCTGTACGCCACCGAGGAGGGCACCCGCGCGGCCGAGGCCGGCGGCGACTTCGCGGGCGAGGCCGAGCGGCTCGGCGCGGCCAGCGCGCAGGTCCACCGGGACCTGGCCAACGCGTTCGGCCATTCCGAGCTCGAGCCGGAGGCCATCCGCGAACTGGCCGAGCAGATGTACCGGCGGTTCGACATCGCCACCGCGGCCGTGCCAGAGCTGTCCAGGTACGCCGACAAGGTCGGCGACGCGTACTCTCACCTGGCTAAGCTGATCGAGCCGATACCAGCCCAGCGCGTCCACGGCGACTACCACCTGGGCCAGGTCATGCGGACCCAGACCGGCTGGGTCGTGCTCGACTTCGAGGGCGAGCCCGCCAGCCCGCTGGCCCAGCGCCGCGCCCGGTCCTCCCCGCTGCGCGACGTGGCCGGCATGCTCCGCTCGTTCGACTACGCGGCCAGGCACCAGCTGATCGCGCGCCCGGACGCGGCGACCCTCGTGCCGAAGGCGGGCGACTGGGTGCGGCGCAACGGCGACGCGTTCTGCGCCGGGTACGCCGCGGCGGGCGGCCTGGACCCGGCGCAGAACTCGGTGCTGCTTCGTGCGATGCTGCTAGACAAGGCGGTGTACGAGGTCATCTACGAGGCCAGGAACCGGCCGACCTGGATCCCCATTCCGCTAGAGTCCATTGCCGACCTGTGAGCCCTTTGCCCCTTTCGCTAGCCCCTGGATCGAGTGGCCGTCATGACACAGCCTGACCCGAATTCGGCTGATCTCAGCCTGGGTGATCTCAGCCTGGGTGAGATCGAACGGATCGTCGCCGGACAGCATCACGACCCGCACTCTGTGCTCGGCGCGCACTCCGGGCCGGACGGCGTGGTCATCCGCGCGCTCCGCCCGCTGGCGACGTCGGTGACCGCCGTCCTCGACGACGGCCGCAGGCTGCCCATGACGCACGTGCACCAGGGCGTGTTCGAGGTCACCGTGCCGGACGAGAAGGTACCCGGCTACAAGATCGCCGCGACCTACCCGGCGGCCGCAGGCGCCGCGGGTGCCGCGGGCGCCGCCTCGAGCGAGGACGTGCGCGACGACCCGTACCGGTACCTGCCCACGCTGGGCGAGTTCGACCTGTACCTGATCGGCGAGGGCAGGCACGAGGAGCTATGGCGCGTGCTCGGCGCGCACGTCCGCGAGGTCGCCCAGGCGACCGGGGTGTCGTTCGCCGTCTGGGCGCCGAACGCCCACGGGGTCCGCGTCACGGGCGACTTCAACTACTGGGACGGCCGCGCCTACCCGATGCGCTCGCGTGGTGTTCACCTCGCGGTACGCCTGGGACGACGCCGGGTGGATGGCGGCACGGACCGAGCGCGAGGCGGTGCGCGTGCCGATGAGCATCTACGAGGTGCACCTGGGCTCATGGCGGCCGGGGCTTTCCTACCGGGAGCTGGCGGTTCAGCTGGTGGAGTACGTCACGGACATGGGCTTCACTCACGTGGAGTTCCTGCCGGTCGCCGAGCACCCGTTCGGCGGCTCGTGGGGCTACCAGGTCACCTCGTACTACGCGCCGACCGCCCGGTTCGGCAACCCGGACGACTTCCGCTTCCTGGTCGACGCGCTGCACCAGGCCGGCCTCGGCGTGATCCTGGACTGGGTGCCCGGGCACTTCCCCCGGGACGAGTGGGCGCTGGCCCGGTTCGACGGCACCCCGCTGTACGAGCACTCCGACCCGCGCCGCGGCGAGCAGCCCGACTGGGGCACGCTCGTCTTCAACTTCGGCCGGACCGAGGTGCGCAACTTCCTGGTCGCCAACGCCGTGTACTGGCTGGAGGAGTTCCACGTGGACGGGCTGCGCGTCGACGCCGTGGCCTCCATGCTCTACCTGGACTACTCGCGCAAGGACGGGGAGTGGGTACCCAATCAGTACGGCGGCCGGGAGAACCTGGACGCGATCTCGTTCCTGCAGGAGGTCAACGCCACCTGCTACAAGCGCGACCCCGGCATCACCATGATCGCCGAGGAGTCGACCGCCTGGCCCGGGGTTTCCCGGCCGGTGCACCTGGGCGGGCTCGGGTTCGGCTTCAAGTGGAACATGGGCTGGATGCACGACACGCTCGCGTACCTGAGCCAGGACCCGGTCTACCGCCAGTTCCACCACAACGAGATCACGTTCTCGATGATCTACGCGTTCACGGAGAACTTCATCCTGCCGCTGTCGCACGACGAGGTGGTGCACGGCAAGGGCTCGCTGCTGGGCAAGATGCCGGGCGACGAATGGCGCAGGTTCGCCGGGCTGCGCTCGCTGCTGGCGTACATGTGGGCGCACCCCGGCAAGCAGTTGCTGTTCATGGGTTCGGAGTTCGGCCAGGGCAACGAGTGGTCCGCGGACAACGGGCTCGACTGGTGGGTGCTCGACTTCGACGTCCACCAGGGCGTGCAGCGGCTGGCCCGCGACCTGAACGCGATCTACAGGAAGACCCCCGCGCTGTGGGAGCTGGACACCGCGCCGGAGGGGTTCAGCTGGATCGACTCCAACGACGCCCCGGGCAACACGCTGTCCTTCCTGCGGATGTCCGGCCCGAAGGGCGCGGCCGCCGACGCGGGCGCTGACGCCGAGGCGGGCGCTGACGCCGACGCTGGTGATGACGCGAAGCCTGGCGTACTCGCCTGCATCGCCAACTTCTCCGCAGTGCCGCACCTGAAGTACCAGGTGGGCCTGCCCCGGGCGGGCCGCTGGCGGGAGGTGCTCAACACCGACGCGTTCATCTACGGCGGCAGCGGCGTCGGCAACCTGGGCGGCGTCGAGGCGGTGGACGAGCCGTTCCACGGCCGGCCCGCCTCGGCCATCGTCACGCTGCCCCCGCTGGGCCTGACCGGCTCTCCGGTGGTCGCGTGGGCGTGTCCGGCTCGATGTGACAGCGAGCCGGTTGTATGCGGCTCGATGTCACATTGTTCCGGTCGGGGGCGGTTAGCGGGTGGTGGCGATGCCGCCGTCGACGGGGATGACGGCACCGGTGATGTAGGCCGAGCCGCGGCCGCTGAGGAAGACCGCGACGCCGGCCATGTCGTCGGGCCGGCCGATGCGGCCGAGCGGGGAGAGGGCCGCGATCTCGTCGCCGCGCGCGGCCAGGGTCGCCGCCATCATCCTGGACTCGAACGGGCCTGGCGCCACGGCGTTGACGGTGATGTGCCGCGGGCCGAGCTCGCGGGCCAGCATCCGGGTGAGCTGGTGCAGGCCGGCCTTGCTGGCCGCGTAGGAGTAGGTCTGGAACTCCGGCACCCGCAGGCCGTCGATGCTGCCGACGTTGATCACCCGGGCCGGGTCGTCGGCGGTGCCGTCCGCCTCGAGCAGCGGCAGGAACGCCCGGGTCAGGTAGAACGGCGTCTTGAGGTTCAGGTCGACGACCTTATCCCAGCCGTGGGCCGGGAACTCCTCCAGGGGCGCGCCCCAGTTGGTGCCGGCGTTGTTGACCAGGACGTGGACGCCCTCCTCGGACCGGCCGACCTCCGCGGCCAGCCGCAGGCACTCCTCCTCGCGGGACAGGTCGGCGGGCACCGACAGCACGGTGCCCTCCTTGGAGAGCTCGTCGACCGCGGCCTGGCCGGCCTCGGGCTTGCGCGAGCTGATGTAGACCGAGGCGCCGGCCTGCAGCAGGCCGCGCGCCATCATCAGGCCGATCCCGCGGGTCCCGCCGGTGACGACGGCGACCTTGCCGGTGAGGTCGAACAGGTACACGAGATCCTCCGAGTCAGTCAGCGTGGGGCGTTCGAGGCATTCTAGGCCTCCCCGCCGGGGTAGCCCCGGGCGACCGTCCTGGCCAGGATGCCGAGCGTGGCCCGCAGCGCTCCCTCGGAGATGACCGGGAAGATCCCGGCCTCGCGCCAGTGCGGATGGATCGATGACCAGTCGTAGTACGAGGTGACGAGGGTGCCCTCGTCCCCGGCGGGCTCGAGCCTGTAGCCGTAGACGTGGCCGACCTGCGGCCGGATCCGGCCGGTGATCGTCCAGGCGATCTCGGTGTCCGGGACCAGCGCGGTGATCGTGACGGTGACGTCGTACCGGCCGAGCGGGTAGTCGTTCAGCGCCTCGCGGTCCATGTGCACCACGAAGCTGTCGCCGGCCGCGGTCACCGGCGCCCCGGTCGCGTCCATCAGCATGCCCATGCTATCGATCGCCACATGCCCCTGCGGATCGCACAGCACCCGGAAGATCGCCGCCGCGTCCGCCTCGATCATCCGCTGGACTTCCAGCCGTTCGCCGGTCATGCCATCCCCTTCCGCCTCAGGCCCGGGCCGCGGCGCAGCCGGTGCTGCCAGCAGGATGTGTGCCAGTGCCTGCGCTCGTCCAGGCCGACGCCGACCGCGTCGGCGGGCCAGGCCACGACGTGCGGTGTCCCCGGCAGGATCTCCTGGTCACAGCCGGGACAGCGGTACGCCTTGGCTGTCGCCGCGCCGGGCACCTGGCGGACCACCCAGTCTCCGTCGGGCCAGGATTCGACGCGCTCGGGCCCGGGCACGGGCTCGGCGGGGCCGGAGCGGTCGCGGCGGATCCGGCGCGGGCTCACGCCTGCCCAGCTTAGGCGAGCGGTAGAGTTACCGGTCGTGCGGCTCGTCATCGCCCGGTGCAGCGTCGACTACGTCGGCCGGCTCACCGCCCACCTCCCCGAGGCCCTGCGCCTGCTCATCGTCAAGGCCGACGGCTCGGTGCTCGTGCACTCCGACGGCGGCTCGTACAAGCCGCTGAACTGGATGTCGCCGCCGTGCCGCCTCGCCGAGGAGGAAGGCCGGTGGTCCGTCATCAACAAGGCGGGTGAGACGCTCGCCATCACGATCAGCGAGGTGGTGAGCGACACCTCGGTCGACCTCGGCGTCGACCCGGGGCTGACCAAGGACGGCGTCGAGGCGCACCTGCAGGAACTGCTGGCCGTCCAGCTGAGCCTGCTCGGCGAGGGCTGGCGGCTGGTCCGCCGCGAGTACCCCACCCCGATCGGCCCGGTCGACCTGATGTGCCGGGACGGCACGGGCGAGAGCGTCGCGGTGGAGATCAAGCGGCGCGGAGAGATCGATGGTGTGGAGCAACTCACACGATATCTCGACCTGCTGAACCGCGACCCGCTGCTGGCCCCGGTGCACGGCGTCTTCGCCGCTCAGGAGATCAAGCTGCAGGCCCGCACGCTCGCCGAGGACCGCGGCATCAGGTGCGTGACCCTGGACTACGACACGATGCGCGGCGTGGTGCCAGAGAACACGCTGTTCTGACCTAGCCCGCGGTGTTCATCACGCCGGCCGCGGCGGTGACGAGGACCGCCAGGGCCGCCGGGACCAGGAGGGCGTCTTTCAGGCCCACGCCTGAGGCGATCGCGCCGATCGCGACCGGGCCGCTGAGCAGGCCCGAGTAGGCCACCGCGGCGATCCGCCCGATGTTGCGGCCCGCCTGCCCGGGGTCCAGCCGCGCCGCGGCCGTGACGATCTGCGGGAAGATCCCGGCCAGGCCCAGGCCGAGCAGCGCGAAGCCGGCGATGGCCGCGGCCGGGGTGCCGATCAGCAGGCCCGCCGCGAGGCCGAGGCCGGCCACCAGGCCGCTGGCGCGCACCAGCCGCACCGAGCCGTACCGGCTGGCCAGGCGATCGCCGGCCACCCGGCCCGCCGCCATGGTGACCGAGAACGCGCCCAGCGCCACCGCCGCGACGCCGGGCGGCGCGCCGAGGTTGACGTGCAGGTAGACGGCGCTCCAGTCGCCGGCCGAGCCCTCGCCGACCTGGCCGCACAGCGCCAGCAGGCCGAGGATCCAGACCACCGCGGATATCTGGCGCAGCGAGCGCCGTGCGGCGGCGTCGTCCGGCTGATCTGGCGCGGGCGCGACCGGCGGGATGGTGACCCGCGGGCCGATCAGCAGGCCGAGGACGATCAGCGCCGCGGCGGTCACGGTGAACGTCGGCAGCGGGCTGATCCCCAGCCAGGCCGAGACCCCGCCGATGCCCGCCCCGGCCAGCCCGGCGATGCTGTAGCCGGCGTGCAGCGAGGACATGATCGGCCGGTCGTAGCCGAGCTCGAGCCGGGCGCCGCAGGCGTTCATCGACACGTCGAGGAGCCCGGCCACCGCACCGTAGACGGCCAGGGTGGCCATCAGCGCGGGCAGGCCGCGGGCCAGGCCGATGGGGATCAGCGCGACCGGGTTCAGCACGCCGGCGATCCGCAGCACCCGGACCGCGCCGAACCTGTCGGCGATCCGCCCGCTCAGCGCCAGCGTCAGCACGCTGCCCGCGGGCACCGCGAACAGCGCGAGGCCCAGGCGGCCATCGGTCAGGCGCAGCGATTCCTTGATGGCGGGCAGCCGGGCACTCCAGGTCGCCGTGGCCACCCCGAGCACGAAGAAGTAGCCGAGAATCGCGACCCTGGACTGACCCAGCGAACGACGGAGTTCGGGAGAGGTCACGCGCCGGGCCTGACGAGGTGGGCGTTGATCACCCTGGCCCGTTCGGCCAGTTCGGGCACCTCGGTGACGGCGACGCCCGCGGCCAGGAGTTGTTCGGCCCCCTCCCCGTCGGTGAACAGGGCGGGCTCGCGCCAGGCGAAGACGACCCGCGGGATGCCCGCCGCGACGATGTGCTGGACGCAGGTCACCGGGCGCGAGGCGCGCGCGCCGCAGGGCACGAGCGAGCTGTAGAGGGTGGCGTGCCGCAGCCGCGGATCCCTGGAACCCAGCTTACGGAGCGCGACCTCCTCGGCGTGGTCGTGGTCCTCCTGCTCGCGGGAGAACCCGGTGGCCAGCACCTCGCCGTCCTCGCCGACGACGACCGCCCCGACGGAGAACGCCGTGGCCGACGGCGGGCACAGCCGGGACAGCTCGACCGCCCAGCGCAGGAAGCGGTGATCCGGGCCGCCGGGACCGAGCAGGTAGCGCAGCAGCGCGATTTCGCCGACACGGGAGACGCCAGCGAGGGTCATGGGGCTCGTGGTGTTGGGGAGGGCGGGGCGGGTGAGGTTGAGGCGGGGGGCGGAGGCCGGGGCGGGGCGGGGGAGGTTGAGCCGGGGCGCGGCTGGGTCAGCCACGAAGAACGGGGCTACCGCCAGGTGGAGCTCGTCGGCCAGGCCGGCGGCCAGGAAATCGCCAAGGACGCGCGCGCCGCCTTCGACCAGGGCACGCGGCCCGGCCCGTTCGGCCAAATCCGTGAGCATGAAGACGGGGGACAGCGGGTCACCGGCGTCGATGAGCACGGCGCTGTCCCCCAGGCGGGTCCGGGCGCGGGCCAGCGCGGGGGTGGCGCAGTACACCAGGCGCGGCGCGCCGGGGGCGAAGAACCGGGCCGCCGGGTCCAGGTCGCCGGTGGCGGTGAGGGTGACCCGGGCCGGGTGCGGCGGCAGGCCTCGGGCGGCGCGGCGCGCGGTGCGGCGCGGGTCCCTGATCTGCAGCCGCGGGTTGTCGTTCCGGACGGTCTGCGCGCCGACCAGGATCGCGTCGCAGCCCGCCCGCACCTCGTCCACCCGGTCCAGGTCGGCGGGGCCGGACAGGATCAGCCGCCGCGGGCTCGCGTCGTCCAGGTAGCCGTCCGCCGAGGTCGCGCACGACAGGAGGAGGTAGGGACGAGACGGCACGAACCCAGCGTAGGCTGTGTTGGCCTCGGGGGGACGACCCCCCCAGACCCCCCCGCTCCCGGGGGGACCCATCCCCCCGGACCCCCCTTGGATGCTTTACTGGTCAGGCGATGCTTGAGACAGTGAACCCGGCGACAGGGGAAGTGCTGGCCACCTTCCCCGTACACGGGCGCCGTGAGGTGGATGCCGCCGTGGCCCAGGCCCGCGAGGCCGCGGCGTGGTGGGCCGGGCTCGGCTGGTCCGGCCGGCGGATCAGGCTGCTCGCCTGGAAGTCGTACCTGACCAGGTACATGGGCAGGCTGGCCCAGCTCATGCACGAGGAGACCGGCAAGCCGCTCGACGACGCCAAGCTCGAGATCATCCTGGCCATCGTGCACATCGACTGGGCCGCCCGGCACGCCCGCCGGGTGCTGCGGCCGCGCCGGGTACGCAGCGGGCTCTTCGCCGTCCACCAGGCCGCCACGCTGGAGTACCAGCCGCTCGGCGTGGTCGGGGTGATCGGGCCGTGGAACTACCCGGTGTTCACCCCGGTCGGCTCGATCGCGTACGCGCTGGCGGCCGGGAACACGGTCGTCTTCAAGCCGTCCGAGCTGACCCCGGCGACCGGGAGCTGGCTGGTCCGGTCGTTCGGCGAGGCGCTGGGGCTGTTCGGGGAGGCTCAGCCCGTGTTCCAGCTGGTCACCGGGCCCGGGTCCACCGGCGAGGCGCTGGCCCGCAGCGGCGTGGCCAAGCTCGCCTTCACCGGGTCCGCGGCCACCGCGCGCAAGGTGATGGCCGCCGCCGCGGACACCCTCACCCCGGTGCTGGCCGAATGCGGCGGCAAGGACGCGCTGCTGGTCAGCGCCGACGCCGACCTGGAGGCGGCCGCCGACGCCGCCGCCTGGGGCGCGATGTCCAACGCCGGGCAGACCTGCGTCGGGATCGAGCGCGTCTACGTGGCCGACGCGGTCTACCACAGCTTCATGGAACGGCTGACCTCGCGCGTGTCCGCGTTGCGGCCCGGGTTCGACCGGGAGGCTTCGTACGGGCCGATGACCTCGCCCGCGCAGCCGGAGATCGTCGCCAAGCACGTGGCGGACGCGCTGGCCCGGGGCGGGCACCCGGTGGTCGGGGGGGCCGACGCGGTAGCCGCGCCGTACGTGCGGCCGGTGATCCTGACCGACGTGCCCGAACACTCCACGGCGATGACGGAGGAGACGTTCGGGCCGACCGTGACGGTGACCCGCGTGGTCAACCTGGCCGAGGCGGTCTCGTTCGCCAACGCGGGGCGCTACGGGCTTGGGTCGGCGGTGTTCTCCCGGGATCGTTCGGCGGCCATGTCCGCGGCTCGCTCGCTGCGGTCCGGGATGACCTCGATCAACTCGGTGCTCGGGTTCGCGATCGTGCCCGCGCTGCCGTTCGGCGGCGTGGGCGAGTCGGGGTTCGGGCGGATCCACGGCGCGGACGGGCTGCGGGAGTTCGCCCGGCCCAAGGCCATCACGCGGCAGCGGATGCGGCCGCTGATCAACGTCTTGTCCTTCGGGCGGACCGACCGGGACATGCGGCGGATCGTCACCCTGGTGACGTTGCTGCACGGCCGGCTGTACCGGGCCAGGAAGCGTTAGGCGCCGCTGGCCGGCTTGTCCCGGCATGGCGCGGTGCCGGTGGGGCGTTAGGTGCTGGTGGGGCCGGGGTTGTTGCGGGTTGGCGGGGCGGGTGCCGGGCCGGTTGCTGGGCCGCCCGCCTGGCCGGTTGCCTGGCCCACCATGACCATGGCGTCGACGGGATCGGCGGGATCGGCCGCGGCCAGCGGCGCCCGGCCGGCGACGAGGTCGGCGGCGCGCTCGGCGATCGCGATCGTGGGCGCGTTGGTGTTGCCCCGCGGCACGACCGGCATCACCGACGCGTCGACCACCCGCAGCCCGGTCACGCCGCGGACCCTCAGCTCGGCGTCGACGACGCTGTTCCAGCGTGACTCCCCGCCCATCGCGCAGGTCCCGACCGGGTGGTAGAGGGTCACCACGCTGTTCCTCACGTACTGGAGGAGTTCGGCGTCGGACCGGACGTGCGCGCCAGGGGCCAGCTCGCTCTTGCAGATCGCGGCCATCGGCTTGGCCGTCACGAACTCCCTGGCCATCTTCAGCCCGGCGGCCAGCGCCCGGCCGTCCCTGTCGTCCGACAGGTAGCCGGGATCGATGGCCGGGCGGTGCCTGGGGTCGGCGCTGCGCAGCCTGATCCGGCCCCGGCTGGCCACGTCGACCAGGCCGACCAGCACCGACATGGCGCGCTGGGCCGGGTCGTCGAGGCCCTGGTTCTGGTAGGGGACCGGGAGCACGTGCAGCTGCAGGTCGGGCGCGGGCAGCCCGGGCTCGGAGTGGGCGAAGCCGCCCGACTCCGCCACATTGCTGGTCAGCGGGCCGCGGTGGGTGAGCTGCCAGCGCAGCAGGTTCGCGTGGCCGCCCTTTTCCCACAGGCCGCGCAGCCGCGGCGTGGACCAGATGACCGGCAGCACCGGGTGGTCGCTGAGGTTCAACCCGACGCCGCGGCTGTCATGGTGGACGGTGATGCCCATCTCGATCAGGTGCTCGGCCGGGCCGACGCCGGACAGCATCAGCAGCTGCGGGCTGTTGACCGCCCCGGCGGACAGGATGATTTCGGCGTTGGCGCTGGCCGTCTGGGGCTCGCCATGGTGGAGGTAGCTGACGCCGGTGGCCTGGCCGCCCTCGATGAGCACCTTCGTGACCAGGGTGCCGGTGTGGACGGTGAGGTTCGGCCGGGACATGGCGGGGTGCAGGTACGCGGTGGCGGCCGAGCAGCGCCGGCCGTTCCGCTGGGTGAGCTGGTACCAGCCGACACCGTCCTGGCGCCGCCCGTTGAAGTCGTCGTTGGCCTTGGCGCCCTGCTCCTGCGCGGCCGCAATGAACGCCTCGCAGGCCGGTGACTTGTACCGCGGTTCGGTGACGGCGAGCGGGCCGCCGGTGCCGTGGTAGGGGCTGGCGCCGCGGGAGTTGTCCTCGGCCCGCCTGAAGTACGGCATGAGGTCCTCGTAGCCCCAGCCGCTGCAGCCGTGCTCGTCCCGCCAGGCCTGGAAGTCGTGGCGGTTGCCGCGGATGTAGATCATCGCGTTGATGCTGCTGGATCCGCCCAGCACCTTGCCGCGGGGCCAGTAGACCGACCGGCCGCCCGCGCTGCGCTGCGGCACGGTGAGGTAGTTCCAGTCGTATTCGGTCTGGAACAGCCTATTCAGCGCGGCCGGGGCGTGGATCTCGTCGGCGTCGTCGGCCGGCCCGGCTTCCAGGAGCAGGACGCTGACGCTGGGATCGGCGGACAGGCGCGCCGCCAGGACGCAGCCCGCGCTTCCGGCGCCGACGATGATGTAGTCATACACGGCGGTCTCCTCTAGGGGATAAATAGGAACAATAACGCGCCGTGGTAAGTGGCTGGGGTCTGCGGGCGGCTCTTGGGCCTGCCTCTGGCCTTTGGGCCTGCCTCTGGCCTGGCCGGGCTTGGCCTGGCCGGGTTGGCCGGGCTTAGCCTGGCTGAGAGTCCGGGTCCGGCGGGCCCCCGAGAACCGCCGGGCCCGGACGTCTGCGATGCTCACCGTGAGCCGACATGCTCTCCACATCGGTCACGCACGGTAACAGCAGTCGGAATCCCTGCGTGTTCCGGCCACTGCCGATCACCAGTGTGATCACTCATCGTGGTCATACGATGCCACACCGTGCCATGAATGTGAACACCCCTGGTCAATCCGTTGATCTCT
>WNGL01006938.1_pt1 | contig 13317 bp, 11 predicted proteins | sample 5400591 | NCBI WGS metagenome assembly WNGL01 (sample SAMN13153377, study PRJNA577476) | soil metagenome | isolation source: 80 cm soil or saprolite under Garry oak tree replicate 1 | place: USA:California | collected 2016-06-15
CCCGAAGTGGGCAGGGCCGCGATTCAACGCGAGCTCGAAACGCTGCCGGGCGGACAGCTTGTGATTGTGCGTTACCAGCCTGACCACAAGCCATTTCGTGAGTGGGTGTATAACGATGCTGAGATTGCTCAGGCGAAGGTGGTCTGGGCGCGCGACATGGGGCCGGAACAGAATTTGGACTTGATCCGCTATTTCAAAGATCGCAAAGTATGGCTACTGCAAGCCGACGAGACCCCACCGAAACTGACAAAGTACTAACGCTGGGGGGGCGGTCAGATCATCCCGGTACAACCGCAGCCTCCGCCGACTCAAATTGTCCGCGCTTCAGTAAATAGGCTACGAACAACGCCAGAATGGGGATTGCTCCGATGTATCCGTAGAGTGGCCAGATGGCTGTGACCGGAACAATCAGCGCCGAGAGAGCAATTAGAACCAACCAGGCCGAGTCCGCGCAAAGGAAGAACCCCATGGGGATCATCAGTACGCTCGTGTCCTGGGCATTGAGATGGTAGCTCACCAGTGAAGCAGCGATAATTGCCAATGGTAAGGACGGCCGACATCGCGCCACGAGCAAGAGTACTGCCAGTGAACTGGCTATGATTAAACCTTGTAGCCACCAATGTGGAATTCGGCCCACGAAAAATGCCGACAATAACCCTCGAAGGTTGAGCATCGTTCTGGGCGAGAGGGAATAGCGAAGCGCGTCGGCCTCAGATCTGAGGTGCAGACTCATTCCCAGCAGCATGTTTGCGTATCGCAGAGTCCCTTGTATCCCTACCAGGAACAGCGAAATGATGGTTGCCGCTGCCGACGAAATTGCGAATCCCATTACGAAACGCCAGCGCCTCCACAGCAGAAATATCAGGGCAATCGGAATTACGACTTGAAGCTTGAAGAGCCCGAGCCCGGTCAGAAAACCTGCGCGCCAATCGTTCTTTTTTTGAATGTAGACGAGCGCCCCCGCAAGCAATGCAAGCAGCAGAATGGAATCCTGGCCCTGGGTAATGGCTCGCGTGATGGGGAAAAAAGCCGCGAAAATGAGCCCCGGGAATGGCTTCCACCTTTCGGACAAGACATGAAAACTCGGTCGCAGCAGACGTTCACACAGAAAGACGACACCTAGATTGAATACAATAAAAGCGATCAGCGCATGGCGGTAGGACAGAAGGGAAAGTGGGACAAATAGCAGGACTTCGTACGCTGGGTGATCCATGGGCTGATTGAAAGTCCGCCCGATGGGAGCCAGCTTTTCCTTGACCACCAGCAGCTTATCGCTGTTGTAGATATCATGCGCATCATGCGTGCGCGCCATGTATCCGGAGGCATAAAGCGTGCGGAAGTCAGCCACACCGCGCAATCCCAATGGCAGGTATGCGGTCCAGAGCAATATCTCAAAGCCAACTAGCAGAGGAAGCAGTCCGAGGACCAGTTCGCGCGGCCAGAATTGCTTCTCGCGCACGGGCTGATTCCGTTGGATACTCCCTGCTGCACCGGATTGAATCATTCCAGTCATCGGCTTCTTGGTCACTGCAAATGCGGCGGTGTCGGATGGCGTATCGCAGTACAGTATCAGACGGTCTGTTTTTCTAGTGCCTTGATTCTTTGGATATACGATAACGTGTTCGCGCTGCGGGGCCGTCTCAGCACACCTCAGGCGATGATAACTTGGAAGCCTTGCCCTATGGGCTATTCAAGACCGTATCTTTGATTGGGATAAGAGAGCATGTTACTGATCGAAACTGGCCTCACACTGCTGGCGCTGCTGATCACCTTCATGTGCCCAAGCGCCGGCACTCGCTGGTTTGAGCGAGTGGAACGCAGTTTCAGAACATTAGCTTGGCGTCGCGGGCTCTCGGTAATACTGGTTGGAATCGCAGCTCTCGCTCTGCGAACCGTGCTCCTGCCGATCGAACCCGTCCCCGAACCGATCATCCACGACGAGTTCGGATACCTGCTGGCCGCGGACACCTTTGCACACGGCCGACTCACCAACCCCGGCCATCCGATGTGGATACACTTCGAGAGCTTCAGCATCATTCAGAGGCCCACCTACCAGTGCTTCGCGCAACCCGCCCAAGGAATGCTCCTGGCTATCGGACAACTGATTCTGCAACATCCGTTCAGTGGCGTGTGGCTCAGCATGGGCATCCTGTGTGCCGTGATCACCTGGATGCTGCAGGGCTGGGTGCCGGAGGAGTGGGCACTGCTCGGCGGAATCCTCGCAATTCTTCGGTTCGGGACTTTCAGTTACTGGGCCAACAGCTATTGGGGAGGCGCGGCGGGAGCAATCGGAGGGGCGCTGGTTGTGGGCGCATTGCCGCGAATCCGCTCTTCGCAGCGGCCGCGCGATGCCGTGCTCATGGCCGCAGGACTCGTGGTTCTTGCCAATTCCCGGCCTTATGAAGGATTGGTTTTCAGTCTGCCAATTGCAGTCGCCCTTTTCGCCTGGATTTTCAGCAGACAGTCTCCGGCATGGCGGGTCTTGGTCCGCAGAGTAATCGGGCCGCTCTGCGCGGTTCTGATCGTCGCCGCCGTCGGTATGGGCTACTATTTTTTTCGGGTCACCGGCAACCCACTTCGCATGCCTTACCAGGTGGAACGGGAAACCTACGCAGTCTCTCCGTATCTACTGTGGCAGCACCCGCGGCCGGTGCCCACTTACCGTCATCTCGAATTCAAGAGGATGTATGCGGAAGTTGATGTCAGCAACTTTCAACTGGCCCGTTCCCGATTGGGCCTGGTCCTGTTCGCGACATTGAAAATAGCGCGAATCTGGTCTTTCTTTCTGGGCCCGGCTTTGTCTCTTCCCTTCCTGATGATGATTTTTGTTCTCCCCTTTGGTTTCACGTGGGGAGCGATTCAGTCGAACACACGTTTTCTGATCACTGTGGTGGCAGTCTTTTTCTCCGGTCTGCTCGCAGAGTCGTACTTTGAACCGCACTACGCAGCTCCAATCACTGGTGTGCTGTTGGCACTGACCCTTGTGGCGATGCGGCGACTCCAAGATTGGGAACCAAATGGACGGCGTAGGGGCGCAGGTCTGAATCGGGCGGTCGTGGTAGTCTGCCTGCTTTCATTTGCGATCAGGGCGGTCGCGGCCGGTCGCGGCTGGGAGCTCCCAAGATCGGACGCGCCGGCGTGGCATCAGCTTGCACCAAAGAGCTTCGGTCGCGCCGCCCTGGTTGCAAAACTGAAAGGGTTGCCTGGAAAGCAACTCGTCATTGTGCGCTATGCCAGTCATCATGATCTGTTTGATGAATGGGTTTACAACGATGCCGACATCGACAATTCGAAAATCGTCTGGGCGCGGGAAATGGATGCCGCTGAAAATGCGAAGCTAGTAGATTATTTTAAAGACCGTCAAATCTGGTTGCTCGAAGCCGATGAACAATCCCCGAAGTTGAGCAGGTGGAGGCCACAGTAATTGAGCACATCGTCTGAGCTTCAAGCACAGCCCGAAACAGCTGCCCCTGCGACGTCGAATTACAGGTTCTTAAGGATCTCTTGCTGGATTGTGGCTCTGGCACTCGGCGCAGCCCAAGCTTGGGCCACGCGGTTCGCCATGAACCCCGACGGCATCTCCTATCTCGATATCGGAGATGCATATTGGCGCGGTGATTGGCACAATGCCATCAATGCCTATTGGAGCCCACTCTATTCCTGGATTCTCGGTTTTTTTCTCAAAGTGCTGAAGCCCTCGATGTATTGGGAATATCCCGTCGTACATCTGGTGAATCTCTTGATCTATGTGGCGGCGCTGGCGTCATTCGAGTTCTTCCTGGCAACATTCATTGCCGACCGCAAAAAGCGCGATCAGGAATTTCTTAAGAAAGGACTGATGGGATTGCCAGAATCCGCCTGGTGGCTGCTCGGCTACAACCTGTTTGTGTCTTCGTCGCTGCTCCTTATCGGATTGGCATTCGTGACACCCGATATGTGTGCAGCCGCTTTTCTATACCTGGCGTCGGGTCTAGTTCTAAGGATTCGGAGCAGCGTTGTCACGCGTCGCACGTTTGCTGTACTCGGAGTGGTGCTGGGAGCGGCGTATTTGGCAAAGGCGGTGATGTTTCCGTTGGGGATTGTGTTTCTTGCGGTTGCCATGTTTGCCGGAGGGGTCTCCAGAAGCTCTCTGCGAAGTGTGGCGACCGCTGCCCTCACATTTCTGGTTGTCACCAGCCCATTCATCATGGCCATTTCTTATGCAAAGGGACGACCAACTTTTGGCGACAGTGGGAGAGTAACTTACGAAGCGTTCATAAATGGAATTGATGCGTGGTATCCAGGTGACGGGGGCCGACTGAGGAACATCGGTGGTGGCACTGCGGAGGATATCGATGGTCCATCTTTAGTCGAAGCCGGATCCCTACGGCATCCTCCAGAAAGAATATTTGACGCGCCCGCTGCGTACTCGTTTGCGCAGAAGCCTATAGGAACCTATTCCTTTTGGTACGACCCTTCGTATTGGCAGGATGGCGTCAGGGGTCGGTATGATAGGGTGGCGCAGGCGCAGGAGGTCGCCCGGAGTTCCCAGATTTACTTGGAACTGATTAAGACTGTTTATCTCAACATGCTCGTCCCTTTCTTGGTTCTGCTTCTCATCTCCCTGAACCCTTTGCGATCTTTCTATGTTGCGCTCGAACCCTGGGAACTTATCATTCCGGCGGCGACTGGTCTCATCTTGTACTCCCTGGTTCACACTGAGATTCGGTTTATTGCAGGCTTCCTTTCTATCTTGTGGTTCTGCCCTTTTCAGTCACTGCGATTTTACGAATCAGCGAAACTGCGCCGATTCATCGGCGTGACCCTGCTGGCAGTCGCGGCGACAACGTTTTGGTACATGGCAAAAATCGTGATTTACGGCGCGATTGCTTCCAAAGGATCTACTCCGGAGTCCTACTTGGCGGCCAGGTCTCTAAATGATTATGGTCTGAGGCCAGGAGAGAGAATTGCAACCATTTCGCCCCAGGCATTCGGCGCAGGTGGAGCATATGTCGCCAGACTTGCCCGACTGCAAATTGTCGCGCAGGTAAATCAGACCGACCATTTTTGGTCGGCCCCGGCCTCCACACAGACCGAAGTCTTGAAGACCTTCCAGAACTCCGGGTGCAACGGCGTACTTGCTTGGAGGGTACCGGAGTTCGCCTCCGGCTGGTTGAAGCTGGGTCAGACTGGATACTCCGTCTTTCAATTTCGCGATTCAGAGTCCCCTAAACTTAGCTCCGGACCGTAGCTTGTGCAGCCTTGCTTTCAGCCGTAGACCCCGCGATCACGTCGGAGATAAATTCTGCCTGCGCTCTGGTAAGCTCGGGGAAGATCGGCAGCGACAAAATTGTTTCGGCAAGAGCCTCGCTAACTGGAAGGGACCCTTTCGGAATCCCAAGACCCGCATAACAGGGCTGCAAATGAACGGGTATCGGGTAATGCAACCCAGTCATCACTCCGTTCTCCTTGAGCCGTGCCTGCAGCTCGTTGCGGTCCGAATGTTGAATCACATAAAGGTGATACACATGGTCCCGGCTTGCGCCCACAACCGGGAGCTTTATTTCCTGGATTGAGCCCAGAAGTTCTCCGTAGCGAGATGCACAGTTCTGGCGGGCACGATTCCACTGATCCAGATGGCGCAGCTTTATGCGAAGAACCGCTGCCTGTATCGTATCCAACCTGCGGTTGTAGGCCAGAAATTCGTGATGGTACTTTTCACGCTGGCCATAATTTCGTAACATCCGAACTTTATCGGCGAGTTCGAAATCATTGGTCACGAACATTCCGCCGTCACCGTAGGCGCCAAGATTCTTGCCTGGATAAAAGCTAAAACAGCCTGCGTCACCGATGCCACCAACTCGTCGGCCATTGTAGCGAGCGCCATGCGCTTGGCACGCATCCTCGATGACCCTGAGCCCATGACGCGCTGCCACTTTGAGGATCGGATCCATATCGGCCGACTGGCCATAAAGGTGAACCGGCAGAATTGCTTTCGTCCTAGGGCCAACAGCTGATGCGAGTTGTTCGACGTCCATGGTGTACGTAACTGGATCGACGTCCACCAAAACCGGTTTAGCGCCTGTAACAGAAATTGCCGACACCGTAGCAATGAAAGTGTGAGAGACGGTGATAACCTCGTCGCCGGCTCCAATGCCCGCTGCGCGAAGGCCAAGCTCCAAAGCGGAGATCCCGGAGTCGACTCCAACTGCGTGCTCGACTCCGCAGTACTTGGCAAACTCCTCCTCAAAAAGTGTCACCTCTTTACCGAGAATAAAATCGGCGTTTTTGATGACAGCCTCAATCGCCGCTAAGACTTCGCGTGAAATCTCCCTATGTTGCGCTTTCAAATCTAAAAAAGGAACATTCATAGAAATGCTCTACTCCTTGACTCCTAAGCCCAGATAGACCAGTGGTCGAAGAATGCTCCACCATCCGGTGATAGCCTTCATTTTGGTATAGCCGAGATGTTTCGGCGGGTATATTTTCGTGACCGGCACCTCAGTATGCCGGTACCCGAGCTTGATCGCCTTGAACAAGAGGTAAGGCTCGAGTTCGTACTTGTCCAGCCACTCGTCCTTCCAGCGAATGCGTTCATCCCGCAGGATGGAAGTTTTGAAGGCCCGGAATCCGTTCGTGCTTTCCGTTACGCGCTTGCCTACAACGAACGAAAACAGCGCAGGATGTACGCGAGTCGCCAAACGGCGATACGCTGGCATATTTCCATGCGCGCCCCCGTGCAAGAACCGGGAGCCTTGAACGAAATCGCAGCCGCCTTGGAAAATGGGATCGAGAAGCCGTGGTATTTCGGCTGGATCGTCCTTGTTGTTGCCGGCCATTATCACGATTACGTCGTACTGATTCTCTAATGCGTACTCGAAAGCACGTTTCATGGAGGAGCCGACACCGTGGTTTTGTTTGCTCGAGAGTATATTGACCTGGAATTGGCGCAACTTCTCGATCGAGCCGTCGTTCGAACCGTCATCCACCACCAGCGAAGCATAATTAGTGGCCGCAACGATGCGACTGACAGTGGTTTCGATCTTAATGCCCTCGTTGTAGGCGAACGTGCAAACCAGTACCCGAGGTTCAGATGCCAGTTCCTGAGTCATTATTCGCGTTTGTAGCTCCAGCACCCGCTAAACCTCCGGTTTCGCGCGCTCGACGAGTTTGCCCTCGCGCTCTCTCGTCATGACGTCTTTGCCGCCAACGTACGGCACAACCAAATCGAACGGGCAGGTCAACTCATCTACATGCTTTTGTGGCTTCGCAGGATTGCCGAAGGCAAGAGTATAGGGCGGCACATCATCGGTCACAACGCTCCCCGCGCCAATGAAAGCACCTTCTCCGACCGTAATGTGTGGAAGCAGGGTGACGTTCACGCCTATGCGAGCTCCGTGTTTCAGCGTAGGACCTTTCATGCATTTCGTGCAGATCGGATGGGGATCGTTTGCGATGATAACGCCCGGCGCCAGGAACACGTCATCTTCAATTGTGGTGAACTGGGCGATGTAGACGTTGTTGTGGACCCTTACGTCATTACCAATTACGCAGCCATAGTCGACACAGGAGTTGTTCCAGATGGAAAAGCGATCTCCAATGAGGTTCTCTTCGCGGATTATCACATTATGGCCAGTCTGAAGCCGGTTGCCTATAACGGTGTTCGTGTAGATAACCGTACCCGTGCGCACATGAGCGCCATCTCCGATTTGGGTAGGTTGCACGGCGATGTTACGTCCACTGCGATAGCCGAGAAACACATTCGGATCGAAATGGCAATCGTTCCCGTGGAGAACTAACTCAGACATTCAGCACCTCGCGGGCTTGGCATGCTCGACTGCAATCGGGACGCCCTGAAGTTCCATGGATTTGTTTAACGCACACAAGACCCGCACTACATCCACCCCGTTTCGTCCGTCAGTGTTAGGCGGTTTGCCTGATTGAATACAATCCAGGAAATGACTGCTTTGGTTCTTCAAGGGTTCGCTTGTGTCTACTCTGGGGCTAACAATGTCTCCGTCCCTCATCAGGAGACGGTATTCTCCAAAGCTGTCTGCCTCCATTTCTGGAGAAACACCCTTTTCGAAGATCCGGACGCGCTCCAAGTTCTTCAGATCGTCGAATACAATTCTGCGCTGACTTCCGACCACGACAATCTCGCGCACTTTGTTCGGATCGACCCAGCTCACGTGGAAGTTTGCAATAGTTGCACCTGGATAAGTGAGGGTCGCAAAAACAACGTCCTCGCGATCGCTGCCTAATACCTTCGAGCCAATTGCGCTCACTGTAATAGGTTGCCCATTCAGTAGTTCATTGAAAATGGCGACATCATGCGCAGCCAAATCCCACAATGCGTTCACATCAGGGCGGATCGGACCCATATTCGTGCGGGTGGCGTGCAAATAGTAAACCTTTCCGAAATCGGGGCTCGTCATGAGCTCCTTCACCTTGTGAATTCCTGGGTTAAAAAGAAACGTGTGTCCGACCATCAGAATCCGTGAGTACTCTTCTGCCGCCTGGATCAGCTTCTCTCCATGTTCCACGGTGGTCGTCAGGGGTTTCTCGACGAGCAAGTGTTTCCCTGCGCACAACAACTTGTGCGCGATCTCAAAGTGGGAGGCTGCAGGTGTTGCGATGACCACCGCATCAACCCAACGATTTTCCAGGATTTCCTGCCAATTTGAAGTCGTCGAAATCAGAGGAAACCGTTCGCGCACGACACCCATGCGATCGGCGCTAGCATCGGACGCCACTACAACTTTCGCTCTCTGCAGTTCACTGAAAACACGGATGTAGTTAATTCCCCAATATCCGCATCCGATGACCGCGACGTTTGTGAGCTTCATGTTAGTAAGCTGCCTACTGCTCTCCGATATACGTATCTCTGCTGATTCCCAGCATACTCAAGAACACGGAGGAGAAAAGAACCTCTACTCCGAGGAAAAACGACAGCGAACAGAAGAATATCGTCCTCACGGCATCGACATGCCCAAAGCCGCGCGCGGCCCACCGGCCAAATACAATCGCGTCACCTGTCAGTCCTGCGCCGACGAATATCGTGCCCAGCACCAGACCATGTTCCAGCTTCACTCGCTTCAGCCATCGAGCTAGGCTGAGTTCAGGGCGCGAGAGTTTTTCCGTGTAGCAAAATACCTTCACGAAAAACCCTATGGAAACGATGTGCATTCCCAGAAGCGCTAGCATAATTGCCAGTGACATTGTGTTGGTGTTGAGCTCAATCTTTCCCGCAAACGCCGGCCCCGGCAACAGCCAAAGCACGAAGCCGATACCCAGTAACATCAATAGGCCGCCCGGCAAAAGAAAGAGCCAGTTTGGCGCGGAAAGCATGATAAACCGTAGGTGCCTCCAGCCATCGCGAAAAGTGCGCAAATGGGGCGGACGGTTTCGCTGGTCAGGCCACATGGTGATGGGAACTTCTGCGATTCGTGCACCCGCTCTGGCCGCCTTGATTAACGATTCGGAAGCAAACTCCATTCCGTTGGTCCGCAGATCGAGCCGAGTGGCAAGCTCCCTGGTGAGGCCGCGCATGCCGCAATTGATGTCGCCAACGCCCGCGCTAAAGAACAGACTCAAAATGCCGGAGAGAACCGGGGTGCCCAGGTGGCGGTGGTGCCAGGACATTGCGCCTTCCTTGATCTCGCCCAAAAACCGGTTCCCAATCACAAAGTCGTATCCGGCACGCCACTTCTCGACGAAGCGCGGAATTTCCGAGAAGTCGTGGCTCCCGTCGGCGTCGCCGAGAATGATGAATGCACCGCGAGCTTCCGAGATTCCACAGCGGAGGGCGCTGCCGTATCCCTTAATGTCGGCGTGGATGACTCTTGCTCCGTGCTCCATCGCGACATCTATCGATCCGTCGGTTGAGCCGTTGTCGGCGACCACTACTTCGCCGCGAATGCCGGCGTTGCGGAACGCTTGCACAGCTGTATCGACGCAAGCAGCGATTGACCGGGCCTCGTTGAGGCAGGGGATCACCACCGAGACTTCGGGGCGGGAACCCGCGTCAGCCACCGATTTCGTGGCTTGACTCTCCGGAACTATCTTCAACGTGGTGCTCATGACCTTAAATACACCAGACCCTGGTTGGAATCTGTGGATGCAGCTGCAGTGCCAGACCGGCATATGATGATACAGCATGGGTTGCTCCCTGCTTTATCATCCTCTTACAATCATGGCGAATCGAACGATACTCGAGTTCAAGGGATGGCATATCACCTGTTGCCAATTGTATTCACCTTTAAGGGAAGATTTCAGCACCAGAGTAATCTAGGGAAGAAACGTGGCGAAAGGGCGCCCCACCGATCATTGGATTCGAGGTTTGCGTATTTTGAAGACATCCATGTCCGGCGAGATTTTGGCATCCAGGAGATCGTACTTACCCTCCGGCGACCCGCTGACCTCCCGCTAACTAATCGCTAGCAGGTCAGAGTGGAAATCGTCTGGGCGCGCGAGACGGATGCAGCAGAAAATGCGAAGCTGGTAGACTACTTTCAAAGACCGCAGCTCTGTTTGCACCGGAAGCCGATGGGCAACAACCGAGATCAATCCGTTGGAGGCCACAGTAATTGAGCGCACCTTCTGAGATTCAAGCGCAGCCCGAAATAGCCGCAGCCGCGACCCCGAATTACAAGCTGTTGCGGATCTCCTGTTGGGTTGTGGCTCTGGCGCTCGCCGCAGCCCATGGGTGGGCCCAGCGCTTCACCATGAATGCCGACGGCATCTCCTATCTTGATATTGGGGACGCCTATTGGCGCGGCGATTGGCACAACGCCATCAATGCCTACTGGAGCCCGCTGTATTCCTATTCTTGGTTTCTTTCTGAAGGTGCTAAAGCCGTCGGCGTATTGGGAATATCCGATGGCGCATCTGATGAATTTTCTGATTTATGTGGCGGCACTGGGCTGCTTTGAATTTTTTCTGGTGACTTTCATCGCAAAGCGCAAGAGTCACGACCAGGAATTGCTCAACGATGGGAAGATGGGACTGCCGGAATCCTGCTGGTGGCTTCTGGCACAGCTCATTCATCTCCTCATCGTTGCTTCTGATCGGTCTGCATGTTGTGACGCCTGATATGTGCGTAGCCGCTTTCGTCTGTCTCGCGTCGGCCCTCGTAGTGAAAGTCCGAAAGGGTTCGGTCACTTATGGCACCTTCGTGGCTCTTGGCGTAGTGCTGGGGCTTGCCTATTTGACGAAAACCGTGATGTTTCCTCTGGGATTTGTATTTCTTGTGACCGCGATGTTTGCCGGACGTAAGGTTGGGAGTTCCATGCGACACGCGGCGGCCGCGATTCTAACGTTTGTGATTATTACTGGTCCGTTCATTGCTGCCATCTCGCAGGCGAAAGGACGAGGCACCTTCGGTGACAGCGGAAAGATCAATTACCAAATAGAGGTCCAAAGGGATGACTGGTTCGTCCCTAAAGGAAGCGGCGTAAGACATCCGGTGAAACGCTTGTTGGAATCGCCGGTTTCTTATGAGTTTTCGGGCCCCGTCGCGGGGACATATCCGCTCTGGTACGACCCTTCGTACTGGCACGAAGGCGTAGGAACCGGTTTCGACTTAACAAAGGAAGCAGCGACCCTCCACCGATCGTTTAAACGCTACTGGTTCATCTGCACCAACAGTTTCGTGCAGCTGAATATCACAATTGTTCTGCTTCTCATGTGGACTCTCGCGCCGTCATTCAGATTGTTTCTGCGCCTGGCGAAACTGTGGCCCTTAAGCCTTCCGGCGTTATGCGCTCTCCTCCTATACGCACTGGTGGTAGTCGAATCCCGATATGTCGCACCATACCTGTTGAAGGTCTGGGTGGTCGCCTTTTCGGGAATCCGGTCTCCGTCCACGGACAAGTTTCGGGATCTGCTGGCGGCGACCCTGGCCGGACTGGCTCTGACGGTTGTTATTCTCTCTCTTCTGTGGATATACATCTATCGTCAATCCAATATAGCGGTGTATCCCGCTGCGCTGACGTCAATGCAGAGCCTTGGGTTAACAGCTGGCGACAAGCTAGCCGTGTTGGGAAACGCACCTCAGGCGGGAAGCGGCGCGTTCATTGCAAGGTTAGGACGAATGCAAATAGTTGCCGAGACGCTCGATGAGGATGCATATTGGGCAGCGGACGCATCCACTCGCGCCCGACTAGCGGATGACTTCGCCAAAGCGGGCGCAAAGGCCATCTTGGCATACAAGCCGCCTAGAGCTGAGAAGGACTGGGCGAAATTGGGAGACAGTGATTACTATCTGTTTCAACTCCCAGGGTCATTTTAGGTCCGTGGAGGCAACGCGGTTGAACTCATCCTCTGAGATTCAGGGACGTCCAGCGACATCTGCGTCCGGGGCCGCGAATTGCAGATTGCTGCGGATCTTTTGCTGGGTGTTGGCGCTGGCTCTGGGCGCAGCCCAGGCTTGGGCCACGCGCTTCACCATGAACCCCGACGGCATTTCGTATCTCGACATTGGCGATGCCTATTGGCGCGGCGATTGGCACAACGCCATCAATGCCTACTGGAGCCCGCTGTATTCCTGGATTCTTGGTTTCTTTCTAAAGGTGCTGAAGCCGTCGGCGTATTGGGAGTATCCGATGGTGCATCTGGTGAATTTTCTGATCTACGCCGCAGCGCTGGGGTGTTTTGAGTTTTTTCTGGTCACCGTCATTAGGAAGTACAGCCGGCGGCTTGCGGAATCCGGCACCGAAGAGATCGGACTCTCTGAATTTTCGTGGCGACTGGTCGGTTACAGCATATTTCTATCCACGTCGCTTTTGATGATTGGACTTCATCCGGTTACGCCTGACATGAGCGTCGCAGCATTCGTTTACCTTGCGACTGCGCTGACTTTGAAGATAAGCAACCGCCCGGCCGGCGGAACCCATGCAGTGTTGGGTTTGGTACTGGGTCTCGCCTATTTATCCAAAGGGGTGATGTTGCCGCTCGCTCTGGTGTTCCTTGGGACTGTTCTGCTGAGAAGTTCCCTACGCAACATCGGGGTTGCGATTCTGGTTTTTCTCTGCCTGGTCAGCCCCTTTGGTTTGGCTCTCTCTCATGCCCAGGGACGACTGACTCTCGGAGATGTCGGACCGATCGCGTACGAGATATATATCGACGGAATTGATGTCTTTGCTCCTACTAATCCGGAAGTGTCCCATCCGGTTCGGAAGATCCTGGACCAGCCGCCCACCCTTGAATTCAGCCACCCGATAGCGGGAACTTACCCGCTCTGGTACGACCCGTCTTACTGGCACGCAGGGCTGAAGCCACATTGGTACTTGAAAGGCGAGCTCGGGATAATTGGACTGGCCCGTCTGCTCTATCTCTGGA
>WNGL01006940.1_pt1 | contig 13316 bp, 11 predicted proteins | sample 5400591 | NCBI WGS metagenome assembly WNGL01 (sample SAMN13153377, study PRJNA577476) | soil metagenome | isolation source: 80 cm soil or saprolite under Garry oak tree replicate 1 | place: USA:California | collected 2016-06-15
ATACTCAAATCGGTTTAGACTGTCAACAACTTTCTTTCCGGCGACAATCTTTTTTTCGAACCGACTTAAGTTTTAAAAGAACACCCCGCCGGACAAAACTTCCGTTCCAAAAGGGACTCGCTTTCTATCATAAACAATTCGCCGCTGTCAAAATAAAAATGATGACCGAGCAAAATAAATCGGAAAGCAACGGCCGATGCTGAGTTTTCCACCAGGAGTCTCAGCCCGGAAGTTGACCCGCCAGCGCTCCCGTACAGCTGGAACCTTCTCCTGCGGTGCAGCTGTAGCAGTGCTGGGAAAGGTGGATTTTTCTTCCGCGCATACGCCCATCGCCAAGCTCTGAAATGGTTATTTCGGAACCGTCATCAGCCGTAACCGGCATTCCCAGCGCCTGATTGAAATCGCAATTATAAATTTTACCCTGCCAATCGACACTGATCAGGGTGCGGCACATGATACTCCCCGCCGCTTCGGGATTGAAGCGCCCGGCCAGCAAGCGCAGATACTCTGCATATGTGCCGTTTGCTTCGAGCTGTTCACGAAAACGCCCGATCGGGGCATTCGTGATGGTAAAGAGGTTATTAAAAACGATCCCGTGACGGTCTGACATTTCCGATTTATAGGCCGCTTCCAGCTCATGCTGCGAGCCCGGTATAAACTCCCCCCCCGGGTTATAGACCAGATTCAGCTCCGCTTCCGTACCGTAACCAAGGGCGTTCAAGGTTTTTAATGCCTGGATACTCTTCCGGTAGACACCCCTGCCCCGCTGCCGATCGACGTTCTCTTCCAGATAGCAGGGGAGCGAACCGATAATGGTCATCTCATGGGCGCGACAAAACTCCGGCAGCCATTCCCACCCCTGTTCGGCCATGATCGCCAGGTTGCTGCGCAGCAGCCGGCGCGGCGTCAACCCATCTGTACGCTCGACGAAAAAGCGGAAGTTCGGATTCATCTCGGGGCAGCCGCCGGTTATATCGAGTGTGAGGCCGGGATGTCGTGCAAGGAACAGGGCTATCTGCTCCATGACCTCCACTCCCATGACATCCGCTCCGCGGCTGGAGGCCCCCACATGACAATGAGTGCAGCGCAGATTGCACAGGTCGCCCAGGTTGACCTGCAGGGTCTGCAAACCTGCAAATATTTCATACTCCGGATTTACCGCCTGCAGGCGATCTTTAAACGAAGGCACCATGGTTCTTCCTTAACTCCCTGTTATTGTCAGCGGGTCTGATTTTAGTTCACTACGGTCTGCCAGCAAGAAATAGGGCGCGAGTATCCCCATAAACCAGATGAAACAGGCCATCCCGGTGATGGCGTCGAATACCCTGAAGTTAGTACACCGGGCGAACAGCCGGTCGTGAAAGCTTAAAAAAGGATAGCGGCCAACTCCAAGCATCGGCCGTAGCCAGACATCAAGAAAAAAGAACATCTGCCAGGAATTCTGCCTGATATATCGCCCCAGAAGATAGAATATCCGGATTGAACCGCCGCCCCCCCACTCGTCATACATCATACGCCGGATGAGTTGAAAAAAAGGAGACAGAAAAAGTGTGCCGGTCTCCTGCTGCACCCGGTATACCCCCGGCGCACGAACGAAAAAGTCATCCACTCCGACAGAGTGCAACCCCATCATCATGCTCATCAGGATGTACCGACGGTGAAACCCCTCCGTCTCGAACCGCCTGGCAGAAGTATTAAGGTAACCGGGAAGTGTTATCAATTTTCCCGTGGATCTTATTTTCTCGGCAATGCGCTGGTCTTCCAGAAACGGCATGCTTTCATCAAACCCGCCAAGATCTCTGAAAAAATCCCTTGCCAGCAGCAGCCCCTGGTCACCGTTTGTAGTGTTGGCGCGGTTGAAGGCACTCTTCTCCTCGGCATAGCGATAAGCCATTGCGTTGCGCTTCGTACAGCGCATGAATCGCAGGCGGAAATGACCGGCAGTACGCTCGTACCCCCGCTGTTCGAGCATCATGGCACGCACGGCATTGCCGAGAAGATCAGGGTCATCCAGGCGGGAATCTGCATGCAGAAAGAGGAGACAATCGCCGTAAGCCTGTTCCGCGGCGGCGTTCATCTGCGCCCCCCTGCCGCGACGGGCCGGTACGAACTTGATTCCATGCGCATCGGCAACTGATCGGGTCGCATCCGAAGAGCCGCCGTCGCCAATTATAATCTCAAGGGAAATGTTCCGCTGGTTATTGAGATCAGCCAGGAGACCGGGCAGAACGGCTGCTTCGTTTAGCGTCGGTATGATTATTGAGAGCATCTTACGGGGAGTATCGTTCACAGAGGACTACCTACCCTCCGTTGAGAGAGTAATCTCTCCGTACCACGCTTCCGCACTCCCGCCGGTATTATCGGTATCGGTCATGATTGCGATCGCCTCGGCTTCATGAGGGCCGGCTCCGAACAGGGTGCGGTAGTCGGCAAGCAGGTCGCGTTCCTCGAACAACCATTGTCCGGCCTTCTCATTTCCGGACTCGACGGCCACCATCATCGCGTTTGAAGCAAATGCATTCGGAGCGGATTTCCCCTTGTCCAGCCTGTTCGCCCAAATGTAGTTGATCGCCTTCATCTGCCAGAAAAATCGACCCGGGAAAAGCACATACACCCGGACAGCATAGTCATCGCCCGCCTTGGTCTTCTCGTCTCCCCCCTTGATGGTGCGGGCAATTTTCCAGCTCCAGCGCAGATACCGATACTTTGAAGGATCAAAGCGGAGCTTCCGTATCAAACCGGAAGCGGCGGCATGGCTGGTGGCCTTTACAACGGTTCGGCCATCTTCCTTCACCAGCCGGTATTCCGTCGCCCCCTTGAAACTTTTGGGCTCCCACCCCGCCAACCCTTCGATACCGAAACGGCTAACCGGAATTTCTTCTGCATGACCGACCGGTACTGAAAAGAAAAACCCTGTCATCGACAGCCACAACAACAGCATCATTCTCAGCTTCCAGTTGAAGGTATTTACCCACATGTTCATACTCATATACTTCCGATGCCCGGTTGTTGTGGTGCTGTTTTTCACGTCGGGGACTGCGCCGGGGGATGCTTTTTATTCTTGAATCTGGTGTAAAGAACCGGCAGCAGCGCAAAAAGCCCCAGCAGGGCAAACGAGCCGAGCACGCGGGATGAGGCGATGCCGGAGAGCGAATCGATGGTTGCCAGGCTCGCCCCGGCATTGACGTAGACAAAGCCTCCCGGGATGATACCGAGCATCGTACCGAAGAAAAAAGTCCGCAGAGGCAGGCGGGTCAGTCCGGCGGCCAGATTGATCAGAAAGAACGGAAACAACGGCACGAGGCGCAGAAACAGCAGATAACTAAAGCCTCGGGTTTCCAGTTCCCGGTTCATGCCCTCCAGTTTACTCCCGAATTTGTTCAGAACAACATCACGCAACAGGTAGCGAGTTACCAGAAAGGCCAGGGTAGCGCCAAGCGTTGCGGCGATGTTGGCGTAAACCGTTCCCATTATCGAACCAAAAATTGCTCCGGCCGCCAGTGACAGGATGGCCGCGCCAGGGAGCGACAAGGCTGTCTGCACGATGTAGATAGCCATGAAGCCGGCCACCATTACCAACTTGTGAGCAGTATAGTAATCCAGCAGCGCCTGGCGGTTTGCCTTGAGCGCGGCCAGCGTCAGAAAGCGCTGCAGGTCGAAGTAGAAGAAGAGTGTAACGACAACAATTCCGACAAGAGTCAGTGCGATTTTTTTAGCGTTCATGGGTTTATCCCCTTTGCCACTTCAACCAACCCGACAAAAGGTTCTTCACAAACGGTGTCAGCCGCGTCTGATTATAGGCGTCGGCAAGCCGTTTTATCACCTCGGCCTGGGTCGGATAGGGGTGAATGGTCTTGCCGATGGCCGAAATCCCGAGACCGTTGGTAATGGCAAGCGAAAATTCGTTGATCATCTCGCCGGCGTGTCGGGCCACAACCGTGGCGCCAAGGATTTTGCCGCTACCCTTGCGCAAATGGACCCGGGCAAACCCTGCCGTTTCACCATCCAGAACGGCCCTGTCGATGTCGGACAGCGGCACCGTCAGTGTGGTCACTTCGAGCCCCCCGTCTTTTGCATCTTGTTCATACATCCCGACATGGGCAATCTCCGGGTCGGTGTAGGTGCACCACGGGATGGTGAGGGCCGAGGTCTTCTGCCGCCCCATGAAGAGGGCGTTGGCGATCAGGATGCGCGCCTGGGCATCGGCGGTATGGGTGAACTTGTAGGGAAAGCAGATGTCGCCGGCGGCGTAGACATTCGGGTTGGTCGTCTGCAGGGTATCGCTGACCTTCACCCCTGACTTGTCATAGCTTATGCCCGCTTTCTCCAGTTCCAGTCCTTCTGTGTTGGGAGCCCGGCCGACACCAACCAGAATCTCGTCCACAGCCAACTCAATCGTTTGTCCATTCCGCTCCAGACGCAGAACCTTCTCACTCCCCCTGATCTCCACTCCGGAAATATTCACCCCCAACTGCAGATCAATCCCTTCTCGGACAAAAGCCTCGTGCAGGATCCTGGCGGCATCGCCATCCTCTCTGCCCAGGATATGAGATCCAAGTTCGATGAGTGTCACCAGACTGCCGAAACGGGCGAACGCTTGCGCCAGCTCACATCCGATCGGGCCGGCTCCGATCACAGCCAATCGTGGCGGAAGTTCGGTAAGGGAGAAAACGGTTTCGTTGGTAAGGTACCCCGCTTCGGCCAGGCCAGGGATGGGCGGCGCGGCGGCCCTGGCACCGCTGCAGACGGCGGCCTTTTTGAAGCACAATTTCTTGCCGGCTACCTCGATACAATCCGGGGCGGTAAAGCTCCCCTGACCGATAAAAACATCGACTCCGAGTTCATCACGGAAACGGCGGGCGGAGTCGTGTCGGCTTATGTCCGCCCGCAGGCGGCGCATCCGCGCCATGGCGGCGCCAAAATCGAAACCGATGCCGTCACCGTTCAACACCCCGAAGTCTCCACTTTGCCGTACATCGTACAGTGACCGGGATGACCGGATAACTCCCTTGGACGGCACACACCCGACGTTGAGGCAGTCACCCCCCATCAGGTGCCTCTCGATCAGCGCCACCTTTGCCCCCAGACCGGCAGCACCGGCGGCGGTTACCAGACCGGCCGTTCCCGCACCGATAACCACCAGATTGTAGCGCCCGGACGGCTCGGGGTTGAGCCACTCCCCGGGGTGCACATTTGCGGTCAGATCGCGATTTTCCGGAGTATCGGGAAGGATGGTTAGCGGATCGATCATGATGCGGCCTCCGTGAAATGCTGATGAAGCCATCTTCCTTGTTCCATGAAGTTATACCGGATAGGGTGTCTTTCCCGGCGGTATCCTTCCCTCGCAGGGAACTTTGGTCTGGCACAGCCCGCATCCTGTAGCGGCCACGCCGTACCGTTCGCATACCGCTTCGGGGATGGTGCCGTAGACATACGCTCGGCATTTGTACTTGTCGTGACCGTCCCTGGAAAGGGCTCCAACCGGACAACGGCCGACGCATGCCCCGCACGTCCCTTCCCGGTAGTACAGACAATTGGCGCGACGCTCCGGATACGGCCGCAACGACGGTTCAATGATGAGATCGGTGATCACGCTTCCCAGGCGATGCGCAATTCCTTTCGGAGTGATCAGGGCATCATTTAGACTGAAGGTGCCCAGCCCCGCCGCATAGGCTGCATGTCGTTCCGACCAGGTCGAGGCCACCCCGATGGCTGTTTCAGGCATCTCGCGCCAGGCTGGCATCAGCTGGGGAGCGGCGGCGCGATACCCCTTCCCGGTCAGCCAACCGATCATATGCCGACGCAAAGCAGTGTTGAACTGCTCACCGAAATTTCGCGTCTCCGCCCATTCCCTGGACGGGTAGACGGTTTCACTCCGGTTTGAAGCCTTGGTCCGGCCGGTAACCGGCAGCACCCAACTGATCACCGTTGCCGGCAGCCATGGGTCCTCCGGAGTCGAAACTGAAACAAGCTCGTCCGGAGTGAGATGGAACCCGCCGATAACGGATTTATATTCCGTAAACAGAGGGTCCATAGCGGCGGCAAAACCAACCAGAGGGGCATCGAAATAGCGCTCCGGGCTGCCGGGAAATCGATTGCCATCATCTTGGCGGACGAAACGGCATATTTCTTCATTAAGAGCACGTTCCATGAATGTCTCCTTCGAATCGTACAAACAGATCGTTACCTGCCGCACGGCCGTAACGTAAATATCCCCAGGCAAAGCCAGGGGATATTTACGTTGGCAGGATGTCTTTCAGGCATCGAGACCGGTCACTCTACGGTGACACTTTTGGCCAGGTTCCGCGGCTGATCGACGTCGGTGCCCTTCAACACGGCGATATGGTATGCCAGCAGCTGCAGCGGCACCGACAGCAGCAGCGGATCGAGATCTTCGTCAAGATTCGGAATTTCAATGGTCGTTTCCGCCCTGCCGCGCACCTCATCATCACCGGCCGAACAGACGGCGATCACCCGGCCGCTCCGGGTGATGACCTCCTCCATATTTGAGAGCGTCTTTTCGTACGAGCCGCCCTTGGGCACCAGCACGACGACCGGCACATCCTCATCGATCAGGGCGATCGGACCATGCTTCATTTCCCCGGCCGGGTACCCTTCGGCGTGGATGTAGGAAATTTCCTTGAGCTTCAGCGCTCCCTCGAGAGCGATCGGAAAGTTTTTACCCCGGCCGAGATACAGAAAATCGCGGGCGTTCATATATTTTTTTGCAACTTTTTCAGTATATTCGTTCAGTTTCAGCGTCTCTTCCAGCATCCCTGGTACTTTCTTGAGCGCCGCAATCATCCGCTGCCCATGGCCAACATCGATAGTGCAGGTGGCGCGCCCCAGACGGATCGTGAAGAGATACAGGGCGGTCAGCTGGGTAACAAAAGCCTTGGTCGAGGCGACGCCGATCTCCGGTCCGGCATGGGTGTAGATAACTCCTGCCGATTCACGGGCGATGGAAGAGTCAACCACGTTGCAAATCGCCATATTCATCGCGCCGCGTGATTTTGCCTCTCGCAGGGCCGCCAGGGTATCGGCCGTTTCACCGGACTGGGAGATGACAATTGCCAGGGTGCTTTCATCTACAACCGGGTTGCGATAGCGGAACTCGGAAGCGATATCAATCTCAACCGGAATGCGGCAAAGCCCCTCGATATAGAATTTACCGACCAGAGCCGCGTGCCAGGAGGTACCGCAGGCGATGATGGTAATCCGCTTGACCGCCGCCAGCTGGCGATCGCTGAACCGCAGATCTTCAAGGTACACGTCCCCCTCATCTTCGAGCAGACGGCCGGCGATGGTATCCCGAACGGCGCGGGGCTGTTCGTGGATCTCTTTCAGCATGAAGTGCCGGTAACCGCCTTTTTCGGCCATCATCGGGGACCAGTCGATATGGCGCGCTTTTTTATCCAGAGGAGCGCCGGCAACAGTGGAGAACCGGGCCGCGCCGTCCCTGAATACCGCCAGTTCTCCATCCTCCATGAATACCATCTCGCGGGTATAGGCCAAAATAGCAGGAATATCCGACGCGACGAAAAACTCTCCCTCACCGAGTCCAACCACCATCGGTGAACCGAGCTTGGCGGCGATCAGACAGCCGGGGTCCTTTTCGTTGAGGATACAGACCGCATATGCACCGCGTAATTGAGCAAGAGTCTCCCTGACGGCCTTTTCAAAATCCGCTTCAGTTCTAAGCTTTTCTTCGATCAGGTGCGCGATGACCTCAGTATCGGTTTCGCTCTTGAACGTATGGCCGGCCTGTTTCAGCTGTTCTTTAAGCTGCATATAATTTTCTATGATGCCGTTGTGCACCAGAATAACCTGGCCGGCCTTGTGCGGATGGGCGTTGATCTCAGAAGGCCTGCCATGCGTGGCCCACCGGGTATGGCCGATCCCCACGGTTCCCGCGAGCGGCTGATCACTCAGCATATTTTCAAGATTTACCAGCTTCCCCTGACTCCTGCGGATGGCGGAACCGCCGTCCGACAGTGTAGCTATTCCCGCCGAATCGTAGCCGCGATATTCAAGTTTTTTAAGCCCTTCCAGAATGATCGGGGTTGCCTGCTGTCCGCCGATGTATCCAACAATGCCGCACATATACTCTCCTCACTAATGGTTATGACAAGTTTTAAATGTCTTGCATCGTACCATAAGCGTCCTCCATGTGGCACGTTTTTTTTGTCGGTGAAGCCGCTGTCACCATGCTCCGCCAACTGCTTTATGATCTGAATATGTTTGAATTCCTGAAATGATATGTTATTTTGCTGCAGTTGTTAAGCAGCACCGATGGCAGGTCATTCAGTTCATCAGGAAGGTTGGTTCATGGAAAGAAAGATGCAAGCCCCCCCCGCAAAAAGCGGTTTTTTGCCGACACTGCTGCTGTTTGCAGCGACGCTGGCTGTCGTTGCTCTCCTCGGAATATCCGGCTACGTGTTTTACCTGATGGCAAAGCTTCCAAGGGTCGATCGGCTGGCTGACTACAAACCCCCCATCGTCTCACAGGTTTATGGCGATGACGGCACTCTGGTCGGTGAGTTTTATCTGGAACGCCGCATCGTGGTGCCGGTCAACAAGATGCCGCGCAAGCTCATTCAGGCCTTTGTGTCGGCGGAAGATGCCAATTTCTATTCCCACAAAGGGATCGACTATCTGGGAATTTTACGTGCTGCCTTTAAGAATGTGATCTCGCTGAGCAAAAAGGAGGGGGCCTCCACTATCACCCAGCAGGTGACAAAATCCATGCTGCTGACGCCGGAAAAAAAGTTTTCCCGCAAGATCAAGGAGGCCATCCTCGCCAAACGGATGGAGGAGAGACTCTCCAAGGACGAAATCCTGTACCTGTACCTGAACCAGATCTACCTCGGGAGCGGCGCATACGGAGTCCAGGCGGCGGCCGAGACCTATTTCGGCAAGAATGTCGAACAGCTCAATCTGGCCGAAATGTCCATGCTTGCCGGCCTTCCAAAGGCGCCCAACGCCTATTCCCCCATCAAGCATCTTGATAAAGCCCGTGAACGTCAGGCGTATGTACTGGAGCGCATGACCGCGGAGGGATACATAACACCGGCCGAAGCCGACCACGCCAAGAAGACCCCCATCGTCCTGCAGCCGATGAAGAAGGTAAACAACGAGCAGTCCGCCTATTATCTTGAGCACCTGCGGATCCAGCTGGAACAGAAATACGGCGAAGACCAGCTTTACAAGGGTGGCCTGAAGATCTACACCACGATGAATGCCGGCATGCAGCGCGCGGCCTATGACAGCCTGCGCAAAGGGCTCAAAGAGGTGGACAAGCGCCAGGGCTTCCGGGGACCGGCAAAATATCTGAATGAAGCCGATGTCGACGTATTTTGCAGCAAGGTTGAGGATGGGATCGATTCCGTCACCCTTAAAACCGGCGAAACCTACCAGGGAGTCGTGGTCGGTTTCAACCCGGAAAAAGGCGACGCTCTGGTCAGGGTCGGAGATCGCAAAGGCGTACTTTCCCGTAAGAATATGTCATGGGCCGGCAGGGTCGGCATGACCAACCGCTACGGCAAACCCGAGAAGGGGAACAAGGGGCTGACACTGGGCTCCGTCATCGAGGTATCGATCGTAACTCCGGAGCTTAACGGAGAAGGCGCCCAGTTCGCGCTTGACCAGACACCCGAGGTACAGGCGGCTCTGGTATCCATAGACCCTCGCACCGGCGGGGTCAAGGCCATGGTCGGCGGCTACGACTTCAGAAAAAGCCAGTTCAACCGTGCCATGCAGGCCAAGCGCAATGCCGGTTCGGCTTTCAAGCCGATCATTTATGCGGCGGCCCTTGACAAGGGGCTGACCCCGGCAACGGTCATCGAAGATGCGCCGGTCGAATATCCGGACGGCGCCGGTGGAGTCTGGAAACCGCAAAACTACGACCATGAATTCCGGGGACCGGTAACCATGCGGGAAGCGCTGACCTATTCCATCAATATTGTCAGCGTCAAGATCATGGAACAGATCGGGGCACAGTACACGGCGGAATACGCGCAGAAGCTAGGATTTACCTCCCCCATACCGGCCAACCTGGCGCTGGCGCTGGGAGCGGCCTCGATCTCCCCCTTTGAATTGACCTCCGCGTACGCCGTCTTTGCGAACGGCGGCGTGCTGACCCCGCAATACTTCATTACCAAAGTCACCGACACCGACGGCACGGTCCTGCAGGAAACGCCTCCCCCCGTGCCGGTCCCGGTAATTTCACCCGAGACGGCGTATGTGATAACCAATCTGATGCAGAGCGTCGTCTCCAGCGGCACTGGCCAACGCGCATCCGTCATCGGACGGCCGGTCGCGGGAAAAACCGGCACGACCAACGGCGCAAAGGATGCCTGGTTTGTCGGCTATATTCCGCAGCTGGTGACTGGTGTCTGGGTCGGCTACGACCAGGAGCGTTCATTGGGAAGCGGAGGAACCGGCGGACAGGCGGCCGCTCCGATCTGGGGAGACTTCATGCAGCGAGCGATCATGTCGCTTCCGGCAGAAGATTTTACGGCACCGGAAAATGTTTCGTTTGTCCTGATAAATCCACGCACCGGCAAGCTTGCCAAGGAGGGCAGCGAGGGGGCTGTTATGGAATGTTTCATCAAGGGGACGGAGCCGTCTTCGTACGACTGATTCTAGAAGCAAACGCAAGGCAAAACCAAACACCACCGATGGATGATCAAATCTGCTCTACAATTTGAACACAAAATGGTGACAATAATCCATGTTGCGAATCAATAAATTTAACGTACCATTACAGTTACTTACTATCGTTATAGTAACGTTTATTTACTTTTACGGCACAATTAATAACTACTTCTATGGAGATGATTTTATCTGGCTGGACCGTGTTAGGCATCTTGATGGCAAATGGTTGCGCATATTTACAGTAGAACACAGATATTTTACCCCGTTAACCTACGTCAGTTTTTTTATTAACTATAAGCTGTTTGGTTTAAATGCATTTGGGTACCACTTGCATGATGTCTTTTTCCATTCCTTAAATGGGCTGTTACTCTATTCCCTGTCTTATCAGATTTCTAAGAACAAATTAGCTCCATTTCTAGCCGCCATTACATTCGTTACATCATCTTCAATGATAATCACTGTCCTCTGGCCCTCAGCAAGAACAGACTTGATGATGGTTACCTTTTCTCTTGCAACGATAATCGCGTTTATAAGGAAAGACTCGTATAAGTTTAAGTTCTTTCCGATCTCATTTTATATTTTGGCGTTAAGCGCAAAGGGAACAGCCCTTGTTATTCCGTTTGTACTATTTCTGTTAACATCGAATACCAAGCCTCTCAAAAACCGAATAGATGAGATACTGCCATACATTACTCTCAATCTTGTTTATGTGGTATTCTTGATAATGAGCAACTTCTTGGGTGCCGCAAACGTTATTCCCAAACATAATGTGCTATCGTTATCCAATTTTTTCATATCGTTTCCCACACTTATCATACCTGAAAGGCCTCTTGCTCAATTCGATATCTATGTGCTGGCAACTACCAGTGTCATTATCCTGATTATCCTGCTTATCATAAATATCAAGCAGAGAGATCTTACGCTAAGAATTGGAACGTCTCTTGCCGTTTTAGGATTGTTGCCAATTATTTTCACCAATGACTACGTCTTGGCAGGTAACAATGCCACAGCTTTAAATTTGATCGGTTGCCCGAGCAACAGGGTTTACTTGGCATGTGCCGGAATCTCGCTTGTATTTGCTGCCATAGCTGTGAAAGCATTGAACAGCGACATGCATTTTTCTTTTAAAATAGCATTTGTCATATTGCTGACGTCTCTACTGTATGTTAATTACCGAGAAGCTGGTTTAATAAACAAAATATGGAGCACAGGAACGAAACACACTAAAACTTGTATGTCGCTTTTAGACAGAAATTCGTCCATGCTTACAGATGGTTCGGTATTATTGCTATACAATTGTGAAGGGTCTGCAGGGTTTTTAAATGGGATGATAAAGGCGGCATATGATCTTAAAAAAATTGAAGTTCACGCACTTTTTTACCGCAGTGTAAATGAAATTACCGACGTTGATATATCGCCTCTCCAAAATCCAGCATTCGTCTATAATCCAACTAACGTTAAGTTGATAATGAACTGTCGTGAATCCCCGAATGAAAAGCTGCTTACACAATATGGTAATTTAGCATTGCAGGACATATTATCTGATTACCGAATATTGTTCGAAACTTCTACTACAGTAGAAGAGACTCCAATCAAATGGCGACTCAACAATAACATGTTGAGACTCAGGAGTTTAATAGACAGATGCGAGATTGAAGGGTAAAAGCCATATTTATGGACATGTTCCGTTGAATTAACAGCCCCCCATGGCTATGCACCATGGAGGGCATTTTTTTATTCAGGAATAATTAGGGAATAATTAGGGACACTCACCATATTTATTCTTGCTTCAACAAAATTACTGCCGTACCATCCTCCCTATGCCAAGAATCGCTCGTGTTATAGCTGTCGGTTATCCGCATCACATTACGCAACGCGGTAACAATCGTGCAACAGTCTTCTTTGATGACGAAGATCGACAAACTTATCTGAAACTTCTGGCAGGTTATTCACAAAAACATAAATTGCAGATATGGGCTTATTGCTTGATGAGTAATCACATCCACCTATTAGCAGTACCGGAGCTTGAAACATCTCTGGCGCGTGGAATCGGCCTGACAAACCAGGTATACACCAAATATCTCAACCGTAAATTGAATCAATCCGGACGCATCTGGCAAAACCGTTTCTTCTCGTGCGTGGTTGAAAACGATCAGTACCTTTGGGCAGTGGCTCGCTACATCGAGCGTAATCCGTTAAAGGTCGGGCTGGCTGATAGCGCGGAGGCATATCAATGGTCCAGTGCCAAAGCGCACATCATCGGGACAAACGATACTCTGTTGGGCATGGATTCATGGCTTTCTCCACATGAACAGAGCAGTTATGCTGAGTTTGTCCTCACAGATGATGAAGAAACGGACAAAGCGATCCGCAGAGCCACCAACACCGGTCGTCCGCTTGGTTCGGAAAGTTTTATCGACATGCTGGAATTTCAGCTGAATCAGCCACTAAAACCAAGGAAACCGGGACGGCCTCGCACAAAAACTGGTGAGTGTCCCTAGTTTGTCCTCTAGTTTGTCCTCTCAAAACTGGATTTTGGATAAATACATGAAAAACAAAACCCATAACCTTAGTCTGATGCTACTGGTACTGATCCCTATAGGGCTTTATCTTCAAGCCACCCAGTTTGATTTTGTAGATTTCGACGATTTTCAATATGT
>WNGL01011603.1_pt1 | contig 13314 bp, 10 predicted proteins | sample 5400591 | NCBI WGS metagenome assembly WNGL01 (sample SAMN13153377, study PRJNA577476) | soil metagenome | isolation source: 80 cm soil or saprolite under Garry oak tree replicate 1 | place: USA:California | collected 2016-06-15
TTCGAGTTTCAGCGATTGCGCGTACACTGCCGCGGCAAGAAGATTGATGGGATACCAGATGCTTCCGACCCTCAACACGCCGTAGGCACAGGCCAGCACGGCCATCGCTACGCTTCCCGCGAATCCGCCCTTCACGCCAGCCGATACTGGGTACGTGTGGACAGGAAGCCAGGCGCGCAACTGCTCTGCCGCAACCGGAAGCCGTTCGACCACGCGGCGCTCGGTGGCTAAGCGAAGGTCCTCCGGAACCAGCGGCACAGTTACTTCATGCTCGTGAGGGAAGACTTCCCAGAACCAACCGATGCAACCCGCCACAGCAAGCACGGCACCGAGGAGGGTGACCGACACACTCGTGAGGAGGCCCGCGAACATTAAGGTACACCCAAAAGCCAAAACAAATGGCCACGCTGTCGGTGCGGGAACGTCGATCTCGCGCGGCGTCCGAGGGTTTTGGCCCATCTGTTCCGCGGATAGTTGCGTTGCCATTTTTTCCTCAGCGTCCAAGAACGTAGACTACGGTAAAAACGACCACCCACACGACATCCACAAAATGCCAATACATAGAAAGCACTTCGACACGAGCGGACTGTTCCACACCGACACGCCCAACCAAACCGAAGATAAGCACGATGCACAGCATGACCATACCTGCAGTGACGTGAAAGGCGTGCAAGCCGACCAGCGAGTAGTAAGTCGTTCCAAAGAGGTTCGTGGAGATTGTCAGCCCGTGTTCGTAGATCAGCCGGTGCCATTCACGGCCTGTGCCGAACAAAAAGAGGGCGCCTAGAACGATTGTGAACGACCACAAGGCTAGGAATGCGCCTCGCTTATCACGTTCCAGAAATTTTCCCGCGAAGTGAATAGTGAGACTGCTTGACAGCAGGCAAATCGTGAAGAAGATGGGTGTCTCGAGCACTTCGCGCGGAGTCGGTCCTGTCAGGCTCTTCCCGACGTAGAAGAGATAGGCAACGACGAAAATCGTGAAGATCGCCGACTCGGCAATGATGAGAGAAGCCATGGCGACCTTACCGCGATATGGAAGACTCCAGGCTCCAGGTGTTCCAGGGAACAGAGTCGTGATTGCGCTCATTACTCTCCCCCTTTAGTCATAGCGGCTGTCCGGATCTTCGGGATGCTTCTGGTCCCACAACGGCCGGCGGCTCGCAACCACCGGTACGGTTGCAAAGTTGTAGGCCGGCGGCGGCGAGCTTGTGGACCACTCAAGCGTCCAGGCATCCCACGGATCGTTGCCCGCCTTGTCGCCTTTGAAATAAGAAATAACGAGGTTCGCCACAAACACCAGGATGGCCACGGCCTGAATGAACGCGCCGATCGTGATGATCAGATTCAGGGTGTCCCAACCGCGGCCGGGCTCATATGTATAGATTCGGCGCGGCATCCCGAGCAATCCCGGAATATGCATGACAGTAAACGTCAGGTGAAATCCGATCAGGAAAAGCCAGAAGTGCCACTTACCGAGGCGTTCACTCAACATCCGGCCAGTCATCTTCGGGTACCAGTAATAAAACGCGGCAAAGAGAGCAAACAAAATTCCGCCCACAATCACATAGTGAAAGTGCGCCACAACAAAGTAGGAAAGGCTAAGCTGCCAATCGAAGGGCGCAGCGGCCATCATGATTCCCGTCAAGCCTGCAATGAGGAATTGGAATAGAAATCCGATGCTGAACAGCATCGGAGTTTTGAACTGAATCCGCCCGCCCCACATGGTGCCGATCCAGTTGAAAATCTTGATCCCGGTAGGAACACCGACAGCCATTGTTGTAATCGTGAAGAAGCTATTGGCATAGGAGTTCATTCCGACTGTGAACATGTGGTGCGCCCAGACGCTCAGGCTCACAAAGCCGATGCAAACCGTGGCCGCCACCATAACCGGATACCCGAATATCGGTTTCCGCGAAAACACCGGAATGATTTCCGACATGAACGCGAAGCACGGAATTATCAGCACGTACACTTCAGGGTGGCCAAATATCCAAAAAAAGTGCATCCAGAGCACAGCTGAGCCACCGGCCTGCACGTCGAAGAAATGTCCTCCCAAATACCGATCGATCAGCAGCATAATCTGGGCTGCGGAGAGAGGAGTGATGGCAATCAGAACCATTCCGGCCATCACGAGATTTAGCCACACCAGCAGAGGCATGCGCTTGAGCTTCATCCCTGGGCATCGCAGGCAAAGAATCGTCGCCAGAATGTTGATCGCGGTTCCGATGCTGCCAAATCCCGACACCAGCAGCGCAATCGTCCAATAGTCTGAGCTATGACCCGGTGAAAACGCGCGCGCTGTTAAAGGTGCGTATGCCCACCATCCAACGTCAGGTGCATTTCCTGCCCCATAGAGTCCGCTTCCTCCGAGAAAACTGAAGTAGAGCAGAAAGCCGCCAAACGCCGACAGCCAGAAGCTGAAGGCATTCAGCCGCGGAAACGCCATATCACGTGCACCGATCATCAACGGGACGAGGTAGTTCGCAAATCCGAACAGAATAGGCATGGCCACGAAAAAGATCATGGTTGTGCCATGCATGGTGAACATGCGGTTGAAGACCTGCGGGGAGACGAAATCATTGTGCGAATGCATCAACTGGATGCGAATGATGAGGGCCTCGATCCCGCCGATGACGAGGAACAACAAAGCGTACGCGATATAGAGAATGCCCAGCCGCTTGTGATCAACCGTGGTCAGCCATCCGTGGAGGGTCTCAACCAACGGAAGGCTCTCAACCTCGACGTTTCGAATTGCCATCGCATCCGATGACATAGCCGCTCTCTCCCAAATCCGTCGACTACTGAAGCGTCTCCAAATAGTTCACAAGTGCATCCAGGTCCGTGTCGCTCAGCTGCATCGCCGGCATTAACGAGCCTGGCTTGATGGCGTCCGGCTTCTGGATCCACAGGCGCAGATTTTCTCTTGTGTTCTCGGCCGCACCGGACGCGATAGTTTCACGGCTCATCAAGTGCGTCAGATCCGGGCCGAAGCGTCCGTTTGCCGCGCTGTCGCCGACCGCATGACAGTTGATGCAGGCAGTCGTTTCGAAAACACGCCTGCCAGCGGCAACCTTTTCGTCTTGAATCGCGGGCCGCTGCTGCGTGCGGATCCAGGCGCCAAAATCTTCAGGGGTGTCCACCGAGACGCGCAAGAGCATCTTGGCATGCTGCGTCCCGCAATATTGCGCGCACTGTCCGAGAAACACGCCTGTGCGATGAGGATCCATCCACATGCTGTTAGGGTGGTTCGGGATCAGATCGGTCTTACCCGCAAGCTGCGGGATCCAGAAACTATGATCGGTGTCGGCGGAAAGCAGCTTCAAGAATGTCGGAGTCGGGTGGGCCGGATCACTCACCGGAATGTGGAGTTCGTTTGCCGTTACGATCGCAAGACCTGGATAACGGAACTCCCACCAGAACTGGTGCCCGATTGCGGTGACTTCCACAGCGCCAGAGGGCTTTGGAGCATCCTGCACCGCGTGAATCACCCGGGCCGTAGCTAGAAACAAGACCACCACGATCAGGATCGGGATGATCGTCCAGGCCAACTCAATTTGTGTGCTCCCGTACACCTGCGCGGGCTCGCGGTCAGCATTCCCTGCATTGCCGCGAAACTTCGTCAGGGAGTAAGCCAGCAGCGTAAAGACGACGACGAATATGATTGCGGTGATGACCAGCACGAACACAGACAAATTAAAGATGGCCTTTGCTGGCGTGGACTCCGGCGCGAAGATATTGGTGAGACCAGTCGAGGAGCTTGCGGTCTTGGCAGCCGCCGTAGCCAGGACGAAGAACAAGAACGCGAATATCTGAAGCGCGTTCAGTATGATCGAGTTTCTTGTCCGGCGCATTTTCGAAGTTCGCTTCTGTTTGAATTCAGGGTCTTTGATCAGGTAAGCTCGGGCGTTTGCTACCACGACCGTTAAAGCAATCCCAATACGAACCCACCTTGCACTATGCCGGGTCAAGCAATGAAACACATCACGAGAATGAAGGAGTTTTTAATGCCCCTTTTGAGGTATAGCGCTAGGCCATCTTTCATTCCTCTTAGAGCCACTGGTCGAGATCGCACCCGGAATCCGTTCGGTTACGGATCAATCATCGGCGCCTGTGCCAATTGCAGATTGATCATGAGGTCGAGCCGCCATTCGATCTGAAAGAATAGGGCGGTTTCCCGGCCCGACAGCACTTTGCGAAATTCGGGCACATACTTAAGTCTCAGTTGCATGACGTCTTCTTCTACACCGGCGCGCCGGCGGATGTAGCTCTCCGCCTCCTCTCCGCTCATGGTCTTGTAGTTTTCAACATATTCTTCGACTAGCGCTAATTTGGTGTCGTAGATGTTTGCCAAATCGGCCGCGTACCGGTCGTACACGGGCCAAAACTTTTCTGCCTCGGGATCTGTAAGGTTCATGTTCGCAGCAACGATCTGCTTCTTTTGCGACTTCAGATCTCTTTTCAACATTTGCATATCGTCGTCGGGAGACCACTGAGCATCGTCAAAGACGCCAGGTCGATCGGACGACCTCAGTCGCTTGGGCGTCTGCATGCCGGAGGCTTGGGCAAGGGACGGATAGCCACTCGAGAGGACCAAGGCGACAATCACCGCGATAAAGAGCATCGTTGTCACTTTTCTCTGCATTCATCCTCCGGGATAGATCGAATGGTCCAACGATTTGTCGAGCCGCCGCTTTGCGAAACCGATTTTGGTTGTGCATCCAGGCTTCCACCCTCGGCGATAAGAGCGGAACCTGGCAAACGTCGTGTTGCAACAATCGTTTAGGAGTCTGTTGCGTCGGCAATGCAATTCTCTATCAACATGGACCCTGAAAGCCCGTGACAACAGTCTGGCAAGTGACGGTCAGAGTCTCTGAGAGCGTCCCAGTTCAAGACTCCGCCTGAGCGTGACTTGACCATATGTGGCAAAACATCGACTCCGCGAAGCAAAATTGGCAGCACGATCTTTGGAACGGGGAGTGCTGCGCGAAAAGGCAGAAGAATTCGCACGGGCCGAACCTTACGAAAGGAGTCGATGGAGTTTACTCGCCAACTGGGAGTAGCGGTCATTCTCGTCACCGGGACACTCTGGCTTCAGAGTGCCGGAATGGCTTTCCTCATTCATTGGGCGAGAACTTTCATCGCACGGGGAATCAGAGGACTAGGTCCGTGGATGTCGGTTGCCCTCATGATCCGCTTCACGACTGCGATGGTTGTCTTGCACATTCTGCAAATTCTCCTGTGGGCAGGGTCTTATCGCTGGCTATGTCTTCCATCGTGCGAGTCCGCCTTTTATTTTTCGGCCACCAGTTACTCGACTGTTGGCTATGGGGACATTGTGCTCCCGAAAGTGTGGCGAACCTTGGGGCCAATAGAGAGCGTTATAGGCGTGCTGATGTGCGGCATATCCGTAAGTGCACTGTTCGCGATCGCGACGCGGCTCGTCGAGGCCGGGGATCCAGAGCCCCGCGAAAACCAAAGCGTCACCACTGCGATTCCTGTTCCCGAGGCTGAATTCGTAAATTCGGAGAAGACTGCCATGCCATTGCGCACGAGCTCTTAGCACGGTTAGCTGCGTGGGACTGGGATCAACCCCGCGACGCTGTCAAAGTAAACGATATTGGATAGTGGTCCGAGGCTTTCACCTGGGTGTGCACTCGGCCGGAGGCGGCTCGAATCGGTCCGCGAACGAAAGCCCAATCAATGCGGCGTCCTGGTTCAAGCAGGTGACGCGACGGAGTCGTAGGCACGCGCGGAGCTGCAATCGCATCTTGAAATCCCGCCGTTGCAAATGCTGAAGCCGCATTATCTTTGGACGCATCCAGGTTGAAGTCGCCCGCCACAATTACGGGACACCCGAGGTCTTGGCGCGCTGCATCAGACAAGACCTCCTGCGCCTGAGCCAGGCGCAACCCATCGTTCGCCTTGCTTTCCAAGTGAAGGTTGTAAATTACGATTTTGTTCCCCGCAACATTGATCTCGGCCACGAGCGCAATTCGTCCCCCGAGTCGCTCTTGAAAGGGCTCAATGTTCGGTAGAAACCAGCGAGGTTGCCAAAAATGCGACTGCCGGGAAAAGCGGATCAGGCGCGGGTTCGAAAGCGGCCACCTCGTGAGAACAGCCTGTCCGTGATATGCAGGTGACGTTTTGGATCCCTGGACTAGTTCCTGAAACTCGCGCCCGAACACGTAGTTCATCTGCAGTTTCCGAGCAATCTCTTCGGCGATGTTCAGGTGACGCGTGCGGCGTGCATTGAGATCCACTTCCTGCAGAATGAGAATGTCTGCCTTCGTGCTTGCGAGGAAATCTATGACTGCTGGTAGCTGGAGCCCACGGTCAATGTTCCAGTCGACAACACGCAGCGAACTTGGCGGCCAAGCCAGCCAACGGAGAGGCGTGAAATTGCCGGAGATGACCTGATCCATCGGAGAATTGTTCGGCCATGCCATGAGTCTTGTGAATGCAACCCGGATCGCCAGAAGCAGCGGGAGTCCCGGTTGTCATTCTGGCATATCGGGATTCCCACCTTCAGCCTTCCCATTCGATTGTTCCTTGGTTACGACAGCCGCTCTCGTCTAACCAGTGGCGGCCGACTCTGCTACGGGTGTCGTGTGAGTTGCGGCGAAAGCGTAGCAGGAGTAAAGCGCAATTATCCACACCAGATTCACGCCAACCGCCGACATCACAAAGGCCACCTTCAATATGTTGAATACCGCGAAAAACATTAGCGCATAGGGCAGAAAGCAGCGGCGGATAATGAACTCGGTGTGTCGGCCAACGTACAGCAGCGGGTTCCAACGTCGAGAGTCGGCTTGCGAATGCCAGACGCTCAAGTATTGTTCAGGACTTCCGACCAGTCGCCGCCGCTGAAATCCAATGATGATGAAGCTAAGAACGGCCCCGAAAACAAATAGTGAACCCCATGCAAGGTAGGTTCGCGTTCCTGAGCTCCGCCACAATCCTATCGTTATACCGGCGAAGGTAAACAGGTACGAAAGATAGTCGCAAATCGTCTCCAACCAGCAACCAAAATCAGATTCCTGAAGTTTCAAACGCGCGACCTCGCCGTCGCATCCATCGAGAACACTTGCAAACCAGGAGAAGACAGCGCCTGTCAGCATATTCCAATAGCCTCCCAGCGCGAAGAAGACGCCGGCTGCGAAGCTGACACCCAGCGTGAACAGGCTAACAATGTTGGGTGTGATCGGGAATGGAATAATCTGACGGCTAATTGGTATAGAAATCTTACGGTTCGTTCTCGCAAAAATCCCGTCAGTGGGTTTGACGAGCCAGCTGTCCAATTTTCTCTCAGCCGACAGGCGTTGTCGCTCGCTGAGAATGCGTTGCCACTTATCTTCCGGCACTGGTTCGAACTCAATTGAATTTACCGCCGCGAGGCAGCTATGCAGATCCGCGATGGAGCAGTCTCCTGAAGAAGTGGGGAGCGAAAGGTCGATCGCCATTTCTCGCGAGAACGCGCAAATGCCGATGAACTCACCGCCGTTCGTAAAGGCCAGAGCGTCTCTTTCGGCGTCCCACTCGGCCGCTCGTTTAAGCAGTGAGGGGTGATACACACTGTCCCCGGCGATCAACACAAAGTGCGCGTCCGCCTCGGATGCGAGCTGTCCTAATAAGGACGAGAGTGCCGCTTCCCTGGAGTCGAAGTCGCACCATTCGAGGTTCCGCGGCAGACGCCCGGTCTGCAGCAGTTCGTCCTGTATACATGGGGCTTTCGCCCGATCGACAACAACTACGATTCGTACAGCGCCGGCTTTTTGCGCTCCCAAAATAGTTCGCAGCAAAACAGGTAATGCGCCGACCTGCGGCATCGGTGAAGCAAAACCGAAGGCCCCGAGATTGTTGGCAAGAATGACGGCAATATGAGAGTGGACCGCCGTCTTGCTCTTAATCGGGGATCCTTCTGATGCAGGCTCAATTTTCATAATCTCGTGGCCACTTTCGAACCGGCTGCTTCCTTCGACCGGACTACTCCGTTTTTTCGATTTGGCCAATACGGCCAGACAGAGACCACCCACTCCCGCCCAGAATAGCGCGCGCATTCGTCGAACGAATGCCAGCGTCAATCCGGTAGCGGCGCTGAGGCCAAACATCTTCGCGATGAGCATATTCCCGCCTTCATAGGTGCCGATGTTTCCCGGATTGAAAGTGCCTGCGATATTTACCAGTTTGGTCAAAGCCTCAACCGCGAGGGCGCCCAACAAACTGACCTTTGTGCCCAAAAGCCACAGGATCAGAAACACCTCGAATACGGCTGCGACATGGCAGGCCAAATTTAGAACGAAACTTGCCCAGAACGAACCGGGCGTGAGGTGGTAGAAGTCGAGCAGATTATTTTCAACCGAGTGAATCAGCGAGCACTCACGTTCGATCCAGCTCTTGAAATACCGAAAGCGGCCCAAGACACGTGCGGTTACTGAAAGAACGCGCCAGCGTTTTCTCATGGCGACCAGACTTAGAAGAACAAAGCCGGCAAGAGTGCACACAGACAGAACTGCGTAGAGTGCCAGCGCATGTGGCAACGGCAAGATCATTAGCACTGCCGAGAGACCGACGATACTTACCACTGCCGCGCTCAGAACAAAAAACGCGCGATCAAGAGTTACGGATGTGATGCCACTGGCGAGCGGCATTGCCGATCCCAGCAACGATACGCGCAGACCCTCACCGAAAAGTTGCGCGAAACCGCCAAGCTGACCAACTGCCTCGGAGGCGAGGCGTAATCCCAGCATGCGCGCGAAAGAAACCCGATGTTTTTGGTGAAGAAGCGTGATCCGCCATGCCCACGTTTTCACAACGTGGGCCACTCCGCCCCAAGCGATCACTAGACCCAGTCCCCATCCCAGAGTGGACATGCTTTCAGCAAGCTTTTCGGGACCGGCGCGGTGGACCAGGTAGGCGAAAAGCGAAATGCCAAACGCCCCTGCAAGCAGCCGAAGGGGTAGTTGCGCTTTTCCTCGGGCTTCAGACACGGGCCACACTCTCGAGAGTCTGTTCGTGGTAGAGGTATCCGTCGAATACGCCTGCCGCGTAAGCCAGCGCTTCAGGAGTGTCCACGTCTTGCCATTGGGCGTCCCCGATGTCAAGGGCACGCAGGCGTCGCTCTCGGGCTAACTGCCGCATGCCATCGGAGAGAGAACAGTTCCCATCCCTGGTTGCTGATTCGAGCCTGTCAAACAGCGCCGGGCTGCACAGGAACATTCCTGTGTCGAGCGCGTCGTAATGGATGATTTCCTTTCCAATATCGACGATGTAATTTCCTTCGCGCCGTACTTTGGTCGCATCGTCCAAATCAAAAATACGATCGATGTTGGGATCTACTGCCAGAATGACCTCGCCGGGTGCAAGCGGTTGCCTCAGAAGCGCCTCAGCCGTTTCCGGTTCAAAGATATGGTCTGCCATCAGCAATAAGAAATTCTCGTGAATTTCGTTTCTGGCCATCAGCGCGGAAATGCCATTGGACTTGTGATAGTCCGGATTTTCGACCCAGGTCACGGAAGCTCCGAGAGAGCGATCGTCAAACCAGCCACGAATCAAGTCGGAGCGATACCCCACTACGATCACAAACCTCTCGATGCCGGCGCGCTGGGCTCTCCGAATGACGTGTTCGAGGATGGGCTTGCCGCGAAAGTCAACAAGCGGTTTGGGAAGGCCCGCGGACACAGATCGGATGCGCGTCCCATTACCGGCTGCGAGAATAAGACATTGATTTACTTTTTTCATTGGACCCTCTCATGTGACGACCCTGTTTCTGCCTGACTAGAACCCGAAAACAAACTTCCCTCGGAAAGTGCGATTTGGCCCGTTGAAGAACTGAGCGAAGCGGGAGCTGTCCAAATCGTTTTGTACGTCTCGCGGATTGAAGCTATTGAACAGGTTGAACACTCCCACTCCCGCTTTCACCTCGTGCTCCTTGCCGCGGAAGGGGATACTGAATTCCTTCAGAGCCTGAAAATCGACAGAGTTGAAGCGCCGGAATCGCTGGTCGTTACGTAGGCCGACGAAGTCACGCGTCTCGTTCACAACCGAGTAGGGAAATCCGGTGTGAATGTCCCAAACCTCTCCCCAAGCCAGAAAGCGATTAGGCGCGTCGAAGGGCAAGGGTCCGCGGGCGTCTGCCTGGATTACTGGCTGCGGATTATTCCCGAAGAACTGGTTGAAATCGTTGAGATCGCCCGTCGCCTTCGATCGCACGTAAGAGGCATTCAGTGTGTGGCGGCCAATCTGATAGCGGCCGGTAATTTGGAACTCGCGGTAAAAGTCTCGGCCCCGGCTGTCCAAAGACAAGAAGCTGCCGTTCGGGTTTGTGACCGGTTCGAGAACCAGGTCATGTACGGTGTTTCGTTGTTGGTAAGCCACTCGGACTAACAGCCGGTCCATAACCTGACGGTCAACTTCGACATTCCAGGTCTCACTTCGCGGATTTTGCAGTGCGCCATTGATGAAATTTGAATAGGGGACTGACGAAAGCACTGCACCGGCGGGATCGAAAGTCAGAATCGTGCGATCCGGAAAGTGGGGGAATGCCGGGGCGTTCAACGGCACGCGGTCATAAAATAATCCGGCTCCCGCTTTCAGCAGAGTTTTGCGGTCGCTCGTTAATGCCAGCGTCAATGCGGCACGCGGCGCGGCGTGAGTCGAGTCGGTGACTGAGTCACGGTCAAAGCGGAGGCCCAAATCGAATGTGATACGCGATAGCGGTGTCCATTGATCGCCAAGGAACCACGCAAACTCATTTTGGTGAACAGCAAAGTTAGTGGCCGCGCTGAAGTCAATTCGTTTCAGCGGTGAACCCGCTACGCCAACGATATCCACCGGCAAAAACTCTTGATGGCCGTCGTAAGAGCTGTGCGAAAAATCGAAGCCGGCCTTCAGCTGATGGGTTCCGTAAAAGTGCTTCGTGCTCGACTGATACATCTGCTGCCATTCCACTCGATCGGTGTCCCGATTTTGCCGGTTGAAGAATCCGCCTTCGGTCGTTTCGACTAACAATCGATAAGGGTCCTTACTATTGGCGAACAAATCTGCATCGAAGCTCTCGTAGGCCAACTGCGAGGTGAGTAGTGCCCCTGACGCAAAAACGAAATGATGTTGTGCCGAGATTTGATATCCGCGCTGGTGAAGGTTTGGGGTTGATGGCTGTGGATTAAAGGTGTTCAGCCCGAGGTAGTCGAGCTTCTGGGGGAAAACGGCGACCGACAGAGTTGCCGTCTGTTTTTCGTTAATCTTCAAATCAAATTGACTGAAGGAGTCAAAGCTTTCCAGCTTCGTGTCGCGTTGAAGTGGAGGCAGACTCTCGACGGGTGTACGAACGAAGCGGTATTCAAAAGACTGAGTGAAAGCGAGCCTGTTTTTCACCAGCGGCCCCGTAAGGGTCACGCGCGGAGTGAAGGCCCCAATTCCAACGATGTGGCCGTTGCGGTCTCTGGCTCGCGGAACGAAGTTTTGTGCCGACAAATGAAACTTCTCGAGATTGCCGGTGCGGGTTTCGACGCTGGAAACGGCTCCCGTGAACTTCCCATACTCGGGATCATAAGGATTGGAAATAACCTGGACCGAAGAGACGACATCGATCGGCAAGTTGATGGCTTGGCCGCCCGTCGCTGGATCGGTTACGTTCGCTGAATTCACCAGCCAGCCGGCCTGCGTCGCTTGCGCGCCCTTCATGTTGATTCGCCCGTCTGGCCCGCGAACAACTCCCGGGACAAGAGGAAGCAAGCTGTCGATTTTCTCGTTTTGATTCGGCGCCTCTTCTACGACCGATTGACTGATGGTGTTCTTCTGGGCAGACTCTTCAATCGTAGGAATGTCGTTTGCCGCGACCGTCACAGAGGTTTCAACCGCTGCCATACCGAGTTCGACGGGTACAAATGAAGCCTCGCCTGGCTTTACTTCCACTGCGAGCACCGCATTCAAACCAGGAGCACTCGCTTCGATGTCGTACAGTCCTGGGGGAAGGCCATCGATAGCGAATGCTCCCTGTGCGTCCGACTCGGTCTCCTTGTTTATGAGTCCGTGGAGGACGATGCGTGCGCCCGGCAAAACGGCAGGTTCTCCGTTTTGAGTCGTGGTAAACACGTCGCCCCGAATTGATCCTGACGTAGCGGGGCGGTCTTGCGGAAAGCAAGGGACTAGGAGTACCAGAGTCGATAAAACGATAAGTGAAATTCTTCGCACGGCTCTGCTCCTTCGGCGAAAGGAGTTGCAACGTGGCGGCCAAACGATCGGCCAGGCGATGCAAATTCAGTCAAGCCGTTGAGGCGACGCGTGTTTTGAAACACTATCGCGAAGAATTCACGACGCTAGTTTTGAATTGGGAAGCGAGCCGGGCTTGTCAGATGTCGAAGTCTTGGCAAATTATCTGGCAGCACTGTTGACGACGCAACGATGTGAAAGCGAATCAATCGAAAGGCGTTATTCCGCTCTTCCACTAAAGTGGTATCGCATCGTCACTTCATGATGTGAGCAAAAAAGACCTCAATCTAGGGTTGTCCACAAATCGCTTACGCTCCATGATGGCGTTGAACCAAAGGAGCTTGTCATGAGCGCAGTCGAATTTGGGTTGGCATCGCAGACATCTCTTGTCCGTGCGCTTCCGCAGGTGCCATTCGAGCGGCCTTTCACGGGATCGGAAGTGGCGGTCAAGTATCAAGCACTGAACCAACTGGGTCGTTCAATTGCGTCTATGACGCCCGAGGACCTCTCCCGCAATCTCGTTGCACTCCTGCGGCCGTTATTCCCGTGCGACCTTGGGAATATCGTTATTTTCAATCAAGGCACAGATGGCACTCCCTGGAGATCGCTTGGTGCAGCGCAACTTGCACCGTTGGACGGTGCTATCGACGAGACCACGGTATGGTCGGTTTACGAAGAGGAAAAGCCGCTGTGGATTTCGGACTGGCAACAGGATGAACGATTGGCGGTAAGGGAAGAAGCGCAAAATGCAGTGGGTCTCTGTTATCGATCGCTCTGCCGCATACCGCTGTGCACACCGGAGGGTTGCTTGGGAGTTTTCAGCCTCGCGAGTACGCGCCCGCACAATTACTCGGAATACGAAATCCAGTGTTTGTTATTCGCTGCCGATCACGTAGCGTTAGGCCTCGCCAACAGCCTGCTCCGCGAGGAATTGCAAAAGCTAAAGAGCGAATCGCCTAAAGAAAAAGCCTACGTTGAGGATGAGCAGAGCACCATCCCTTTGTTTGATGAGATCGTGGGTCACAGCCCGGCTCTGCAACGCGTGTTGCGGCAGGTGGAGGTCGTGGCGCCGACTGACTCCGGCGTGTTGATTCAGGGAGA
>WNGL01006945.1_pt1 | contig 13313 bp, 9 predicted proteins | sample 5400591 | NCBI WGS metagenome assembly WNGL01 (sample SAMN13153377, study PRJNA577476) | soil metagenome | isolation source: 80 cm soil or saprolite under Garry oak tree replicate 1 | place: USA:California | collected 2016-06-15
AGAGGACATGTTCGATGAGAGTCCGGCCGCAATAGGTCCCAGACCCTGAACATTCTTCAAGCGGTTGGATAAATCATGCCCCACAGCGCTTCTGAGTTTCTTGCCGCTGCCACATGGACAGGGATCATTCCGGCCGACTTTTTGCTGGCCGAGCGCGGCTTCGGAGGTATTACGCTGTGGAGATCCGTCGATGATGGGCTTCCCGACAGCATGGCTTACGAACGTGCCTTCGGTAACGCGATCATCCCGAAAGTCGTTGCGAGGTTTATAGCGGCCTTTACGGATTTCGCCCCCATGGCTCCCCGACAAATTCGCAGCCTTCGTAAACGCCTCCGTTTATCGCCAGACAAAATTCGCCGACCAACTCGGCTACACCCGTAAGAATCCTCGAATTTCAATTGGAGATTGGAGACCGGTAGAAGCAAGCCATTCCCGCGGACTCAGATGTTGATAAAGATTTTATGGGCGGAAAGGAAACGAACGAAAAGAAAATGCCATCGAGGAGAGTCGAACTCCTACTCCGGTGAAGGAACACGGACCTGAACCGTGCGCGTCTGCCAATTCCGCCACGATGGCTGATGGTTACGTTTTGATTACAATGCTCTATCTAACTCCTTGAGTTTGTTTGACAGGCATTATCACCTGAATCTAGCGCGTCTGCCAATTCCGCCATTTCGGCTAAAGAATTCAAATCTATGTTCTTCGATTTGTGAAGTCAATAGACTGGACATATGCGCGGGAGGAAGGCTCGTAAGGGTGGCGCGGGGCGAAACAGCAAAGCGCACCTCGATAAAGAGGATCTGCTGCGATATGTCCGGAAGTCGGCCGATCGCGGGACAAATTTCCGGCACATTCTGGACGATTTCAATGTCGCGCCGGCGGCGCGCAAGCAAATCAGAGACATCCTGAACCAGTTGGTTAAAGAGGGCAAGCTGGCGAAGCATCGTGGTAGCCGGTATGAGGCCGCAGTCCGCAATCTGGTCGAAGGAACGATTCTCGTCCATCGCGATGGATATGGATTTGTCATTCCGAAGGAGAAAATTCAAGGCATCGAGAGCGACATTTATATACCGGCCGCTTTGATCGGACCCGCAATGAATGGAGACAACGTCAAAGTCGAAATCACGCTGCACAAGCCCGGCGGCAGAGCCGAAGGCCGCGTCGCGAGCGTCGAAAAGAGAGCGCGAAACACCATCGTCGGGCAGCTGCGATATGACGGACAGGTTTTCTTCGTCGCGCCGGCCGATGACAAATTGCCGGAAAAGATCCTGATCACGAATGATGCCGGCGAGCACAAGGACAAGATCGTCGAAGTGGAAATCACGCGCTTTGCCAGCCAGACACGGTGGCCGGCAGGTAAGGTCGTTGCCGTTATTGGATTCATGGATGAACCGAATGTCGAAACGAATGTGATTATCAGGAAATTCGGTTTACCGGCAGGGTTTTCGAAAGAAATCGAAGAAGAAGCGGCCGCCCTGCCGGACGCGCTTACGGAAAGGGACCTCACCGGCCGCGATGATTTCCGAAGACGCGACACCATCACGATCGATCCGAAAACGGCGCGCGATTTCGATGATGCGCTCGATGTTGAAGTCCTGCCGAATGGGACTTTTCAATTGGGCGTCCACATCGCGGATGTTTCGCACTTCGTCCCTGCCGATTCGGCGATGGACAGGGAAGCCCGGTACCGCGGCACGTCGGTTTACTTTCCCGATCGCGTGATTCCGATGCTTCCCGAAAAGGTTTCCAATCACCTTTGCTCCTTGAATCCGAAAAAGGACCGGCTGGCCCTGAGTGTCGTGATGCACCTTTCGCGTACGGGCGAAGTGCTCGATTACTCCTTTCACAAAAGTGTTATTCATTCGAAGGAGCGCATGACCTATGAGGATGTTCAGCAAATCCTCGATGGCAGCCCGTCACTCGAGGAACGGTATGCGCATATTGTACCGCAATTACGCACGCTTCAACGATTGGCCAAAATCATCCAGGAGCGCCGGCGGCAGCGCGGCGCGATCGATTTTGATTTGCCCGAGCCGATGTTGACCTACAACGAAAGGGGCGACGTAGCGGGAATCGCAAAATCGATCCGTCTGTTTTCGCACCGCATTGTCGAGGAATTCATGATTGTCGCCAACGAAGTTGTGGCACGGCATCTCGAGGAAAACGAGATTCCGAGCTTGTATCGCGTCCATGAAGAACCCGATCCGATGAAGGTCCAGGAATTCGTCGATATCGTGAGCGGTTTCGGACTCAAGTTCGAACCACGCAAGGCACAGCCCGCAGACTTTCAGAAATTTATCACCTCGATTGAAGGCCGGCCCGAAGAGCGAATGTTGTCGTACCTGATGCTGCGTTCGTTCAAACAAGCCAGATACTCGGAGGAGAACATCGGTCATTTCGGATTGGCGTCGGACTCTTATACCCATTTCACCTCGCCGATACGCCGGTATCCCGATCTCGTTGTTCATCGGATTCTCAAAGCCGCAATGGCGCGGCGAACTCAACCGTCTGTTCCACATGCCCAACTCGACGCGATCGCCAACGAATCCAGCGAGCGCGAACGACTCGCCGATCAGGCCGAACGTGAGTTGTTCGAGCGGAAGAAAATGCTCCTGATGGAACAGCATCTCGGCGACATGTTCGAGGCGATTATCATTGGTATCCGGCGGGACGGCTTCTCCATCGAATTGATCGATCATTTTGTCGAAGGCTTTGTGCCCGTTGCGGAAATCCCAAACGATTCTTATCGACTCGATCCATCTCTCCACGCACTCGTTGGCCGGCATACGCGGCAGCGCTTCCGGCTCGGCGACCGCATTCAGATTCAGGTTGCACGGGTGGATAAGCTCCTCGGCCGGGCATACTTTCTCCCTGTTAGTCCGGCTGCGGCGGCCTCCAGGCGTGCCTTGGCCCGTAAAGGAAGTTCACGTTAAAATGGCTTGTTCGGCCGGAGTAGCTCAGGTGGTTAGAGCGAAGGTCTCATAATCCTTAGGTCGGCGGTTCGAGTCCGCCCTCCGGCATTTCCTCTGTCGCGAAGCGCAAGCCCGGTAGGGCGCAGCCGTCAATGTTGTCAAACCTGGTTGCCCAAATTCGAGGCACAATCCAAAAGCATCAGATGCTGACCTCGCGTGAACGGGTACTGGCCGGCGTGTCCGGGGGCGCAGATTCGGTGTGCCTGGCGTTGGTGCTCAATGAATTAGGGTTGGATGTGGCCGTTGCGCATGTGAACCATGGACTGAGGGGAGCGGAGTCCGACACGGATGAAAAATTTACAAAAGAATTGGCGGGAACACTCGGAGTCCCATTTTTTGCGACAAAAGTAGCCTTATCGGGACCCGCACCCGCCGCGTCAGCCTTACGGCTGTCGCGGCGGCCTCTCCCAGGGGGAGAAGCGAATCTGGAGGCGGCAGGGCGGGAGGCGCGGAGGCAGTTCTTCATCGAGACCGCCAGACGACGCGGTTACACCAAAATTGCGTTGGCTCATACGCGTAATGACCGTGTGGAAACCTTCCTGATGAATTTGTTGCGTGGCGCCGGCTCGGAAGGGCTTGTTTCGATGGCTCCAGTTTCCGGAAACACGATCCGGCCGCTTATTGAGACCGGCCGCAACGAAGTGGAAGCATATCTCACGGAAAACAATCAAAGCTGGCGGACGGATTCCTCGAATTTCGATTTGGGATTCGCTCGAAATCGCCTCCGGCATGCTGTGATTCCAGAACTTGAATCCCGGTTCAATCCGAGCCTGATTCAAACACTTGCCCGCACCGTCGAAATCCTGGAAGCAGAGGACGCCTGGATGCGGGCCGTTGCAGACCAATGGTTAAGCGAGCATGGAAGAAAAGAGGAGAACGATTTCCTGATTCCAGCGGCAGAATTGAAGTCCGCGCCTGCGGGCCTTGTCCGAAGAATTCTTCGGACGGTACTTCGTCTGGCAGGCTCGGGGCTACGCGACGTTTCGTTTGGCCATATCGAGGCGGTACGGGCGCTCCTCGAAGAAGGCAAAAGCGGGAAATTTGTCCAGATCCCCGGAGGCCTTCAGGCCGCTCGTGAATTTGGCCGGCTTGTGTTCCGTCAGGCGCCTGCGGCCTGGGCCGATTACACATACGAGTTGAAAATCCCAGGAGAGGTCTATATACCGGAGGTAGGAAAGGTCTTCAGGGCAGAAATTGTTGAAATAGAAGCTAACCAAGCCTTGGGTCAACGCGTCTTTGTAGATGGGGAATCCATGGGGCCGTATGTTACAATCAGAAACTGGAAACCGGGTGATTATTACCGGCCGGTGGGACTACCGGCTGGGAAGCTCAAGAAATTGTTTCAACGCGCACGGATTCCACGGGGTCACCGGATGCGGTGGCCCGTAATTGTTGCAGACTCGACGATTGTCTGGGTCGCCTCGTTTCCCGTTTCCCGCGAATTCGCTCCTCGTGGACAGTCCCAGAAGAAAGTGGCTTTTGAGGCGCTCTAGAGTTAGTGTCAAGCAACGCACCGGCGCCGCGAAGGGCGAGCCCGACAGGGCGAAGCCTTAACGGAGCCAGTTAGGGGTTTTGATTGAATTCGACAGCAAAAACGATTTTGTTCTGGATCTTGATTCTGGCGACGGCTGTACTGCTGTATCAAGTCGTGCAGCACACCTCGTCCGGACGAGAGCAGGTCTTTCCCTTCAGCCGGTTGCTGGAAGAAATTGACCGCAACAACGTCAAAGAAGTCATAATTGCCGATTCCGACATCCGCGGACACCTCGCCAGTGGTGAAAGTTTCAAGACTGTCATGCCGATGGACTATCCGGAACTCATCAACATGCTGCGCGATAAGCATGTTCAGATCACAGGTGAGAAGCCAAGCCAAAGTCCGTGGCTCGCAGCTCTGGTGTCGTGGGCGCCTTTCCTTTTTTTAATAGGCTTCTGGATTTTCTTCATGAGGCAGATGCAAAGCGGAGGCAATAAGGCCTTATCATTCGGCAAAAGCCGCGCCCGCCTGCTGACCGCGCATCAGAAGAAAGTCACGTTTAAAGATGTTGCAGGTGTGGAGGAAGCCAAGGAAGAGCTTCAGGAAATTATCGACTTTTTGAAGGAGCCGCAGAAGTTCCAGAAGCTTGGCGGCCGTATTCCGAAAGGCGTCTTGCTGGTCGGTCCCCCGGGGACCGGAAAAACTCTGCTTGCGCGCGCCATTGCAGGTGAAGCGAACGTACCGTTCTTCTCGATCAGTGGATCCGATTTCGTTGAAATGTTCGTGGGCGTCGGCGCCTCGCGGGTGCGCGATTTATTCGAACAAGGAAAGAAAAACGCTCCCTGCATCATCTTTATCGATGAGATCGATGCGGTTGGACGGCATCGTGGTGCAGGTCTTGGCGGCGGCCACGATGAGCGTGAGCAGACGCTCAACCAACTGCTGGTTGAAATGGACGGCTTCGAATCCAACGAAGGTGTCATTCTGATTGCCGCGACAAACCGGCCCGATGTTCTCGATCCGGCGTTGCTGCGTCCCGGGCGTTTCGACCGCCGCGTCGTTGTGGCGCGTCCGGATGTCAAGGGCCGCGAAGGAATTCTCGCCGTTCACGTGCGAAAGATTCCGCTGGCCGAAGATGTCGATATCTCCGTCATCGCCAGAAGCACTCCCGGATTTTCCGGAGCGGATCTCGCCAACCTGGTGAATGAAGCGGCGCTGAACGCCGCACGCATGAATCAAAAGACAGTGACGCACGAAGACTTCGAGATGGCGAAGGATAAAGTCCTGATGGGTGTCGCGCGCAAGTCGCTGATCATCAGCGATCAGGAAAAGCGTGTTACGGCCTATCACGAAGCCGGGCATGCTACGGTTGCAGCGATGGTCGAAGGGGCCGACCCGCTTCATAAGGTGACCATCATTCCCCGCGGCATGGCGTTGGGCGTGACCCAGCAGTTGCCGACGGATGACCGGCATACCTATCCGCGGGTGTATCTGGAAGGCCAGCTTGCCATCATGATGGGTGGACGGCTTGCCGAAGAGTTGTTCCTTGGAACGATGACCACGGGCGCAGGCAACGACATCGAGCAAGCAACCGATCTGGCGCGCAAGATGGTTTGTCTATTTGGCATGTCATCGCTCGGACCGTTGACCTTCGGGAAACAGGAAGAACAGATCTTCCTCGGACGCGAGATTGCCCAGCATCGCGACTACAGCGAGCACACCGCAGTCGCGATCGACGACGAGGTTCGTAAATTCATCATGCAGGGGTACGAGCGAGCAAAGTCGATCCTGACCGAAAATAGGAATGCTCTCGTTCGTATCGCCGAAGCGTTGCTCGAGCGCGAATCGCTGGATGCAACTGAGATCAAGATGCTCATCGCGGGCCAGTCGTTGGAAGAACGGCGGACACCGCCGAAACACGAACCGAAGAGCGAAAAGCCGACTCCGGCGCCGGCGAAGGGCGTCGTGAGGCCGGCGCCGAGCATTTCGCCGCACGAAAAGCCGTCACCGGCGTAAGTTGTAACTCGATCTTTCGTGCCTTTGTGCCGGAACTCTCTGCCGATTTAGCAGGGGTTCCGACAACAAAGGCTTTTTTTGTTTAGTTATGCGAAGCACTTGCTCGTGGAGGCTTTCCCGGTCGGTGATACCACTAGGTCACCGCACCGTTATCATGGGGGTTCTTAACGTCACACCGGATTCCTTTTCCGACGGCGGCTTGTACTTTGATCGTGAAAGCGCGATCGCGCGCGCCAAAGAGATTGAACAGGAAGGTGCCGACATCATGGATATCGGTGGCGAGTCGACGCGGCCGGGGAGTGAAGCGATTTCTGAAGAAGAAGAGATGCGCAGGGTGCTGCCCATAATAGAATCGGTTGTTCGAACAGTCACCATTCCCATCTCGATCGATACCTATCGCGCCACTGTAGCAAAGCGCGCCGTGGAGGTTGGAGCCCAGATTGTGAACGATATCAGCGGATTTCGTTTTGATGACGGCATGCCGCTCGTTGTGAAGGAGTCCAGCGCGGGTGTGGTACTCATGCACAGTCGTGGTAACCGCGGGACGTTGCATCGTCAATCTCGAATGGAGGATCCGATTCAACAAGTGTCAGACGGGCTTTCGGAGTCTCTCCAAAGAGCTCGCGCGGCAAGTATTCCAACCGGTGCGATCGTCATCGATCCGGGCATCGGCTTCGGCAAAACCGCAGACGAAAGTCTCGGGATTTTAAAAGATCTTATCGTATTTAGTAAACTGGGATATCCACTGCTCATCGGCACATCGCGCAAATCATTCATTCATTCAGCCGGCCATGAGCGAAGCGAATCGAAGCGCGATAGCGCGCAGCCATCAACAAATGAGCGAAGCGAATCGAAGCGCGATAGCGCGCAGCCATCAACAAGATTTGCAAGCACGGAATCAAATGATGCAGGCACTGCCGCGACGATTGTAGCTGCAATCATGAACGGCGCGCACATTGTACGCGTGCACAGCGTACGCCAGGCACGCGTGCTGGCAGATATGACGGATCGAATCCTAGCGGCGTAAATTCGATGCTGGAATTCTTCTCAGTCCCACATTTGACCTGGACCGCGGTGCTGGACATCGTCGTAGTGGCGGTGATCATCTATCAGCTCCTCGTCTTTATTAAGGGAACTCGCGCGGTCCAGATGGCTCTGGGACTTGCGCTTATCGTTGTTTTCTTTTACTTCTCTCGCTGGATCGCACTGGAAACGGTTTCATGGATGCTGACCAACATCCTTCCCTACTTCGTATTTGTAATCATTGTCATCTTCCAGCATGAAATCCGGCGGGCTCTCGTCCGTTTTGGCCAGGCCCCGCTCTTCGGAGGCTTTTCGACCATCAATAGAAACGAGTTTTATGACGAGATCGTCCTTGCAGTAAAGACTCTTGCGACAAATCAGACAGGCGCACTCATTGTGATCGAACGTGATATTGGCCTGAAGACTTACATTGAAAGCGGCATTGCACTCGATGCTGCGCTCTCCTACGACTTGCTGGTTTCGATCTTCAATCCTTCCGTGCCTCTGCATGATGGCGCTGTGATCATTCAGAACCGCCGCATTGCCGCCGGGGCGTGCTTCCTTCCCTTAACAGTGAAGCCGCGCCTCAGTAAAGAACTGGGGACGCGCCACCGGGCAGCCATTGGCGTTACCGAAGAGACGGATGCCGTCGCCATCGTCGTGTCGGAGGAAACAGGCGCAATCTCCTTCGCACACGATGGGGAAATGGAGCGGTATCTTGATCCCGACACGCTGCGGCAACGGTTGCGGAATGCCTTTGAACGGAAGACGCTGGCGACAGTTCCGCGAACTATCGCGGAACCAGCCCAGCATCGTCTCGAATGAAAGGTGCAGCCATCAATTATTATTAATTCATGCGGCAGTTGAGACGCTGGCTCATCTATAACTGGCATTTGAAACTGATCTCCCTGATTCTGGCCGTGATGCTCTGGATGGTCGTGGCAACCGAAACGTCGTCGGAGCTCGGGATGGAGGTCCCACTCGAGTATCGCAATATTCCCGCGCAGCTGGAAATCGCAGGCGATACGACCAATACGGTGCAGGTCCGCCTGCGCGGATCGTCGCATGTGATTCGGGATATTTCCGCAAAAGATGTTTCGACGACGATTGACTTGAGCAAGATGAGGCCCGGCGAAAAGATCGTTCCGCTTTCACCTCAAAATGTGCAGGCGCCGTTTGGTGCTGATGTTATTCGGGTGAATCCCTCCAGCGTCCGTTTCAATCTGGAACGAACTCTGACGAAAACAGTCCCCGTAGTCCCCACCATACTGGGCCAGGCTTCGGATGGGTTTGAAATCGGATCGGTCGCAGTGAATCCGAGCAAGGTCGAAGTGGAAGGACCGGAAAGCCGGATAAGTACGCTCGCGTCGATTGCCACCGTTCCCATCCGTCTTGATCGGAGGCAAACGCACATCGAACAAGCCGCCGATTTAGATGTTCCCGATCCGCAGATTCGCCTGCGGCGTCCCGCGCCTGTGGCCGTCCGCGTGGAAATTCGAAGAAGAGGCCAGCGTTGATGACGAATACAAAACTATTTGGGACCGATGGCATTCGATCTCACGCTGGTGCGTTTCCGTTGAATCCTCCAGCAATCGTCGCCATCGGCCAAGCCGTCGGCGAAAAACTTGGAGGCAAAATTCTTGTCGGCCAGGACACGCGGATATCCAGTCCGTGGATCTTCGATCTCCTTCGGAAAGGCATCGCGCAAACTTCGGCAACCGTGACCAACGCGGGTGTCATTCCGACGCCGGCAATCGCCTTATTGACGAAATCGTTTGGTTATTCCGGCGGCGTTATGATTTCCGCCTCGCACAATCCCTACCAAGATAACGGCATCAAGGTGTTCGCCGGCGATGGAACGAAGCTGAATGACGCCGACGAGGCACAAGTCGAGAAACGCATATTTGAACTGTTGCAGTCGTCCAAAGTCGAGGAACAAACCGACGCTGTTCCGGCCGGCCAAATTTCGGCTGCGAATCCCACAGGGTGGCTCGAGCGTTATCAAGAAATTCTTGTCTCGCATTTTCCGCCGGGCGAGTGGCTGGCCGGACTTCGTATTGTGGTCGACTGCGCTAATGGGGCTATGAGCGAAGTCGCGCCCCGATTGCTTCGAACGTTGGGTTCGGATGTGACCGTGACACACGCTTCGCCCACTGGTACAAACATCAACGCGGGCTGCGGTGCCGTACACGTGGATGCGTTGCGATCGGTCATGAGAGATCGATCGGCGCATTTCGGAGTCGCCTACGACGGAGACGGCGACCGGTCGATGTTCATGTCGACAAACAGCCGGCTCATCGACGGCGACGCGATCCTCTTGTTGATGGCGCGCCGGTTGAAGAAGATTGGGCGACTGAATCCGCCAACGGTTGTCGGTACGCTGATGACCAACTTCAGCCTGGAGCGGATGCTTCGCAACGAAGGCGTTCGCTTGACCCGAGTAGCGGTTGGTGATCGCTTCATTTTTGAAGAGATGCTTCGCAGCGGCAGCCAGCTTGGCGGCGAGCCTTCAGGCCACATCATTTTCAGCGATTTCAAGCTCTCGGGCGATGGACTGTTGACGACTTTGAAGGTCGCAGAAGCTATTGCTAACGATCATTCCGCGTTTGAAAACCTCACGAGGGAGTGGGTGGAGTCGCCACAGCTTTTGAAGAATCTTCGCGTAAGAAGTAAGGTGCCGCTCGAAACGTTGCCTGCCGTTCAAGTGAAGATGACGGAAATTCACCGCGAATTAAAAGACCGCGGGCGTCTGGTTGTGCGCTATTCGGGAACGGAACCGCTGCTGCGCGTCATGATTGAAAGCGACGATGCCGCACAAAACGAACGGTTGATGGAAGAACTGCTCGGAACGATCCGCGAGCACCTTGTGTAGTCGAAAACGAATTCCGGGCTTGACAGTCCTGAACACGATCTCTATAGTTAATAGATGTGCCTAGCGACAGATTAGTTGCTGGGTACGGTTCGTTGAAAACTCCGCCAAGCAAATCGAGGCGGTTTTTTTCACGCCAAATTTGAGGCCTGAGAGCCATCCGGTTCTTTGAAAATAGAAAGCGTACTGACAGTTAAGATCTTTGAGTCAATTCGGCTTTTAAGCGCGATAGGCGTGGGGGACCGACCGGTAGTAAGGAGGCCGCGAAACGGCGTACCGAAGCGATCCGGACGGTGGGCCCGACGCTAATTAAGATCAGACTTCAAGTTATATTGAGAGTTTGATCCTGGCTCAGAATCAACGCTGGCGGCGTGCCTAACACATGCAAGTCGAGCGAGAAAAGGGGAGCAATCCCCTGAGTACAGCGGCGCACGGGTGAGTAACACGTGGGTAATCTGCCCTGGAGTGGGGAATAACACCGGGAAACCGGTGCTAATACCGCATACGATAATGAGGTCTGCGGACGTTGTGATGAAAGGAGCAATTCGCTCCAGGAGGAGCCCGCGGCTGATTAGCTAGTTGGTGAGGTAACGGCTCACCAAGGCGACGATCAGTATCCGGTCTGAGAGGACGGTCGGACACACTGGAACTGAGACACGGTCCAGACTCCTACGGGAGGCAGCAGTGGGGAATTTTTGGCAATGGGGGAAACCCTGACCAAGCAACGCCGCGTGGGTGATGAAGTCCCTTGGGACGTAAAACCCTTTCGACGGGGAAGAAACCGCAAGGTTGACGGTACCCGTAGAAGAAGCCCCGGCTAACTCCGTGCCAGCAGCCGCGGTAATACGGGGGGGGCAAGCGTTGTTCGGAATTACTGGGCGTAAAGGGCGCGTAGGCGGTTCGTTAAGTCGGATGTGAAAACTCTGGGCTCAACCCAGAGCCTGCATCCGAAACTGGCGAGCTAGAGTTCTGGAGGGGATAGCGGAATTCCTGGTGTAGCGGTGAAATGCGTAGATATCAGGAGGAACACCGGTGGCGAAGGCGGCTATCTGGACAGAAACTGACGCTGAGGCGCGAAAGCTAGGGGAGCAAACAGGATTAGATACCCTGGTAGTCCTAGCCCTAAACGATGGATACTTGGTGTGACTGGGATTGAATCCAGTCGTGCCGAAGCTAACGCATTAAGTATCCCGCCTGGGGAGTACGGTCGCAAGGCTGAAACTCAAAGGAATTGACGGGGGCCCGCACAAGCGGTGGAGTATGTGGTTTAATTCGACGCAACGCGAAGAACCTTACCTGGGCTCGAACGGCTAGTGAAAGGGGGCGAAAGTCTCTTTTCCCGCAAGGGACACTAGTCGAGGTGCTGCATGGCTGTCGTCAGCTCGTGTCGTGAGATGTTGGGTTAAGTCCCGCAACGAGCGCAACCCCTGCCTTTAGTTGCCACCAGGTCAAGCTGAGCACTCTAAAGGGACTGCCGGTGAAAAACCGGAGGAAGGTGGGGATGACGTCAAGTCCTCATGGCCTTTATGTCCAGGGCTACACACGTACTACAATGGGCGGCACAATGAGTCGCAAACCCGCGAGGGGGAGCCAATCTCAAAAAACCGCTCTCAGTTCGGATTGCAGTCTGCAACTCGACTGCATGAAGCTGGAATCGCTAGTAATCGCTGATCAGCAAGCAGCGGTGAATACGTTCCCGGGCCTTGTACACACCGCCCGTCACATCACGAAAGCCAGTTGTACTAGAAGCCGGTAATTCAACCGCAAGGAGATAGCCGTCCAAGGTATGACTGGTGATTGGGGTGAAGTCGTAACAAGGTAGCCGTAGGAGAACCTGTGGCTGGATCACCTCCTTTCTAAGAGTTATTGTTTGAATCGCGCTAAACTCTTCCGAGATTCGAAGACTTGGCTTTCGGTACGTTTTCTGCCTCAAATATTTTTTACTGAAATCACCCCGGGCGTGGGCCTGTAGCTCAGGTGGTTAGAGCGCACGCCTGATAAGCGTGAGGTCGGTAGTTCAACTCTACCCAGGCCCATGATTAACGGGTTGGGTAGGGGGATGTAGCTCAGTTGGGAGAGCGCCGCCCTTGCAAGGCGGAGGCCGTCGGTTCGAACCCGATCATCTCCATTGTGGACGTCAGTCCGCAAAATGAGAATTGATTAATGAATAATGATTGATGGGTCATTAATCATCAATCATTAATCAATTTTCATCACCACGCTCCGACTTGCAGTCGGAGCGTGGTAACTTTGAGGTCTTTGACAATTGAATATTGATGGGCAAACTCTGCAAATTCGAGCAATCGAATCAACAGAGCGAGCGCCAAAGGCAAGTAATGATCAAGCTACTAAGAGCATACGGTGGATGCCTTGGCGACGGAAGGCGACGAAGGACGTGGTAAGCTGCGATAAGCTTCGGGGAGCCGCAAACAGGCGTTGATCCGGAGGTCTCCGAATGGGGGAACCCACTGCGCTGAAAGTGCAGTATTCGAGAGCTGAATTCATAGGCTTTCGAAAGCGAACTCAGGGAAGTGAACCATCTTAGTACCTGAAGGAAGAGAAAACAATTTAGTGATTTCGCTAGTAGCGGCGAGCGAACGCGAAACAGCCCAAACCGATGGGTTTTCGGATTCATCGGGGTTGTAGGACCTGCCCGGTGTAGAGCCGGCGAGTTACCAACCGATCCGCTAACAGAATCGTCTGGAAAGACGGGCCATAGAGGGTGATAGCCCCGTACGTGAAAGTGGTGAGGCTCGTGGCAGGCACCTGAGTACCGCGGGACACGTGGAACCCTGCGGGAATCCGCGACGACCATGTCGCAAGGCTAAATACTCTCCGTCGACCGATAGTGAACCAGTACCGTGAGGGAAAGGTGAAAAGAACCCCTGCGAGGGGAGTTAAAAGAACCTGAAACCGTGTGCTTACAAGCAGTGGAAGGGCCATGTCGCAAGACGGCCTG
>WNGL01010139.1_pt1 | contig 13313 bp, 9 predicted proteins | sample 5400591 | NCBI WGS metagenome assembly WNGL01 (sample SAMN13153377, study PRJNA577476) | soil metagenome | isolation source: 80 cm soil or saprolite under Garry oak tree replicate 1 | place: USA:California | collected 2016-06-15
ACTCCATGCCGGCCACGCGCGCGGCTGCTGCGGTCATCCGGCAGTGATTGGACTGCGGCGCGCCGAGGGTCACAAGGACGTCTGCACCTGCGCGCACTGCATCGGCGACGAGGTACTCGAGCTTGCGCGCCTTGTTGCCACCGAATGCGAGGCCCGTGTTGTCGTCACGCTTGATCAAGAGTCGGTCCAGGCCAATAGCGGCCGCGAGGCGTGGCGCCTCCTGAAGCGGCGTAGGCAGTGTGGCGAGCTGAAGTCTTGGAATTCTGTCGAGTTCGGCTACCACTGACGCAGCATACTGCCGTCCTATTCGGGCAATTTCGACTCCGCGCAGTTCATGCGACTTGCAGACGGACGAGACAGCGCTCGATCGATGGCATCCGCAAATTGAACTTCGTCCAGCTGTCGCCGTGATCGTGGCTCTCCCAAATCTCGCCGGAGGCGAGGCCGGCCAGCAGCTGCCCAGGAGCCGGCCCCGAGATCAGCGCGTAGGGCATGAAATCGAGCGGCTCCGGTAGGCCGCCGCTGATGCGCCGCCAGTCCCCTCCATCGCTTCGGAAGATGGCTGCCTGTGCATGGTCGGAGTGGGCCTGGATCCCGGGTGCGACCGATACGTACCAGCAATCCGGATTCGCCGGGTCCGCCGCCACCGCCCATCCGTATTTCCTGTCCAGGCCCGCCGGACGCCTCCATGTCTCCCCTGCGTCCATGGAGAAAGCCCCGCCCCCGTGTCCACCCTCGTAGAGACGACCGTCGACGGTGGCATGCGCCATCAGGTGATGGCAGTCGCGCATCGCGCCGCGACGATGGTCCTGCCACGAACGCCCGGCGTCCGCCGAGCGAACCACCGCTCCCGCCTCGATCCCGGCGACGATGAGGTCCGGATCCTTCGGCGAGAGCGCGATCCCCTGCACGTAAGCCTTGAAAGGCCGCTCGGCGGGAGAAAACCAGAACCGCCGCGAGAAGATGCGCCGGAACGCCGTGAGCTCGCGCCATGTCTCGCCGCGGTCTTCGCTCACGAACAAGCACGCGGGCTTGGTCCCGGCGTAAACGCGCCCTGGAGCGGCCGCGCTGATCGCGAGCGACTTCACGACCCAACCATCGAGTCCTGCAGGACGCCAGGTCCGGCCTCCGTCATCACTCCGCAACACACCGTCGCCCTGGGTTCCTGCATAGACGTTGTGCTCTGCGCGCGGATCGGCAGCCACGCATCGCACGTCAAATCCGGCGGCCACTCTCTCCACGTCCGCGCCTGGCAGCTCGGCGCGGGCGAGACCCGCTGGGCTGGTCGCGAGGTAGACGCTGGTCATCAACTGGGCCTTGACAATAACTGTCTCGGGCGCACGTCCACTGACATGGAGTCACCTGAGTAACTTCTGACATGGAGTCACCTGAGTAACTTCTGACATGGAGTCACCTGAGTAACTTCTGACATGGAGTCACCTGAGTAACTTCTGACATGGAGTCACCTGAGTAACTTCGCAGTGTCGGCAGTCTATAGCCGCCCCAACGCAACTCTTTACGCCGCCGTTAACCAGGCGCTCTTACACTGCGGACCACATCGATCGCGCCGCTGGTTGCGCGATTCCCAGCACTGCAGGAGGCCCGGGTGTCCGTTCGGCTGACGCGTGGGCCCTTCGCATACGGTGACTTCGGTCGCCGCGGCCGCCTAGATGTTGTCGTCGGTGATGCACGCCAGGGCAGGGTGCATGTCTACCTCGAACGACGCGACGGCGGGCACGCGCCGGCCGGTCAGTATCTGGTGGACTCGCCCTCCTCGATCGTGGCCGCTGACCTCGATGGTGACGGCTTCCTCGACCTGGCGATCGCCAGCGAGCCGGCCGGCTCGGTGACTGTACTCAATGGTCTGGGGGACGGCCGGTTCCGATTTCTCGCGCGCTACCCGGTCGAGCGCGCACATCATGTCAACGCGGTCATCAACGCTCGAGGCGGGGTCGACCTGGTGGTCGGTTCGCCCGAGAACCCCGTCGTGCTGAGCGGAAACGGCGACGGAACTTTCAATCGCTTGCACCAAACGCGCTCTGCGCACAAAAAGCAGGACACCTCGTTGACCGCTCGCGAACGCCAGGTGGCGCATCTCGCGGCCCTCGGCTATCGAGCCGGGGAGATTGCGGCACGGCTGACCATCGGGATACGCACGGTCGAGACGCACCTCGAGCGCGTCCGTGGCAAGCTCGGCGTGCGCTCAAAGGCGGACCTGGTGCGTGTCGCTGCTCTTCGCGTCGCCGTCTCCGTATTGAGTACGGACGACAGGCAATCCTTGGACACCTAGCCTCACGTCGCAAATCGCGTCCGCGCCTTCAGGCCAGTTCAAGGAGTTCAGCATGGGCATCAGTCAGTTTGTCGGCGCGCGCGCACGACGAGTCACGGTGTCGTTGTTCGGAGCGACATTTGCGCTCGCATCGGCATTCGTGATCGCGCCGGTCACCGCTTACGCGGCGAGCCCGGTCACGATCAGCAACACTGCCAGCCCCAGCCCCGTGCCGAGCGGCACGCAGCTCACAAACACGATCTCGATCGTCAACACGGGCGGCGCAAAGCTAACCGGCCTCAACCTGACCGACCAGATCAGCGGAGAGGCGGGCCTCGGCTACCCGCCACTGCTCGTGCTCACCAGCAGCCAGGGCACCTGTTCGCAAAACAACTACCTGGTCACGTGTAGCGGCGGGACGCTCCCGGGCGGAGCCACCTGGACGGTGACCATTCGCGGCGTTGTGACCTCGTCGAGCGGCACCACCATCAACAACACCGCCACGGCCTCGGGTACGAAGTCCGCGACCACGTTCACCGCCTCCGCCACTTCTTCGGTGCTGGTCACGGGCGTGCCGAACGGGCCGCTCGCCGACCTGACCGTCAACAAGGCGGGTCCGGCGAATGTGACCACGTCGAGCCCGATGACCTACACGCTCACCGTCAACAACATCGGCTCGCTCAACGCGAGCAACATCGAGGTGGTCGACACCGTTCCCGTCGGGGTAACGGCCATCACCGCCACCGGGACGAACCTGTTCGTCTGCACCGTCACTGGCCAGACGATCGACTGCACGGGCGGCGCTGTGAACGCAAGCTTCACGGGCACGGTCACGATCAATGCGACCTCGCCGTCGTCCGCCGGCACGATCACCAACACCGCGGTGGTCGACCCGACCGGCGCGATCGCCGAAACGAGCTACCTCAACAACACCTCACAGCAGGTGCAGACCAACGTCAGCGCGGCGCCGCCGCCGCCGGCGCTCAGCCTGACCCTGTCGGACAACCCCGACCCGGTCGTACCCGGGCAGCTCCTCACCTATAAGGTCATCGCGACCAACTCGTCCACGGGTCGCGCGGACTACGTGTCTCTGACCGATGGCACGCAGGGTCTCGTCGCCGCCAGCATCGCCGTTTCGGCGACCGTGACCAACGGCAACGCGCCGGCGTGCTCCGTCAACGCGCCGCAGGTTATCTGTACGACCAACCACTGGTACCCAGGAGGCACGTTCGTGATGACGGTGACCGGCACCGTTATCGCGACCGCGGGGACGACACTCATCGACACGGCGTCGATCAACGGCAACATCTTCAACAAGGGCGTGACCAACACGGTCACCGAGACCACGACGGTGATGCCGGCTGTCGACCTGTCGATCACCAAGTCGGCTTCGCCCAACCCGGTCTGTGCCCGGTCGTGGCCCAACGGCGGCACCAACGAGTGCACCGGCGGGTTGACCTACACGTTCGTGATCGGTAACTCGGGCATCGAGTCGACCACCCAGGTCGCCGGGGCCAACATGCTGATGCTTCGCGACCCGCTCCCTGCGGGCGTGGTGTATGACAGCTATACATCAACGATTCCCTTCGCCGGCGGCTGCGCCGTGGATTCGAGCAATGTCCTGACATGCACGGGCGGCAACCTCGCGGCGCAGGCGACGGCCACCGTCGTGATCAAGACGGTCGCGCCCGCGGTCACCGGCTCGATCACCAACACGGTCACGGTGAACGCGTTCAACGCGATTCCCGAGAGCGACACCTCGAACGACACCGCGTCCGTGACGACGCAGGTGGTCACCGGCGTCGATCTCATGATCCACAAGTTCGACAACGGGCCGAACGACCCCGCGGGCTTCGACCCGATCGCCACCAGCGGCACCGAGACCTACGTCCTACTGGTCGACGACATCGGCCCGCAGAACGCGAGCAACATCCGCGTCCGCGACACCCTGCCCGCGGGCACGACATTCCTGTCGGTGGCTGCCGACCACGGTTTCACCTGCTCGTACTCCGCAGGCGTCGTGGAGTGCGTGGGCGGATCCCTCCTGGGGACGGCCGCCGAGTTCTACCCGCCCTTCGGCGCGCCAGGCGCGGACACGGCGAAGATCACGATCAAGATCTTTGCCCAGCCAGTCGTCGGGACGATGCACAACATCGCACGCGTCAACCCACTGAACGAGATCCCGGAGATCGACTCGCCGGCCCAGGCCAATGACATCGCGACACAGGACACCCTGGTCGTCAACGGCGGCGCCTCGCTCGGCGCGTACATCGACCTCACCATCGGCGTCACGCAGAGCAGCCCCAGTGGCAGCGTCGCTCCGAACGGCTCCCTCACCTACACGATCACCGTTGGCAATGACGGCACCGACCCCGCGAATGCGGTCGCCGTGCGCAACTTCCTGCCGGCCGGCACCACATTCGTGTCAGCGACCGGCTCCAACCAGTTCCACTGCGTCAACAGCGGGCCGACCAGCTCGGGCGTTCAGATCGACTGCACGGGCGGTTCCATCCCCGCGGGCGGGAGCGCCACCATCGTGATCAACTCCTTCGCGCCGGCGACGCCCGGAAGCTATACCGACCAGGCGATCGTCGACCCGATGAACGCGATTGCTGAGGGCAACGAGACGAACAACACGGCCTCGGTGGGGACCAACGTCGCAATCGGCGGCGGCAACACGTACATCGACCTGAAGATGGACCCGACCACCACCACGATCAACAACCCCTGGACCGGAAATCCGGAGGGCCATGTCACCCCGAATGGCATCTACAGCTACACGCTGACTGTCGAGAACGTGGGCACCAACCCGGCGTTCAACGTCGAGGTGCGTGACTCCGTCCCGGCCGGCACCACCTTCGTCTCGGCGGCCGACTCGTCGACGGTGGGCGGCTTCACGTGCTCCTACTCGAGCGGCGTCGTCGACTGCACGGGCGCAACCATCGACGGCTCCCTCGACCTGGTTCCAGGCGTCGGCACCTCGCGGATGATCACGATCTTCCTGCGGGCGCCCAACGTTCACGGTGTCACCCTCACCAACACGGCTACGGTCAACCCGACCGGCGCCATCCCCGAGGCGAGCACCCTCAACAACACCGACACCGTCATGACCAGCGTCGCCTCCAACGTCGACGTCTCGGTCACCAAGACCGGCCCGACCACGGCCACGCAGAGCCAGACCGCGACCTATGACATCACGATCATGAACAACGGCTCCGACCCGGCGCTCGGCGTGCAGATGCACGACCCGCTGCCGGTGGGAGTGATCCCACTCTCGGCGTACGTTGACGACCCCGACAAGACCAACTTCGCCTGCGCCGTCGCCGAGAACCCGATCAACGTGGTCGACTGCGTCGGCGACCTCAACGGCTCGATTCCCAGCGGGTCCGTGCTGTCGGCGAAGATGGTCGTCATCCACGTCGACGTCTTCATCACGGCGACCGATGGCACCAACTTCACCAACCAGGCGTGCGTCGACCCGGCAAACTCGATCGTCGAGTACAACGAGCTCAACAACTGCTCCAGCTTCTCCACGCACGTCGGCGTGCCTGACCTCGCCGTCACCAAGACCGCCCAGACGACCACCGTCAGCCAGGGCGACAACGAGATCTACAAGATCACGGTGAGCAACCAGGGCGACGCGGCGACCACCGCCGCAGTGACGGTGACGGACAGCCTCGACGCCAAGCTGACCTTCGTGTCGGCCGTGGCCACCAACAGCTTCACCTGCACCTTTGCCTCGCCGACGGTCACATGCACCGGCGCGAGCCTGGCCCCAGGCGGCAACACGGTGATCACCCTCACCGTCACCGTCAACTCCTCGAGCGGGCCCATCGCGAACACGGCCACCGTGAACAACGACCCGGCCGAGCAGGTCACGAACAACAACTCATCGACCACCAGCATCAGCGTCAACGGCGCCTCGATCGACCTCGTGCTCACCAACCAGGGCGACGACCCCGATCCCGTGCCGCAGGGCGACAAGGTGACCTACACCTTCACCGTTACCAACGGCGGCAGCAGCGACGCGACGGGCGTCGTGATCACCGACGTGTTCTCCGACCTGACCGGGATGACCTTCGTGTCGGCGACAGCCTCACAGGGCTTCAGCTGCACGCTGTCGGTCGCCACGGTCACATGCAACGGCAACCTCACCGCCGGCCAGACGACCACCGTCAAGATCGCCTTCCAGACCACTTCCACATCACCTGCGACCGAGACCAGCACAATGACCGTCAACCCCGGCCACACGATTCCGGAGTCCGACTTCACCAACAACGCGGCGACCGAGGTCACGACGATCTCGAACGCGATCTGCAGCAACTGCATTGACCTCGTCCAGGACGACATCATCGCCCCGGCGACGGTCACGGCCGGCGACAACGTCACGTTCACCACCACGGTGGGCAACATCGGCGACCACGCGACCGACCCGTTGCACAAGGTGGTCGTGACTCTGTACTTCTTCGGCAACCTCGACTCCCCGACCTACAGCACGACCAACGGGTTCGTGTGCGCGACCAATACCATCACCAGCATCCCTGGAGTGTTCCTCGAAGTGGACTGCACCGGGGACCTGGCGGCCGGCCAGGGCACCATAATCACCGTCAATGCCACCGCGGCCGGATCGTCCGGCGATCTCATAGACGCCTACTCCTATGTCGACCTCGATAACGACATCGCCGAGTTCAACGAGGTCAACAACGGCTACGCCTTCTGGGAGGTGACCCTCACATGAGGCGGTCCCGCTGGACGCGCTGGGTCGCAACACCCGCCCTGGTGGCCAACCTGGCAGCGCTGGCGGCACTCGGTTTTGTAATCGCGGCGACCGCGGACTCGTCAGTCTGCGGTCGCCATTACGTGGCCGGCGGGGACGACGTCCCGTTCGGCAACGAGGTCGACACCTCGCAGAACTTTCCCAGCCACCTGATCAGCGACCACCTGGCGACGTACGGGTATTGCGTGTACGACCTGGCGCAGAACGGCACGACGTCATCCACGTACATCTCGGGCGGCCAGCTGGCGACCACCTGGAACCGCGCGGCCGACCTGATCACCCTGACAGTGGGCGAGCAAAATTCTCCGATCGTCGACCTCATCGACTCGTGCTACCAGAAGATCAAGGACAACGACTTCACCGGCGCGCTGAGCTGTGCTCTGTCCGCCTATTCGAACTCAGGGGCTTACACCAGCCTGACCAGCAACCTGACCTACACCCTTCAGCAGTATCGCGTGATCATGGCCGGCCGGCCCAAGCTCGTGGTCGCCGTCACCGGCTACCCAAACCCGTACCCGGCCGCCTCGGACGCGACCGCCGACGTGCCGCAGCTGTGCGTTCCGTTGATCGACACGATCCCGACCTGCACCGCCCGCTGGCTGCAGCTTCCGCTTGCCCTGACCGCGATCGACCAGACGTTCCAGAAGCTGAACACCACGATTCAGAACGCCGTCAAGCCATTCGCGATCGGCTCCGGTGGACGCATGGTTTTCGTCGACACCTACACCAAGATCCGTTCGCACTGCATGCAGATGGACGTCTCGATCAAGACCACCGTCGAGCATCCGGAAGAAGATGGCGCGGTCCATGAGCACGACTCGCAAAAGGATTTCGGCTGCTCGAGCCCCTGGTTCGTTAAGCAGTCGGACGTCAACACCACACCGGACTACCTCGACCCCGCCGCGATCGGCGTGCTGACCAAGGAAAGCCAGACGGTTTCCGGCATGGGGATCCACCTCAACGAGGACGGACACACCTGCGTGGCCAACCTCATCTGGGAAGCCCCGATGATCGACAACACCCCACTCAAGTGGAGGCTTGGGGTGCCGGAGGCACCGAACTCGAACATCTGCCAGTAAGGCGGCACCTGGAGCCCGGCGCAAGAGCCGGGCTCCGGACGCGAGGTCTATTCGCCTCCGCCACCCCTCGCGCTCAGGTCCCGGTCCTCCATCTCCCACGCGTGGTCGAGCATGTGGTATGCGCTGTGCCGGATCACGAACTGGACAGTCCAGGTCCTCGCCGGCACCCCGCGGGCGTTGTAATCGCGGATCGCCGCGCAGAACGCGTCGCGGTGGGCGCGGAGATCGGCGGGGCGTCGCCAGGCGTCGTTTGGCGTGAGGACGCCGACCTTGTTCGCGAACTCCTGGATCTCGGCGCCGTTCGCGTGGCGGACGATCCTGTCCCGATCGCGCCCGCCTCCGCGCGGTCCCTTTCGGAGCTCGGCGGAGACGTGTGAGGCGACGTCATCGAAGTAGGTCCAGCTCGCTCGCAGCAGGGCGATCTTCCGCTCACAGGCGGTGTCGCTCATCGGCGCGTGTTCCGGTCCTGCGGACTTATACGAGAGACCGTAGAAGTCGGTCATGCCGACGCCCTGGATCCGCTCCACGACAGCCAACTTCCCGGCTGCGCGGAACTCGTCGGCGAGGCCGGCAAGCTCGGCGATCTTCGCGTATCGCGTGCGATAGGCGGCGAGCACATGGAGCGCCTCCTCCTCGGACTTGCCGCTCCTGTCCCAACCGGGCCAATCGAACGCCGAGGCGACGGCGACGGGCTTCTTCCGGCCCCGCTCGACCATGACTCGGATCGCGGCGCCCATCTGCATCACCCTAAGCCACGAAGGCCGTTTAGCCGCGGCCGAAGGATAGGATGCGACGGCGGTGGACTCCGTACGAGAGCGTGTGGGCAGGTCGTGGCCGCGCGCATTGCTGGTTGCGGGCGCGACGGCATCCTTTTGGGGTTCGGTCTTCTCGGTCAAGCGCTGGATAGATCACTACCGATCTGACCAGGCGGTAGACGACTTCCGCGTCTACTACTACACCGCCCGGCTAGGTATCGAGCAGGGCTGGAACAAGATCTACGACCAGGACGCACTGCGGGCGGTGATGGCCAAACACTTCACCGGCCAGCTGGCGGTGATCGATGGAGGCCACACTTTTCCCAATCCGCCGCAACTCGCGTGGATGATCGCCCCACTCACCGTCCTGCCGTTCGGGCCTGCCTATGCGATCTGGTCGCTGGTCGGGCTGGCATCGGTCGTGGTCGCGTGGGCGATCGCGGCTCCCTTCAGCGGGCTCCCGCGCGTCGCGTTGTTGCTGACCGCGGTAGCCATCTGGCCCGTGCACTACTCCCTGATCTTCGGCCAGCCGACGCCGGAGGTCATCGCACTGGTGGCGGCAGCGTGGTGGTTCCTGGAGCGGGATCGCGTGGCGCTGGCGGGAATCGCCCTCGCGCTGGCGACCGGCTTGAAGCCGCAGGACGTGATCCTGGTCCCGGTCGCGCTGCTGCTGGCCGGGCGTGCGCGAGTGTTCGCTTGGTGGGCAGGCGGCTGCGTCGTGCTGGGGCTGATCTTCTTCGCATCGCTCGGGGTTCAAGGCGTCGTCGACTTCTGGAACACCACGGTCGTGGTCGAGAGCTACCCCGGGCACAAGATCATGACGCTGGCGTCGCTGTTCGGCCCAGGCCTGCCTGCATACGCGCTCGAGGCTGGTTCAGCCGCGCTGGCCCTCTACGGCGCGTGGCGGCATCGTTCGCGACTCAAGCTGGTGATCGCGCTGGGCCTGCTCGGATCCGTGATGTCCGCCGTACACGCACACGAATCCGACTACTGCATGGTGCTGCTTGCGGCCTGGCTGGTTCTGGCCACTCCGACCTCGGCCGCGGCTCGCTTCTGGCTGCTGCCCGGAGTGCTTGCCGTGCAGACGATGGCCATCGGTTTGCCGCTGCCGACTCTGCTTTGGGAGATCGTCTGGCTGGTTCTATTGGTTGCCGAGCGGCCTCTGCGCGAGGCAGAGAATCGAAACACCGAAGGGCAGGTTGGTGCGGGCGACCAGACCGGATTCCATTCCGAACACACGGGTCAGGGTGCGATTCAGCGGCCCCGGGGCGGGGAAGTTGAAGTCTGATTTGTCGGATCGAAGGCCGGGGATGAGCCGCCGGGTCAAGCGGATGCCCGCGATGGGCCCGAACAGCAGCGTGTTGAAGAATGTGAGGCGGCGCACGACCAGCCCCGCGGCCTCGATGCGCTCCCGCAGCAGCCCGGCCGAGTAGCGGCGGTGATGCATGCTCACCTCGTCCTGCGCTCCCCACAGGAACCTGTAGGCCGGCACTGAAACCATCAGGTAGCCGCCTGGCCGGATCACCCTCGTCACCTCTGCCAGCGTCGCGCGCTCATCGGCGATGTGCTCGAGCACGTCGAGCATCGTGGCCACGTCGACGCTTTCGTCCGGAAACGGAAGGTGTTCTCCAGACGCCTGGACCACGACGTCAAGGCCTCGCTCGAGGCAGTAACCGACGGCTTCGTGGTCCACGTCGACGCCGTACGCGCAGCCGTAGCGCGACAGGCTCGCCACCATGGTTCCTGTTCCGCAGCCCACATCCAGCAAGCGCGGCGGCGATCCGTTGCGCGACTTCGGCAGGTGATCGTCCAGAAGCCGGAGGATGATCCGCCGCCTGCCGAGGAACCACCAGTGGCGATCCTCGATCTGCCGGTACTCGCGGTAGAACTCGCGCTTCAGGTCAGTCTCGTGCCGGCTTGAATTCGGTCACCTCGCTGCGCGAGGGAGCGGTGACGCGGAGTCGGTCGAACTCCTTTCGGCTTGGAAAATAAATCCGCCTCCACATGCTGAGCACGGTCGCCTTTCTCGGCAATCCGGAAATTCCACTTGCGCGCCTTCGCGAGCAGCTCGGTGTTGACGAAAAAGTTGTCGCACTCGATGCTCACCTGCTGGACGACCTCGCGTCGCATCAGCTTGAACGCGCAGTCGACGTCGCGGACGCGCAGGCGAAACAGCACGCCGACCAGGCGGTTGTAGATCCACGAGAGGATGCACCGGAGGACGGTGTCGTAGCGGTAGACGCGAAAGCCGGTGACCATCTCGTACTCGTCCATCAAAGGAAGGAAGTACTCGAGCTCCGAGACGTCGAACTGATTGTCGGAGTCCATGAAGAACACGAAGTCGTACCGGGCGCTTGTGACGCCGGTCCGCAGCGCCGCGCCATAGCCGCGGTTGGTGTGATGCGACAGCAGCCGGACCTTGTTCTGGCCGTGGCGGACGAGCCCCTCGACGACGCCTCCAGTTCCATCCGAGCTGCCGTCGTCGACGACGATCACCTCGTACTGCTTGGCGAGGCGAGAGGCGGTGGCCACGCACTGCTCCACAGCACGCTCGATGTTGGCCTCCTCGTTGTAGGCAGGAAGCACGATCGAGAGGCTGGCGACCGGTGTGCTGCGGGCGCGCCGGTTCACGGGCGAAGTATATGTTCGGGCGTTCGCGGCCCAGCCTGGCTACCAATACGTTTGACCTTTCGGCTTCCGCTCTGCTAGGTTTGGGCCTCGCGTCTGGGGCGCGAAACGAAAGCCTGGGGGTAGGCGTTGCGTCTCGATCGCTATGTGACCCATGGCGTCTTGCTGTTGGTGGCCGCCCTGATCTCGGGCTACACCTTCTCGGTTCATCTCGTGCCGCGCGCCGGCGCCATTGATGTGGCCGCCGCCGGACCGGTCACGGTGGGCGGCGACGCCTGGTACGGCCGTGACAGCAGCATCATCAAGCCCGTCTACATCCCCACGGCGCCGCTGCCGAATCGGGCGCCCATGATCTACACGGTCGGTGCGGGGGACACGCTCGACTCGATCGCCAAAGACCTGAAGATTCCGTTCCGCGAGATCACGTGGTCGAATCCCGGATTGCGCCTGCCGCTCAAGACGGGGCAGGTTCTGCGCATCCCTCCTGTGAACGTGCCGGGGCTTGTCGTCGTTGTGCGGAAGGGTGACACGCTGGCGAGCCTCGCCAGGGCCCACGGCGTCGATCCGATCGTGATCGCCGACTTCAACCGCATCCGCGGCCAGCTGACTCCGGGCTCGATGCTTGTCGTTCCGGTCGATCCCGCGCTGGGCCCGAACCTGTCCAGCGGTCTCGTTGCCGACCCGATGGCTCCCGCCAGGTTCATGTGCCCGATTCCCGGCGCGCAGATCATCCAGAAGTTCGGTCCGACCGGGTTCGCGGTGGAGCCTTCATACAACGGCTATCTGCACTTTCACACCGGCGTCGATATCCTGGCCGGCTACGGGACGCCGATCGATGCCGCTGCGGGTGGGATGGTGACCGCTGTGGGATTCGCGGGTGATTTCGGTCTTCGCGTTGAGATCACCGACAGCTATGGGCTGGTCGAGATCTACGCGCACATGTCGTCGGTCGAGACTGCTGTCGGCGAGCCGGTGCAGCAGGGCAGGGAGATCGGACAGGTCGGCAGCACCGGGCTGTCTATCGGATCACACCTGCACCTGCAGCTCGAGATCGGCGGCGCGCCGGCCGATCCCTTGCCGCTGATCAGCTGTAACGCATAGTCCTCGTCAGTCGGTTGTGGAGGTGTGGCCAAAGATGCGACTCAGACTGGCCCTTGTAATCGGCGCTTTGATCGTTGCCGCGGTGTTCGTCCCGGCCTCAGCGCAGTCTGCTTCCGGTCCGACAGTTGGCGCCAACAACCTGGTCGACCGTGACCACGGTCTGCAATTTCCGCAGAACAAGCAGAACGAGCCGGCGATCACGCGTGATCCGGTGACAGGAGTGCTCGTCGCCGGCGCCAATGAAGAGATCAGCCAGCCCCTGTGCCGTGGTACCTCGACACCACTCGCGTCGCCATGTCCCTTCAAGCCGGGCGCGCCGACGAGTGGTTTCTACCGCTCGACTGACGGCGGCAGCACCTGGACGGGCGGCTACCTGCCCGGGTTTGCGAGCATCGGCCGCACGCCTGGCGGCGACCCGACGCTGGACTTCGGACCGAGGCTGTGCACCAATGGTGCGTTCAGCTACGGGTGCGGCGCGGTGATCTACTACGGCTCCCTCGCCGATCCGTTTCCCGAGTCAGGCGGCGAGCTCGGCACTGTTTCGCGCACCTACGACGACGGGCTGACCTGGGCCGACCCCGTGGTGGCAGCCCCGGCCAGCAACGGCAAGTTCGTGGACCACCCCTGGATCGCTGTCGACAAGATCGCCGGCAGCCCCCATTTCGGCCGCCTCTACTTCAGCTGGGCGCAGTTCTGCAACAACT
>WNGL01009832.1_pt1 | contig 13311 bp, 13 predicted proteins | sample 5400591 | NCBI WGS metagenome assembly WNGL01 (sample SAMN13153377, study PRJNA577476) | soil metagenome | isolation source: 80 cm soil or saprolite under Garry oak tree replicate 1 | place: USA:California | collected 2016-06-15
ATTCAACGTCGGGTCTCGGGATAAGATTACCGTTAAGGAAATTGCGATGATCGTTGCGAACGCAATGGGTCTCGCTAGCCCTAAGCTGATTTTCAACGGCGGGCTCCGGGATGGGAGAGGATGGGTGGGAGATGTGAAAACCATGCAACTTGATGTATCCAAAATGAAGTCGATCGGATGGACCCCCAGACTGACTAGTCGAGATGCAGTCGAGCAGACTGTGAAGAGCAGACTCAGAGGAAAATGCAAAATGTTGGCGACCCCTTGACGCAAACGACAGTTCCTCTCCGACCTCTATATGAAAACGGAGTCGCAGAGACTCTGGAAGATTCCACCGTCTCTTAGACTTTTCAGAACTGCTCATCGACCGTGTTGATTATCAAGGATATCCAGAGTCGATACGTCAAGATCTGACACGTGAAAACGAGAGAACAGTCCCTTGTAATCTATTGTTAATTACTGAATCGAAAGAAATCCACGCCAAATCTGAAACCGTCGTCGTGTAAGGTTGGTTTCACTTACCTTTCTGATCTTACCTAAAGACAACTCGCATGCCGACCTATGACTAAAATACGATCTGTGGCCTACAACAGCTTACGACTAGGTTATTGCATGTTCCCTCGCCGACAAGATCGCAACGGTTGCTGAGGATCAGCTGATCGCTAAACCGATCGGTTTCCCATCCGTTTCTCTTATCGTAATCAACCACAACGGCCGGCAAAAGCTCGGAGGACTTTTGGACGACTGTCTCGTCTCGCTCCTGAAGACCAGCTATCCCAATTTCGAGTTACTGTTCGTCGACAACAACAGCAAAGACGATAGTATCGAACACGTGAAACGTGCTTTCCAGGGTACGGGAATAAGAATCATTCCGCTGAGAGCCAACCTAGGTTACACGGGAGCAGTAAATCACGCACTAGGACTTACAGGAGGGAGCGTCATTTGCGTTCTGAACAATGACATTACGGCAGTGGACCCGCGCTGGCTGACCACCCTCGTCGAATTCATTCAGCAGCAGCCGTCGGTCGGAATCGTATCACCGGCACTTCTCCATGACGAGAAAAGAATCGACTCGATGGGGGGAGATGCAAATGTGCTCATGGTTGCATGGGACGCTAATTCACGCGAAGAGTTCTTTACCAATCATGACAAGCCGATTTATCGTGTCAGTCCACCTGGAGCCGCCTTTCTCTTTAGACGAGACCTTGCGACCAAGATGAACAATGAGATCTTTGATCCCGACTTCTTCGCATACTACGAAGATGTGCTCCTCGGCTTCCGAGTGAACATGATGGGCCAGAAGGTGGCTGTGCTTCCCAACAGCATTCTGCAGCACAAGAGGGGAGGGTCCTGGGGATTGATCTCGCCGTCAAAGTTCCGGCTTCAGCGACGTAACGCGGTCTGGACTGGAATCACGATATTCGACACTGCGCAGGTCCTTCTCATGCTCCCATGGTGGCTGCTCTCTAACATGTACGCTGGTCTAGTCTATCACAGGGCAACGAGGAATCCGAGGTACTTGCTGTCGCCATTCGAAGTCATCTTCACAGTCCTAAAAGACATGAAGAAGGCGTGGCAGAAGCATCTGAGATTTCACCAGGAAAACGGTTCCGCGGCTAACGGCCTCGATTTTTCGCCCACTCTGATAATGGACAATGACAAACTCACGTTCGGAAGAAGACTCGCCTTGACAATGGTCAATATTGCGATACGCCTAGCAGGGCTAAAACGGTTCAAGATAACACGGCTGAAGCGGTACCCGTTACTTGACCCAGTTTACTTGGCCAAAAATCAATGAAGCAAGCCCGCTAGGCTTCCTACTTCTCACGTCGTTCCTCTTTCGACTCGCTCTAATCCCCTTTTTCCTTGATGACTTTAACGCGTGGGCATACGGGGCGTTCGGGAGCATTCTCATCGGTGGTCACGATCCTTACCTCGTCGTGTCGCGAGACCCAACGCTTCTCAATATTAACCCGTGGAGGTATCCGCCCTTCTATCTCCTCTTCACTGTGCCGGCGTTGCTGGCGAAGATCGCGACAGGGCAGACGCTTGTCTATCTGGCGATTCTGAAGATTCCCCTCGCCATCTGTGATGTCGTTTCAACGTTGTTCTTGTACAGGATTCTCGCAATGCATTTCGGTGGGAGCAACGCGCTAAAAGGCGCGGCGATCTTCACCTTCAATCCCGCGGTAGTCTTCGTCACGGCCGTTGCCGGCTTCAGCGATCCATTGGCCGTAATGTTTACACTAATCGCGCTCTACTACTTCCTCTCCTACAAGGAAAGCGCCGATCCATCCGCTACCACCGGACTATTCAAGTCAGCACTGTTACTCGGTCTTGGAATAGTGGCAAAAATCTACCCACTCTTCCTGGTCCCCATTTTTGTTAGAGATGCAAAGGCCTGGAGGGATCGAATTCTGTATCTGACGATGACAGCTTTTCCGGCCTTGGCTTTCAGTCTCCCATTCCTCATCTCGGACCCCTATTCCTACCTCTACATGCTTACCCTCAAGAATGCCGGCGGAGAGCATCCTCTATTCGGAGCACTCAGTCTTCCTGTAGCTGCAGAACTCTTCCTACTAGGAATCATGGCTCTGTTACTGGTCTGGGTTTACTCGATTTCTGTGCCAATCTACACCAGGCTCGTCTTGACCTTCCTCTGGATCAACCTCGTAACGTTGTCGGCTGCGTTTCAATACCTAACGTGGGGCATTCCATTCTTCATCCTACTTCTCTACCAGAACAAGTCCACCCCGAAGGCTCTGCCTCTATACCCGACGATAGCCGTGCTCTCAGCGCTCGTATTCAACGGCTTTTACAACGTCTTCGCAGGGTCAACAGGCCCCTACTACTGGATGTTTCATGTTCTCAACCAACAAGTGGTCGTGTTCAGAGCCTATCCTCTTGTGGGGGAGATCGCAGCCCCTCTGTCCGCGATCTCAATTCTAGTGACTATCTACTACATTCTGAGAATTGGCCCAGTACAACGGCTACAAAAAATCCATGTTCGCCTCCCGAATGTCCGAATCCTAGGAAGGATCAGATGCCCGACCATAACGAATACGCGGCACATACTGCTTTCCCTCCTTCTAATAGTCATAGTGGCGATCTCTTGGTCCTACGTGGCCACCCACTCGACGTTCGAGGCTTTTTCGTATCCCACCATCCAGAGAAGTGTCTTCGACGCATCATTCCAGTTCCAGTCTTCGACTCTCGACTATCAGCTGGTTTTTGCGGGAAATGCCAGCTACTCGATCACCGCAAGTTCCGAGACTGTCACGCTAAGCTCGACTCCGACCAACAGCTCAGCGATGATCTACAGAGGCTGGCTCCACATTCGAGACGGATTCCGCCCATCAAACTCAGCCCTCGTCTCGTTCAATTTCAAACTGGACAATTTTCCGTCCGCCGCTTCTTGGATGAACATAGCCACATTGAGCGGGGGGCATCTCTTCGTTGCACGGAACAACACGGGATCAAGCTTCGACTATTTCGATTCGGCAGTCAACGCCAACCGAACTATATCCGTTGGAGACATGCAGTGGCATAACCTTACGGTCAACTATACGCAGCAGAACACCGCGGTCGCATTGGATAATCACATCCTAGTCCTTGCGCCGACAACCCTCACCCGGGTTATCTTGGGAAACGAAAACGACAGCCTTCCTTTCGGAAGTATAGAATACTCGGATTTTCAAGCTTCGGTACGAGACTTTCCAGGAGGCGTCTCCTTACCCTTCTTTGCTGTTGTGGCACTCGCAGCTCCTCTCACCGCAACAATTGTAGCCTTCGCGTTCATTCCAGGAGGGTTCTTGCGTCCCCGACGCGGTAGTCAGGAAGCTGCAGGCGCATTTGATCCAGTCAAATAACTGGCCTGCCTTTCCCTACGGATGCTCCAGCTCAATTCGACCCGCGTCATGACAAAAGGCGGTCATAAGCGTTAAACGCTTCTCAGCATCGGGAACCCTTCGACTATTCGAAAGGGAATTAGAGTGAACTATTCGCGACCTCATCTGCAATGCCTACTAGAGGAGGTCTGAACTCAGACTGAAGATTAGCGCAGTGATACTGCTTTACAACGAAGAAGAGGTCATCGACGAGTTCGCAGACCGCCTAGTCGGAGCCCTGGATCGGTTGGGACCCGACTATGAGATCATCTTCGTGGTGGAAGGGAATGACACCACACTCGACAAGGTGACCGCTCTCTCAAAAGCGAACCCGCGAATCAGAGTCGAATACAGTCAAGATAGGCTCGGGCTGGGGAAAGCTATGAAGAAAGGTTTGGGCTTGGTCGGAACAGATTCGAACTATGTGTTAACAATGGACGCGGATCTGAATCATGATCCCGAGGAGATTCGGAGTCTATTGGATGCCTCGAAGCAGGCAGATGTGGTCGTGGGCTGTCGGTCGAAGTCTCGGGGGCTTGTCAAAGAGCTTCCTTGGTTCAAGAGAATGGTCAGCGCATCCACGAACTGGGTGTTACGAAACACGTTCGACATCCAATCCAGCGATGTTACCTCCGGGTTCAGAGTCTACGATAGGAAGGTCGTTGAGAGTGTGAGAGACGAGCTTGTCTCGAAGAATTTCGAGGTAACTGCTGAGCTGCTGATACGAGCGAAGAAGAAGGGATTCTCGATAGTAGAGGTTCCCATTACCTTCACGCGCAGACCGAGGGGGACTAGTAAGCTGAGCTTCTTGAAGAGCGGCGTGGGTTATGTCGTGCTGCTCTTCCGGCTTGGAACTTAGATCCGTATGGTGTCGGAAGTCTAGACCGAATTGCCCAAGATCCGACAATACTATCTGGTCGGCATAGTAGCGTCTGCGCCCGTTTTCTTCGAGGTGGATCCGGGAATGCTATCTGCTCCCGTCCTCGCCCTCGGAGCGCTACTGGTTCCATTCTTAGTGGCAAAGTATGATCTGGGGCACCGCGAACTGGTTCGCGCCCTACTCTTCGGAAGCTCTGCCATCCTAGGCGCATTCTCTATTCTGACTGGGTATGTGAATTATCTCACCGACGAGTGGGCTACTCCAAGATACGTCTCTTTGCTCTTTGAGGGGCACGACTGGTACTCGGTGCCTCTCCAGTTTCAATATGTGAGGGGCGGTACGGTCATATCGGCGAGTATCGCGAACGTCTATCTCCCACTTTTACCGTTGGTTCAAGTGCCCTACATCTGGCTCGATTATCGATGGTTCACATTGGGCGTCTGGGGATTGCTCGTCTACGCGGTGCGGAAGAGATACTACGCCTCGGTCGCTCTCGCGGGACAGTACTCTGCAATGATGGCCGCCAACGGTTTCAACGACGTGATACCTCTCCTGTTTCTCACACTTGCCTTCGCCACATTTGCTGGCCGCCGTGCTAGAGTTGCGAGGTATCTTTCGCTGGGCATGAAACAGTTTGCGAACGTCTTCGTCTTCCTTTACTATGCTCTCCATCGAGACTGGCGGGAGGCGGGCGTCACCGTACTTGTAACCTCTCTTTTTCTTCTGCCTTTTCTGGCGTGGGATTGGAAGTCGGCCATTTGCACTCCGATTCTGGACATGCCTTTCTATTGTGGCAACACGAACAATCTGACCTTCAATTCCGTGCATTCGCTTATCAACTTCGGAGTCTGGCCGGTCTGGGTCGTGGGTATGTTCTACCGTGAGCTCCGAGTTGGAATTTTGGGATTGAACCTGAGGTTCATCGGTCTTCGCGCATGGCTTAGGTCGGTACTCGATCGGGGTCAATACATTTAACATCGTGAAACAGGCGCGCCGCGGATCGGAATTGTCAGCTCTTCCAAAATTCCAAAAGGTTGGTCGGCATTCGTGGGGTGCTATCGGCGCAGGCGACGATGTGTTCCACTCCTACGGATCCAACCAGGGACTCGTATTTGGAAGACGAACCGTGCTCGTCTTTGACACTGGATTCCATATTCGAGTATCCATGGAGCTTCTCAAACGGGCGCGACGCTCGAGAACCAATACTATCTTCGTCACGAACAGCCACCATCATACCGACCACACGTTTGGAAACTGTACATTTGCAGACGCTGGATCGTTGATCGTCGCGCACGAAAACTGTGGTCGGAACATGCAGAGAAAATCGGCGTCGTTGCTTGAAGGATATCGGAGAAGAGATTCCCGACTGTCCGGACTCTTGCGAGGGGTAAGAGTTGCCTTTCCCGACATTACCTATCGTGACCGTCTAGAATCGATGTTAGGCGATCAGCTGGAAGCCATGATCATTCATCCGGGTCTGAGGGCGCACACGAATGGCGACTCGCTTGTCTTCGTGCCAAGAGATAGAGCCGTGTTTGCGGGAGACCTGCTCTGGGTCGGGTATCATCCGAACATGGAGGATGCGGATTTTGACGGACAGGTGACCGCGTTGAGGATGATCTTGAGATTGAGACCTCGAAGGATCGTTCCCGGTCACGGACCCGTCTGCGGCGTGGTCGAGGTCAGGCGTTTCATCAAGTACCTACAAGAGCTGGACAGGAATATACGCTCAGGTCTACGGAAGAGTCTCAGAGACGACGAGCTGGTTCACCGTGCCATTCCGAGATGGTCTCGGGATTGGAAGATGCGCTGGCTCATGGAGTCTTACATTCGCGATCTAGCAGGGAAGAGTTGATTATTTTGCTTGGCCGCTAGGCTCTTCTCTCTTGAGCAGCGGCAGGGGTCCTGACGCGGAATCGGTCGACGTAGATTTTCTAATCATGTTGATGAGATGCTGTTCGACGTGAGGAGCAAGCACACTACCGGATTCGTGACTCTCTGCCACAGGTTCGACTCCTGCTACGGCCAAGTGCTGTAGCTCCATTCTAGTCTGTCGGAGCTTCAAGTAGAGTCCCGCGGCGATGGCTGTGAAGACACCGACGCTTCCCAATGTTACAGCTGCGAATCCGCTGCCTTGAAGGGTCGTGTTGACGTAGGACTGGAAGTAGTAGTTGTTCGCGTACTCTTCAAGGCTCCAGAATACGAAATAGACGATGATGAATGTCTGTACTATGATCAGAAGCTTGGCATAGATCGGAATACGACTCGTCGTTGCTTCAACTTCCTCGCTCGTACTATCTCACCGTCACGCCCGGGGAGAAGTCTGGCTCCTTGCGCGAGAATCGATAGCTTCTCGTTCGATAAGGGCGGATTGTGCCCATAGAAAACGACAGGGAGTAAATTGCGCGGGTTCGAGTCCACGCGAGAAGCCATCAGAGGATCAGAGGTTGACCGATAACGCTCCGATAATTATCCAGCCCCGCCAGATTAAGGCTGCTGGGTCGCCTCGATGCGGCCATGTTTCTGCGCTCGAGTCCTGTAATACCAGAGCAGACCCTGAAGAGCCCCGAGCGCGAGTATACCGCTCAGAAGAATGTGTCCAACGGTTATGATTGTAAGGGCTCTTCGCGAGAAGGCGAAGGTTGCCAGCGGAATATTACGGTCTCCTGCGAACAATAGCGTCAGAGTATCGATGGCGATGAGAGGGATTCCGAGTAGGAGGCCGTCGCGGGAAGGTTTGAGAGACAACTTGTAATCTCCGTTTCTCAGAGCATAGACGATGACGAGTAGGAACGCGCCCATCTCTAGAACTGTGTCTGCTAGGCTCGGAATTCCCAGGTTGAGCCCGACATTGAAGTCTGGAAGGACCGGGTAGAGGATAGGGATTGATCCGACCAGCGAGTCAGCCAGAAGATGGGACAGGATTCCTATCGATATTGCTAGGCCGAACCGGCCCAGAAAATAGGTTAGAACAATGACGATAGGGATGATGACTAGTAGCGAGTGCGTGTAGGTATGGTGGACCAGGCCTAGAGGCTGGAAGTATATGTCAAAATCTGGTAATACGCCAGAGAGGAACGCGAGATAGGCGGGCATGTTGATCTTGAGACTTCGAGCAGAGGATTTTGAGAATAGGTAGCTCCAGCAGCTATGCCCGAGCAGAAACATTCCTTTTCGGTCAGACTCCTCGAAATCTCTGGTCGAGAAATCGGGAGCATTACTAATGATTGACGCTGACCATTGCTACATGTCAAGCACCCATGATTGGAAAGCAGGCTCTGCGCAACGGCCACCTTATACACAGAGCCTGAAACTGGCTGCTTTCTAGGGATACTCGAAGAAGATAGAGGTTTGAAAGAGCAGAACTAGATTTGGCCATTACGGATTTTTTCAATCTGCTCGTCAACACGTTCGCCCAGCTGGGCTATCCGGGAATATTCCTCCTGATGGTGATGGAGAGCGCGACCCTGCCGGTTCCCAGCGAGGTCGTCCTTCCCCTCGGAGGTTATCTCGTCTCTCAAGGAAAGCTCGAGTTCTGGAGCGTCGTAGCAGTCGCAACAGTCGGCAGCATGATCGGCACAACGGTCGACTACAGCATCGGCTACTATCTCGGCCGCCCAGCAGTGCTACGATACGGAAGAATGGTCCGGTTCAGCCAAGAGAGGCTTGAAACAACAGAGAGATGGTTCTCGCGCCACGGCAACAGCGTCGTTCTCCTAGCACGGTTTGTCCCGCTGCTCCGGACCCTGATCGCGTTCCCAGCAGGAATTGTACGGATGGAGAGCAAGCGTTTCTTCGCCTATTCCGCGGTTGGAATTCTCGTCTGGGACATCATCCTAGTCTATCTAGGCGTTGTCGCAGGCCAGAACAGTAGCGCGATCGGCAATATCCTCCAGGCATATTTTCTGCCCTTGGGGCTCGCGGCGATCGTGATAGCCGCCATCATCGCCTACATGTCCCTACGGAAGACACCCGGGTAGAATATCGTCCATCTATCGGGCGTTAGGTTTTGCGGTTAGACTGCTGCTGGTCTGAGCGATCTTGACCAAGGCCTCGGGGGTTCGAGATTTTAGCTGGAAGAGGTATGAGGTGACGCCTTTCGCGACCAGGCGCTTGACGAACTCCATTCGTTGGAGGTCTCCCTGGCGATACCGGTAGTCGTTGTAGACGGACTCTAAGACCGCCCAGTCCTCTTCGGGCAGTTTGATCATTTTGGAGAAGGGTTCCCAGACCTTGCTCGGTTTCGAATCGCCCATTTTTGCAATATCCACTCTGTTCTGAGGGTGGAAGTAGGACGATCGGGGGAGGGAATGAAAGGATGCTGTAACCGGTGAGGCTTGCTGAGAATATTGCAGCTCGGATTTGTCGACTAGCCGTTAAATGGGCCATGGTCATAGTCCCGCGGGACGAGTGCAGCTAGAGGTATCGCGGGTTGAAGAGGTCTGTTCTGGAGATAGTCGTGGGCCTATCGGCTCTTGCCGGTTTCGCAGTCGTGACAGCCCTTGTCGTGTTCGGTGTTTCTCAGACCGTAGATCTACAGGCTGCTCTAGCGGTGAACCATTACGACCTCGGACCAATCGGCACGAGTATCATGGTTCTATTGACGACCTATGGTCGAGAAGTGGTCTGGAGCCTCCTCGTAATCCTCATGTTTCTCTTCGGAGGCAAGCGGACGAAGCTTCTCGCGATGGAACTCGCGGTATTGTTCGTAGCCGGCATCGTGGTTGGAGAGTTGGCCAAGGTCGCTATTGATAGGATGAGACCGAGCATGGCTGCTGGCATGATCTATCGAATAACCGTGTCTCTAACCGACCTCCTCGCCTACCCGTCGGGCCACGCGCTTATCGTCTCTATCGGCGCAGCATTCTGCCTAGCAAGGTTCCATAGACGGATCATCGCTTTCCTGTTAGCTGTCGAAGCAGCATTTGTCTGCTACTCCCGCGTCTATGTTGGAGTACACTACCCGCTCGACGTATCGGGGGGAATCCTGCTCGGAATCGCGATCGCGGTTCTCGGAACCCAGCTGATAGAAAAGTATCTCTCGTCGATTCTCGAGAGGTTATTGGAGCCTATTCTGCTCGTTTTGAAAGACGGTCCCTTGGACGTCTGACGGCAAACCCTGGTTTTCGATACTCTCGGTTCAGGTCAGAGGTTGCATTCTTCTTAACAGAGAAGTCTAGGCTGGGTTCATGCTGGTGTAGAGGTCCGAGGCGAGCCTTTTGACGTCTGTGGCTGTGAAATCTGGTGTTGCGCGGCATGGCCGTGCGCTTGTCTCAATCGTCCTCTTCCAGACGTTGCTGATCTTCTGGCTTTCATTCTGGGCTGTCGAGGACTATCTCAACAACGTGTACGTTCGCGCATATGTTGACGGGACTATCCAGGTGGAAGGCTGGCTGTTCGGCCTAGTTGCGTTTGTCGGCGTGCTCGGGTCGGTAACGGGCTTGGTTGTCCGGAGGAAGCATTCGATGAGGAGTCTCGAGACGATAAGTACAGGCGTGAAGACTGCCGGCCCGATAAGTCCAGGATTCCGCGCTCCAGCATTCGGGTCTGCTTCAGTGTCCACCAAGCCAGCAATAGCAGCAGTAGCAAATTCGAAGCCGAGCGTTGAGCTTCATCCGGCTGTCGCAGCGTTGAAGGCGGAGCTCTCGGAGGCGAGAATGTCTCTGGGATTGCAAACTGTCGCGACGACTCCTGAGAAGCTTGTGGGTCCGACGGCAAGATTCGAGGATCAAAGGACTAATGTCGGGTCGCAGCCTGGTCCGGCTATGCGTCCGCCGATGATGGGTCCGAGACCACAACTCTCGGTAATGGGCCCGACACCGCAGACCGTTATTCGGCCTGGTCCATCGCAGATGAGTAATCGTCCTCTGCCGCCGACGGTGATTCGTCCAATGGCACCATTGCCCTCTGGGGCTGCTCCTTTTCCGCGGCCTGTGCCGGTTCTCAAGATTGAGGGATCCACTCCGCCTGTTCATGTTCAAGCGCCGATTGGAACTGTGCCGCGGCCAGAACCTTTGGCCGCTGCGCCTAAGGATGCGTCAACAGTGATCACCGGGATTATGGCGGTTCAACAGCAGAAGAAGAAGGACGAGCCTGGTTCTTCGAACGGACAAAACACTGATCAACAATAGATGTCTTGAAATCGTCACTTGTCTATTGGCTGACGATCAGAGGGGCTTCTCTGTTCTGCCGGATGGTCTGGTCGGCCTCTACTTCGTTTTCCGTAATGTTCCAAGACGGGATGAACCGTGTAGTCTTTCTCGCTGCGTATAGTACGAAGCCGAGCGCGGCTAGCCCTAGGAACCGATAGATTGCGCTTGTCGCGGCTAGTCCGTAGAATGTGCTGATTCCGGGAATCGGGCTGGTGCTGGGCCACCATGACCAGTAGGAGAGCGTGTCCGCCAGTTGTAAGAGTCCGATTACTGGTATTGTCTGTCTCAATTGTCCTCGCATGAGTATTGGTATTATCGCCCAGGCGACGTAGTGTGTGTATTCGATCTTCAACGGTATCAGCCAGGCTAACAGTCCGAGGAGGACGATGTCGACTGGTCCGAGTCTCCGCGCCCACATCCAGACTGTTCCAAGGATGATCGTGTAGAGAGCCAGCGTTGCTGTGATCCAGACCTGGTCCGCGAAGGGAGTCGTCGGCGAGATCTGCAGCTGTGCTGGTAGGATATTGTTGGCGAGGCTTAGCATGCTGGTGAGTGTTGTTCCGTTGCCGTTGTTTGAGAGGTTGAAGCCTAGAATGGATTGGGTGTAGCCGGGAATTGTTAGTGGTAGTAGTAGGCCTAAGCTAAGAATTGTGACCGTGCTGAGAACGCTAGGGATTGCAGTGCGGACGGTCTTGGTACGTGCGAGCCAGACGATTACGAGTGGCAGTGCAAGTATTGGGTGGATCTTGAAGATGGGCTGTTGCTAGTAGGCTTGTGCCGATCAGGTATCTGTGCGCGGCGAGTGCGACTAGTGAGAGTGCGAGGATCGGATAGCCGAACGTGTCGCTGTGGAAGAAGTAGAGTGGCGAGATGCTGAGGGCTGGGAGTGTGAGGAAGAGGCTTGCGGAGAGTAGTGGTGTTAGAGGGTCCGCTGTTTTTCCGCGGAGATAGTGGTAGATGAGTATGGCTACTGTCGCGTCGGCGACTAGGCCTATGATCCGGATGTTTTGTGAAATCGCGTCTGTTGAGGATTGGAGCGTGAAGAGGCTTGTGAACCGGATGATTGCTGAGTCGATGAGCAGTAGTAGTGGTGGGTAGGGGCTGGCCCATGGCTGTACAGAGTACGGGTTTTGTCCGTTGAGGAGCATGAGGCTTTTGGGAATGTCCGCGTCGACGAGATCGCTTCCTCCGTTGCTCAGTTGTATGAGCATGTAGCCGTGGACGAGGACGAAGATGATTACGGTGGCGAGAAATAGCGGCGAGAGCTGGTTGAGATACTGGTCTAGTCTGGCCGGGAATCTGAATGGTTTGAGCCGGCCGAGAATGAACATTTTTCCCAGAACCGGCGGGGTTCCGGTCGATAGATAGGGTTTCAGAAAGCAGCCTACGGACTGGAGAGACGCTGGCCGGCTAGACTCGTTCTGGACCGGTGGCGGATAAGCTTCCATGAAGCTAGGTCACGCCGGACAAGCACTCTCGTGGTGTGAGGATGACATTATTCCGGTTTTTTGGAGAGGGTCCCGGGTGTCTGGAACTGTTCTGGGCGATTCGCGATCAGGGGGTTTTCTGGAATACTGCTCTTGTGTCGCACCGTTCTTGTGTCTTCCCCCACTTTTCTGGGGAGGTGTCCTGGGGGCTGGAACCGTTCCGGGCGCTGATTCCTGTTTCGGGCGCAGAATAGGCTTGGAGAGCGTTTCTCGAATTCTTGTTTCTTGATACATTTGAACGCGGATTATCTGACACTTCAAATGGCATTCTTAGAATCGTGTTTCAGGCTTGTTTCGGGCGAGTTCTCTTGCCAGTAGAAAAAGCACTTTGTGTCGTGGGGGCAGCTGCTTTGGAGATTTTCCAGGGAGGGTCCCACCAGTTGGAACTGTTACAGGCGGTGCCCCGGTTGACATTCCTCACGACCCCAACTACAAGTACGAGGGAGATGAAAGATGACTCCGGAAGAAGAACTTCTCTTTCGTGAACTTTCACGTCGCGGCGTGCATGTCTCATCGAATTTACTGAAAGAACAAAGTGACTTTGACGCGAGCGCGAACACGACGCTGGTCACGCCGTCTTCGCCGCCGGGGGGCCCACGCCGGTGTGTTCATAAGTCGCGTCAACCTCTATTATTGTTGCCCAAGACGCCATGTTGGTGTGGCGATAGTTATGAACGGTCTTACGGAATATCAAAAGAGTCTGATTGCTGATGCTCGGACCGGATTCTGGGATTGGGAGTGCCCACGTTGTCGTCGCAAGACGCGCGGTTTCGTTGCTGTCAAATCGGACTTTCGGTGTGAGGACCATACGAATGCAAAGCTTGTGTTGCGAGACCATCTTGCGCTCATGGACCAAGAACACATCAATCGGATTCTGTTCGGTGGACCACATTTACTAAACGCCT
>WNGL01019483.1_pt1 | contig 13311 bp, 9 predicted proteins | sample 5400591 | NCBI WGS metagenome assembly WNGL01 (sample SAMN13153377, study PRJNA577476) | soil metagenome | isolation source: 80 cm soil or saprolite under Garry oak tree replicate 1 | place: USA:California | collected 2016-06-15
AAAATTGGGCGGAAAGGGGGGTGGAAGGCCCGATTTAGCGGAGGCTGGCGGAAAGGACACATCGGCCCTAAATAGTACTCTCGGGCTAGTGCCTTCCCTGGTTGAGCAGATGCTATAATCCCCCCAGCGCCAGAAGCGTGTCCAAGAGGGGACACTCGTCCTCTCCCTGGCGGCGGCAAGTCTAAGTGGATCGTTCTGCTTTCCCCGAGGTGTTATGGTTGAGCGGAAGACAATCGCGGCCACTATCTTATTGGCAGCAATAGGGTTGTGCGCCGCTCCGGCTAGGGCCCAGGTGATCTCGGCGATGGATGCAAACGGAAGACGCGTTTTCATCAATGCCGATGAACCGGTGAAGGCCAGGAAGCCTTTGCCGCCTGCAAAGGCAAATGGGAACCTGCCCGGCCGCACAACCATCTTTGCGCCTGTTGCGTCCTTCCCTGTAGGTAAGGGAGCGGGCCAGCAGGCCAAGCCAGCCCTGGGCGACCTGGACCGGATTGTCCATGAAGCCTCGGCGCGTCACAGCGTGGACCCTGCTTTGGTCCGCGCCGTGATCGAAACCGAGTCCAGTTGGAATCCGGCGGCGGTTTCCCGCCGAGGCGCTGTAGGTCTGATGCAGCTCGTTCCGGGAACAGCAAAACGATTGGGCGTAGACGACGCGATGAATCCCGAGCACAATGTGGATGGCGGCGTGCGATACCTTCGCACGTTGCTCGATCGGTACAACGGCAACCTCGATTTGGCACTGGCAGCGTACAATGCTGGTGAGGGCGCCGTGGACCGCCATGGCGGTATTCCGCCGTATCGGGAAACGCGGAACTACGTCCAGAAAGTGACCGAGGCCTATTATCGGCCCGGCTCCGGTCGCCTTGCGCACTGGTGGAACGCGCACGCCATTCACAAGGAGACTGACGAGCATGGCCGAGTGGTCTTCACGAACGAATGAAGAGTGCAATTCGGCCACGCGCCGCTGCTGATCGCTTCTTTCTTCGCCTTCTTCTGGCGAACGCTTTTCTTCTGTGTGTTTTTCCTTCGGTCCGGGCCCAATCTTCCGCAAAAAAAGAGGCCGCGCAAGCGCAATATGATCGCGCCGAAAAACTCCGCGCCGCTCTTGAAAGCAAGCCCGCCGGCGAGCGCCCGCTCAGCGATTACAAGCAAGCGGTTTCCAGCTACCGCCGCGTCTATCTGATTACGCCGCACGCCGCGCAAGTGCCCGCGGCGCTTACAGCCATCGCTGAGCTGAACATCGAAATGGGCCAGCGCTTTGGCAGCAAGTATTTCCAGGCCGCCGTGGATGCTTATCAGTTTCTGCTTCACCAATACCCGGCCAGCAAGAACCGCGAAGATGCGCTGTTGGCGATCGCAAGCATCCAGAAAGACGATCTCGGCCAGCCGGACCTGGCCGCCAAGAGTTACGAAGAATTCTTGAAGCTTCATCCGAAATCGCCGCACCGCCGCGAAGCCCTGGAGGGTCTCGCGGAAATCGCGATTTCGCGTCCCGCGCCGGGGCCGGAACAACCAGCCGCGCAGCCCGCCGCCGCGGGGCGGCCCGGAAACAGCAAGAACGATGGCGAAGATTCCGTAAAGCCTGATGCAAGCATTCCTCTGATTAAGCGCATCACAGCATCGAGCACCAAGGACTTCACGCGCATCGTAATCGCGCTGGAGAATGCCGTCGAGTTCCAATCCGCGCGCATCAAGAACCCGGACCGCATATTCTTTGACCTGCATCAGGCGAAGCTCGCACCGGGGCTCGCGGGAAAGACCATCGAGGGGAGCGGTCTGCTGAAGACCATCCGCGTGGCGCAGAATCAGGCCGGAGTGGTCCGCGTAGTGCTCGATGTAAACGGAGCGGAGAGCTACTCTGCTTCCCTACTGAAGAATCCCTACCGGCTGGTAATCGACCTCGGAAGCGAGGCGGAGCTTGCCAAAAAGACGAACGCCGACCCGGCAGAGTCGCCGGTAACGGAAAAGCCTGTTTCCTCGGCAGCAAAGAGGAATGCGCGCCGGGATCAGCCATCGGCCGCCGCCTCGGAAGATACCGCGAAAACCGAATCTCCCAGGGACACCCCAACCAGGTCAGGTTCCAATGCAAAGAGCGAATCCGCGCGCTCCAGAAGCATGAAAGTTACCCACAGCGCCGCCGCGCGGCTCGCAGCCCCAGCCGCCCCTCAACCGACCCGAGACGGCCAGCAATCATTGACCCGCGCGCTGGGGTTGAAAGTGGGGCGCATCGTGATTGACCCCGGGCACGGCGGGCATGATACGGGAACCATCGGTCCTACCGGGCTGATGGAGAAGGACTTGTGTCTGGACGTCGCGCTGCGGCTCGGCAAAATCATCCGGCAGCGCCTCCCCGGCGCCGAGGTCATTTTCACGCGCGAAGACGATACCTATATTCCCCTGGAAGACCGCACCAGCATCGCCAATGAGGCCAAGGCGGATTTGTTTCTTTCCATCCATGCCAATTCGAGCCAAAATCATAAGGCGCGCGGCATTGAGACGTATTACCTGAACCTGAAGGGCGCGCCGGAGGACATGGAAGTCGCCGCGCGGGAGAATGCGCTCGCCCAGGGCGGAGTCCACGACCTCCAGGATCTGGTGACAAGGATTGCGCGGAATGAAAAGCTCGAGGAGTCGCGCGAGTTTGCCGGAGACGTCCAGGAATCCCTCGCCAAGCGGCTGCAGAAACTCAGCCGTTACCAGAAGAATCGCGGCGTGCGCAAGGCGCCCTTCGTGGTGTTGATTGGCGCGAATATGCCCTCGGTTTTGGCCGAGATCTCCTTCCTGAGCAATCCGGCCGACGAACAATTGCTGAAACGCCCCGACGCCCGCCAGCGCATCGCCGAAGGGCTTTACCAGGGTGTTGCCAGTTATCTGCAGGGAGTAAACAGCCTGACTTACAATTTGCCCAGCCGCGACCCGGGCGACAGGACCATTCCAGTTGAACATTCCGGGAACCAGCGGTAACCTTCCAGTGTCTAATCTGAGGACGGGATGCGAAGCCTGACGTGCACAATTGTGTTTCTCCTGAGTACCGCGGCGGTTCCGGCGAGCGCCCAGGAAACGCTGCCGGCGCAATTCTCTCACTGGACTTCTTCGGGCCCATCGGTGCGAATTGGCGCTGCTGGCGTCCAGCAGCTTTCCGGCAGCGACGCTGCCGTGCTCCGCGAAGACGGGTTGCTCGATTTGGAACGCCGCAACTACGAGCACGAGGGCCGCTCGATCGGCGTCAATCTATACCGCATGCGCGATACCACCGGCGCCTACGCGGCACTCACAGCTCTGCGCACCGCGGATATGGCGGGATCGGACCTCGCAACGTTCTCTGCCATTGGCAAGACGCGCGCCCTGCTCGTCATTGGGCTGCATCTTCTCGAAGTGACGGGCCTCGAAAGCGTTTCTCTGGCGGAATTTCGAGATTTGGTGTCTTCGCTCCGGCCTTCTACGGAGCAGGCACCGTACCCTCCGATCAGCGGATTCCTCCCGGTCAACGGGCGAGTTCCGAATTCCGAAAAATACTTCTTGGGCCCTGTGGGACTCGAGACGGCGCTCGCGGGGAAGGCGCTGAACTTCCCGTCAACAGATGACTGGCTGGGATTTGGCGCGGGCGCCGAGGCGACGTTCGCCCAGTATCGCAACAATGGCCGCGAATTCTATCTTCTGCTCGCCGAGTACCCGACACCGCAAGCGGCTTCGAAACGGTTGAAGCAGATCGAACAACGATTGTCGTCCTCCGGCGGCACGCCGCAAATCATTGCGCGGCGGAAGGGCTCCTTGCTTTCGATGGTTCTCAATCCTGTATCTACAGACGTGGCGAACGCGCTCCTGGATCAAGTCCGCTACCATACCGAAGTCGCCTGGAATGAGCCGACCCACTCATTGAAGGAACCAAGCTTCAATGTGATGATCGTCGAGGCATTTGTCGGGACCGGAGTGATTCTGATATTTGCTGTGATCGCCGGTGTGGGCTTTGGAGGCGTGCGCCTTCTTACCAAATACTTCCTTCCCGGCAAGGTTTTTGACCGCGGAGAGCGCGTGGAAATCCTTCAACTGGGCATTTCCAGCAAACCAATCGAGGCCAAGGATTTCTACTAACCGGGCCGATTTGCACAGTTTTCCCTTTTGCCGCATTGCGGGCGTTCCCGGCCCGCATCCCATATCTGTTTTAGATTGAATGACTTAGGCTAGTTTAGCCGTTTTGGATTCCTGCTTGACTTCGCCATTGGCCCTCTTCTAGACTTCGCCTCGAGGAAAGAGTTTCGGTGCCTACCGCGCAATGGCCCGAAACGATTCTCCCCTCAAGAAAGCCCGCCTAAACGGCGGGCTTTCTGCTGTACGCGCATCAACACAACCCTAAAGCGACGCTGCTTCACGGGATCATTCAGATTGCCCAGACAGAGGGAGAGCATCGTAAAGCGGCTGTGCAGGCCGCACCTGGCCGGGCTCGTCCGCCACGGTGACAGCCAGGATGCGGATTCTGTCATTGTCCGGCATTGTCAGCGTCCGGGCATTCGGCGGCACCTGAATCGAGTAGGCAAACAGGTAGGAATAGGCGTACGGCTCACTGGCGCCGCGCGAATCGTGGCGATGCGACGCAAACCAGGCCACATCGGCGCGTTTAATGAAGCCCGGCCTCTGGCCCAGCATCTCGGCATATTCATTGATCCGCGTGCGGGGCGGTGCTCCAGGGAGCGGTGCAGGGGCGCCAGGCCGCTGGGGAATCGGTTGTTCTTCTCGTTTCCATATGCGGTCATCCCATTGACCAATGAATCCGGTCCAATCCTGGATCAGCAACTCAACCGGTTGGCCGCCCACTGCGAACGTGGCCTTTTGATCGCCACCTGCCGCGGCTGCCAGCAAGTAAAGGCGATTAAACTTTCCCGCTGGAAGCGAGATTGTTTGGCCGTGCGCAGTGACGGCATCGGGCGTGCCGCTCCCCGCACGAGCTAAACCAAAGCGAATGCCGGCATATTGGATCCCGCTGGGCAACATTTCGGCAGGCAAAGCCTTGCCCTGGGGTTCTTCCGGCCTGTCAAAGGAGCAGTCGAAGCAGCCCTCGGCGGGTCTGCCCTCGCGAGTGGCCACAGATACATCATATAGCAGGACAACCTGCTGCGCTCGTACCGTCACGACCTTCGAAACCGCCGGAGCAAGACGCAGCGCGAAAGTGTGAAGCTGGAATGGCGTGAAAGACGTCACCAACTCTCCGGCTTTCACGGTAGCTGTACCAAGCAACTGCTCTTGTGCATTGACCTCGCGGGCTGCGAGGATCGGAGCAGCGAAGGCGAGGTGGACGTTCTGCGCCTGCCGGCCATCAACCTCGACTACACGAACGATTATGTCATCGCTTCGCTCGGCTTTCTTGAGGGCCAGAACGCGAATCCGGCTGTCATCAAGACGCAGCAGGGCGAAGCTCTTGCCCAGCGCTCCCGTGTGTTTCGGACTTTCGAACGCAATCAGAGGCTGATTCAGTCGGTAGGCCTGCCAATCTGTCTGTGCCCGACGCCAGTCGCCGCTGTGGCCAGCCAGACCGTAGATAAATTCGTGGTGGCCCCAATCTTGCGTGAGCTGATCACTGTAGGTTTTTCCGTTGCCTCCCCCCAGGCCCGGGGTATAGATGAGCGTCAGGCGCAGGGTGTGGTCGTCGGGCTTGTCTGATCCGTACTTGCAATCGGAAAGCACGGTCACACCGAAAGCGCCGCTGCTGTCCGTCAGATCGAACCACTGATGTGAAGCAACCTCAAACTTTTTCTCGTCGTTGTTGCCCCGCTGAATCGTGCCGACATCCCAGTTGTAGGTCGCTTGAGGATTCGCGGCGGTGAGCGGAAAAGTGGCTTTGAGCGCGGCCTCTTTCGTCTTCCAATCAATGGCGTTGGCAAATTCCACGCGATTACCGGCATCCCCGGCAGATAAACGGATGGTTTGGACAAACTTTGAGTCCTCAGCTTCCCGCGCAATTTCGACGGCCACGCGCACCGGGCCGTTCTCGACCACTCGCGCCTTTGCCGGTCCCGGAACGTAACCCCGCGGCGGCTTTTGCTGGTCCGCCCAATCCATGTTCCAGGCCGGCCAATCGCGCGGCTTTTCCGTCTGGAAAGCCAAACGCAGCGGAGCAGAAAGCAATTCTTTATTGATGGTTTTATCGAAGATGCTGCTGACGTCGCCGTTGTGGTCGAGCTGGATACGATAACGGCGATTTTCGAGAGACGATTCAGTCACACGGAGAGGACTTTCCCGTTCGTCCGACGGGGGCTGGGAACTCGGCTCGACATCATAGACCGTATAACCCACAGATGGAACATTCGCCAGGAACAACACCTTCGCAGTCCCGCTGCCAGCGCCAGCCAGTTGTGCCGGCACTTCTGTTCCGTCCGGCCCATAAACGCGAACAGACCTGGGCGCGCCTTCCGCGAAAGCCACGTCGGCTTCGACGACGTCTTCGCGCTGAATGTTCAGCGGGTTGTAGACGACGATGGCGTTGCCCTTTGTCTGCGTGTCCAAGCCAGAGGCAATGGCATCAGTCGCGCTGGTTAATACGCCAGCGAATTGATTCATCGCCAGCACATCATCATTCCACGCGTAGTTGTAAGAATGAGCAGTGGCCGTGCCGGCCATGATGTCGTGAAACTGCCCGCCCAGGACCAGCGTCCACGCGTTGTTTAGCCGTTCCAGCGGATACGGCCGTCCGCCGAGCCACTGGGCAGCGACGGAAGCCCTTTCGGCGGCATCGGCCAGAAGTTCGTTCTTGCGGTTCCAGCGCTTCTGATATGCCTCAGAGCTGAGGGAGCCCGCAGAGTGGTTGGTCAATTCGAGCTCACCTCTGTAGCGGAGCAAGCGCGCCATCTGGCTGGGCTTTATGTCCAGGAACATCTGTTCGGCGGTTGAGGAGATGACGCGCACCGGGCCGTCGCCCACGCGCACTGGCGCACCCGGCGGAGCAGCACGCTGCTGTTGCCGCCGCCCAGAGCGCCGAGATGGCGGCAGCTCGATTTGACCCTTGCTAATGATCGCCTCCAGCAGTTTTACCGATGCTTCCGTTGGCGCGCCGCCTACATCGCCGGTGCCGTAGTAATGGTAATCAGTGAACAGCCCGCTTACTTCGCCGTTGCGCTGGACGCGTGCCGCCCAGTCTCCCTGGTATCTCTGGAATTCGCGCTGTTGTGGGTCTTGCGAGCCGGCTGATGCGTCTGCGGGAGGCGCCGGGAGCGGCTTGCTCAAGTCGGTGGTGATATCTGCGCTGTAATCACCGGGATTAAACCCTGCGAGCACGCTTTTGCTGTCCGGGCCTTCCCAGATGCCTACGTTGAATGGAGTGCCGCGCGGAGTCCGCTCCGGGGAATCCGGACCACCGGACGGGGCCGACGAACCCCACGTCAATTTCTGCGTGGAGAAACCCTTTATGCCGGAATGGGCCAGAATGCTGGGCAAGGATGCCGGGAACCCGAAGCAGTCCGGCAGCATGTATTCCGCGCTGGCTCTGCCGAACTCGCGGCGGAAAAACTCATTGCCATACAAGCAGGGCCACGTATTGTTTGAGCTTCTGAAAGTCGGCGGGATAGTACTCCATCATCATGCGGTAGCGGTTGGCACCGCTGAAATTAAAGATGTAGTGCGGATACTTCTCAAAAAGCGCGAAGTTGTTGCGCAGGGTCTTGGAGAGATACTCCTGAATCACCTGCGGGTACTCCCAGCGCCACTCTGTGTCCAAGTGCGCGTAACCCACCACGTACAGCGTGGGCTGTCTGGACAAATCAATGACCGGGGCCGAACCGCGCGGCTGCTTTGCAGGGGGCGTCCCTGTTTGGCTCCGCGCTACTGCAAGTACTCCTGAACACAGCGCCAGCAAAGGCAAGAGTTTTCGAATTCGCAACATGAAGACCTCTCCGGCAGGAATCTGCCTCCTACTCGACGGCGATCCATAGCGACTTACGCGGGAACATCGAACTGGCCCGCGAAACAAGACAATACACCGTTAACATCGCCGGCTTGCAGCAACTGTTCCCGAAAATCCTCCTCCATCAGTTTGCGCGCCAGGCGGGAAAACACTTTCAGGTGGGAGCCATCGGCGCCTGATTCTCGCGAGGCCAGCAGGATCACCATGCGCACCGCGCTGCCGTCGAGCGCTTCCCAATCAACCGGTTTCTTGAGCTTGAGTAACCCAATGGAGCCGGTGTTCACGGCATCCGTCTTGCAATGAGGAATCGCAAACCCGTGGCCCAGGCCCGTCGAGTAGACCGATTCACGCGCCCACACGGCATCCTCGAGACGGTCCGGGTCATCCGTTCTTCCCTGGATATAAAAAGCGTCGATGATTTCGCGAATGGCCTCTTGCTTGTTGAGGCTGTCGCTCTCCAGAACAATCAGGTCCCGATCCAGCAATGCGCAGGTTGTGGCGCTCGACTCGGCGTGTCCCAAAAGCGATTCGACCTGCTCGGCGTCGCGACACATCAGGGCGCGGGACAACAATTCTTCACACCCGCGCACGGACAAGCGCGAGATGCATTCCTTGATCCTGGGGATTTCCGCAGAGGCCACGCTGATCTCATTCAGCCCCAAGCCCACCAGGAGCGGCAGATTGCGGTGCTCTCCGGCCATCTCGCCACAGATACCGATCCATTTCTTGTGCTTGTGCACGCCGTCAACAATCTGTTGCAAGAATCGAAGAAAGCCCGGCTGCCGAACATCGGAAAGGCCAGCGACACCGGGGTCGGCGCGGTCCACCGCAAAATAATACTGACTGAGGTCGTTAGTTCCAATGCTGAAAAAGCCGCTCTCCTGGCACAGACTGTCGAGGATGAACGCGGCCGAAGGGATTTCAATCATGACTCCCAGAGGCATCGAGGGATCAAAAGCAATCCCTTCGGCTTTCAACTCGTCCTGGAGTTGCTTGACTTGCGCCTTCACCCACTGTACCTCCGCGACAGTCGACACCATGGGAACCATCAACTGGATGCACCCAAATGCTGATGCTCGGAGAATGGCCCGAAGTTGAGTGCGCACCAGTTCCTGGTACAGCGGATACATGCGCACTCCGCGGCATCCCAGAAATGGATTTTCTTCCGCGGGGATCCCGAGGTAGGGGACACGCTTATCGCCACCGACGTCAAGGGTGCGCAGGATCACCGGTTTTCCGCGCGCTTCCCGCGCAGCCTGGGCGTAGACTGCAAACTGCTCTTCTTCCGACGGCGCGGCGTCCCGGCCCAAAAAGAGCATCTCCGTGCGGAATAGCCCGATTCCATCCGCGCCCCTTTCGAATGCCGGCCCCAGTTCCTCCGCCGACGAGACATTCGCGGCGACTTCGATCCTCCGGCCATCCACGGTGGCTGCCGGGGCCATCGCGCGGCGAATCAAGGCTGCTCTCCTTCGCTCCATGGTGCCCCATTCGCGCTCATAGAACCTGCGAACGAGGGGAGTCCACTGCGGAACGAAGAAGCCGCGATTGGCGTCAACGACAACCTGCTGCCCGGGCGACAAGACGGGAAGCGCTTCTTTGGCCCCCACCAGCGCCGGAATGGACAGAGAACGCGCCAGAATTACGGTGTGGGAGGTTGTTCCCGCCGATTCCAGCAGGAGCGCGCTGGTCCATTTTCGATCCAGGGCCAGCAACTGTTGCGGCGCCAGGTTGGCAGCCACAATCACAGAAGGCTCGCTCAGGCGCACGGGCGATACGGCCCCGGGCCCCTCTATCTCCTCCAGCAACGCGAGACAGATATCCTGCACATCCAATGCTCGCTCGCGTATGCAAGCGCCCTCCGCTTGCCGCAGGAGATCGCCGAAGATTTCGCCGGCTTCTCGCACGGCTTGGGCAGCCGGCCGGCCCTGGCCGATACGATCCAGGAGCTGATGCAGCAAGGAAACGTCTCCCAGAATGGCGAGATGCGCCTGGAGAATAGCCGTTTCCGTTGCCGAGATCTGTGTGGACAATTTCCTTTGGATGCGAGCACGAACGGCGGCAATGGACCGTCTGACCCGCTGTTGTTCCCGCACGGGATCCGCAGGAGCCGCGGAATTGAGTGCCGGCGCGGGCGTAATACCCCCGATCACGACGACCTTCCCGTATCCGATACCGCGGCTAACCGGGAGGCCAAAGTAAGCCGCGAGCCCTTCCGACCGGAAAGGCCGAGGCAGGGTCCTCTCTCCAGCCTTGGGAGTGAAATCGGCGAGGGGAACGTCGCACGCCGGCAAGTCTTTTCCGATGAAACGCTGAAGCGCAGCGGAGGCCGGTTGCTCGTCTTCGCCGTTTACGCGCACGCGGCATTCATCGTTCATGCGGATATCAGCGGCGATAAGCGAGAGCACGCTCTTGATGTTGGCTGCCAGGCCGTTGCGCGAATTCGTCAAGGCGCAATCGGAAGCAAAACCGTTCGCCACACCGGCGAGGTGGCTGGCGGGCCGGGCGTGGAAGCCATTGGGCAGCGGACAAACAAATGTGAACTCTAGAGCCATACGGGGTCGCGCACGACACATTAGCCTTGAATTTTGTCGAAAATAGCTTTGGTGTTCCGGATCGCTTCCTGCAAAGGCACTTCAATAATCCTGGCGCCTTTGAATCGCTCGCGGCCTTCAATCTCGATATCCACGGCCAAGATGGCAACATGGGCCTGGCGAACGTCGTTTTCTGACAGCGGATTCTCGATGCCCAGAGCACCCTGCGTTTCGACCTTAATCTCGTGCCCCAATTCCTTTGCGGTCTTTTCCAAACTCGCCGCGGCCATGTACGTGTGCGCGATACCCGTGGGACACGCCGTGACGGCAACAATCTTCATCCAGCCTCCCTCTCGGCAGACGTCTTTACCAGAGACTTCGCGGCGATGATGCAAAAGGCAGTCACGAAAGTACCAGCCAGGATGGCGACAACATAAGCCAATCGGTGGTCGACCACGGGAAGAACAATGGGACCGCCGTGCGGAGCGTGGTCGCCCACTCCGCTCAGCATCGCGAGGACCGAAGCAAGCATGGAGCCAAGCACAATGCAAGGAATCACGCGGAGGGGGTCAGCCGCGGCAAAGGGAATCGCGCCCTCGGTGATCCCAATCATCCCCATCGCCAGCCCCGCAAGGCCTGCTTCTCTTTCTTCCTCGGTCCAAAGTCTTTTTCGGAGCAAGGTCGCCAAACCTAATCCCAAGGGCGGCGTGCAGATTGCGGCAGCACATGCTCCCATGATGCGGAAATCACCCTCGCGGATCATGGCCGCTCCGAAGAAAAAAGCAGTTTTGTTCACCGGCCCGCCCATGTCAAAGGCAATCATGCCACCCAAGACCAGACCGAGCAAAACACTATTCCCGGTGCTCAGGCCTTTCAGCATGGCACTGGCAGAGGTCATGAAGCCGGCGATCGGGATGCCCACCAGCTTCAACATGACAATTCCGATGACCGTGGACGACAAAATGGGAATGATGAGGATGGGCATGACCGGCCGGATGTACCGTGAGACTGGAAGCCTTTTGATGGCCTCTGCAACATAACCTGCCAGCAACCCTACCAATATCGCTCCCAGGAAGCCCGCTTTTACTTCGCCGGAAAGATATCCGCCGATGAAACCCGGAACCAGGCCCGGCCTGCCTGCGATTGAATAGGCGATGTACCCTGCCAAAACCGAGAGCATCAGCGAGAATGAGGCAGTGCCGATTTCAAAGACGAGCTTTAGGATCGGTGCATGCGAAAAATCCGGGCCGGTGGCGGTCATGGGGACGAAGGCGATTGCCGCAGCGATCAAAATGCCGCCGCAGGCGATGAACGGGATGGCGTAAGAAACTCCCGTTAATAAGTGCTGGCGCAATTTTTTGAGAGGAGCAAGCATGGGGCTAGGCTCGCTGAGCTTTTCGAATATTACGGCACCGCCATCGAGTCTTTGTCATTTCCGGTCAAGCGGCCGCAGCGCCCCAGTATAACCAGATAAAAGCGCGACAATGAATTATCGCGCTCCTGATGTCGCAGGATTTGCCAGAAGAGTGGAGCCGAGGGGCGGACTTGAACCGCCGACCTGACGATTTCTCCACCGATATCATGTTGTTTGATTCACGCGTCTTTCTCCTCACCATATGTCGCGGTTTAGCACGGTATTCGGCAGGTTTTGTTCAGAAGTTGTTCACAAGTCTCCGACTGCACCCCTCGGATGAGACAGTTTTCGATGGGCACATGTCCGAGATCCCGACTATACATCCAAGTGGAATTCGATCGTCGGCTCCCAGGACCGAAATAATGGGGCTGTTCGCCTACGTCTTGAAAAGCTCTTTCCATTCAGTGAGCATTTCTTTGTCATACATACTCTCCCGAGTCTGTTCTATACTTTCTTTGAGCTCCTCGCCATGTACCACCTATCACGCATCTCCAGCGTTTTGCTCTTGTCTCTTTGCCTGGCTTCTCCTCCTGCTTCCGCGTTCGAAACGAGCCTTTCCGACGAAGCGGTTCGCGAGGCCTATTTCCTGGGTCAGCGTCGTGATGAAAGAACAGCCTTGTTCTTCGAGACCTATCGTCGCTATCTGCCTGTGCCCAATTCGGGCCCTCATGTTTATATGGTGGAACTGTTCACGCCCTTCGCGGAAGCTGTGGACGTATCGCGCAAACACGGGACAGGCTACAGCGCCCAACAAGCAAGACTGGACTACCATCTCCGTGGCGACTCGCTGCGCATAGGAGTTCATGTTCGCTACACCGCCACTTACGGTCCTGGTTTTCCCTACTCTCCCAACCACGTGCCTGGTCAAACAGGTACCTGGAAGGATTTTCAGGTTCGGCTGATGCAAAACGGCAGGTCACTCGAATCCCGCAACGCGAGATATGAAAGCACTCGTATCGGTACAGGAGGAGGTAAGAGCGGAGGCGGCTCGCGCCCAACGGGTTTCATCATCTGGCTGGAATACGACGCGTCCAATCTCACTTCCACCGAGGCAACCGTCGAAATCGACACACCCGACGGCCAGCATGTAGGCGCGTCCTTCGATCTCTCCAGCCTTCGCTGATGCACTCTTACAGTATCTGCGTGCGGCTCCCGCCCCGTGGAGGCCTCGACCAAATGCCCGATAAACGGGCTATCCGTAGATGTGAAATCGCCCCTGTTGCCACGGAAGATCGAGACTTCCCAGATGCGGGGCATCTCCGAAACTTGCGTACAGTGGTGTGCAGAACTAACTCGACATTTCCTAAGTCTCATTCGTACCCTTGAAGTGCAGTGGGGATCGAACCCACGACCTCCTAACTCTAAGTTACTGAATCCACTCGCCAGACTTGCTTCTGACTTTGAAGCTTTCTCCAGAAAGTAGTGGTGCGCTTACCCCAATGAGCCCCAGTAAAGGCGAGGAATTGGCGGGG
>WNGL01006950.1_pt1 | contig 13309 bp, 12 predicted proteins | sample 5400591 | NCBI WGS metagenome assembly WNGL01 (sample SAMN13153377, study PRJNA577476) | soil metagenome | isolation source: 80 cm soil or saprolite under Garry oak tree replicate 1 | place: USA:California | collected 2016-06-15
ACGATTCTGCGTCGCAAACGAGATTACGATCTTGTACAGAAGACGATGATCCTGCAAGGCTACTTGGAACTGAGCCAAATGAATCCTGACCGCAGCTATGATGACAAGATTCGGAAAGCCTCCGACGATTTAACGGCGCTGATTCATTCGCTCACACCGACAGACAACGAAATAGTACGCACCGTTGCCGAGCTATCCGAGGAAGCACGTCGGATCGAAAGTCTGATCCGGTCGGTGGATGAAAGTCTTGCCGATCCGCATACACCTTTGAGCGAAGTGATGCGGCTTGGAGATTGGCGTCGACAAATGGAGAGGTACCTAGAAGGAATCCGCTTCGCTCTTGGCGAAAGGAAAAGTCCTGAATAATCGTTGAAATTCAAGAACGCTGAGCAAGGAGGCTCATTGATATGCGTGCATTGAAGCTGATGTTTGCGCTGGCAGGAGTGCTGGTCCTGAGCCGCTATGTTCCCATCTACTACCACACTTCAGAATTTAACGACTTTGTAAGGCAGGAGGCACAGCGGACTCGACAGCGGCGTCAACTCAAGGGGGCGCTGCTCAACAGAGCCAAGGACTATTCGCTCCCCGTTACAGAAGCCGACATCAACATCACCACACGGGATGGGGTGTTTAGTGTCGTCGTGAATTACAGAGTCCCCCTTGATCTCTTACTGTATCGTCCCGAACTGAAGTTCCAGGCGAGCGGCGCTGGACTACTGCAATGATGTCGGCTTCCGCGCCAGTCACGGTCCAGATGCCAGATGTGTCGGAATTAACAATGCCGCAGCCCGACCCCTTGGTGGAGGCGCTGTCGTTGTTTGCTTCCGAGTCCAGCGGGATTGCGGCTCGGATTCAGGAGCTTGAGCGGTCACATTTGGAGCGGATGGAGACTGCGGCAGCCAAACTTCGCGATCAGATCGCGGCACACTTGCAGAATCAACACCGAGCCGAATTTCAGTCAGGAATCCAGGTTCTTCGAGAGGAATTTGAGGAGCGGCTGCGCCTGGCAACTACTGAATGGGAAGCCGAACGTCAGTCGTTGTTGAACCAAGCCCGCCATCGCAACTCATCGAAGCTGGCCCAGGAGGTGGAGCAAACAGAAGCGACTCTGGATGCACTTCAGCAGAAGATCCAGGCAATGCTGGATGATCCGACCGTGGCACTGTCTCGCATTATGCAGGAGAATGCCCGGCAGCAACACCTCCAGGCATATCTGAAGGGCCTAAAGTTCGATGTTTGACATCGGCCTGCTGAACGACAATGCCAGGAATTTCCATTGGCGATCGATTGGGTGAAATGGTTTCCGAGGCCGCTGGCGGCCCAAGGTGGTTACATGGTGAGATTCAAAATTGGCGATCAGGTTCGGGTGCTTCGTAACACGGCACCCAAGCGTGGGAGGACGAGCAAATGAATAGCGTGGCCTTGGCGAGCGAAGCTTCCGCCGAAACCGCCCTTGATTTGGCCAGGACACTCCTAGGCCGGGGGCAACCATTGGCAGCCATACCCCTGATCGAGCAGGCTATGCCGCCGTATTCTGAAGCGGCTGCCGAACTGATGGTGGAAGCGGAGGCACAGATCCGCGCAATGAAGGAAGTAATACAGAGGGCAATTACTGGGAGTGGGCTAGAAGTCGATACGCATTGGAATTTGCGAAGCGCGTGGTCCCCACAGTTGCTCAGATTGTCGCCCAGATTAGATCGAGAATGCGCCTAAGATTCGTGTCATGGTCTGAGGAATGACCACCTTCAACGGTCCGCTACGGAACGTTGCGGAATTTAAGAACAACAAGCTGTCGGATGTGGCCGTAGGCTAAGCGGCCGGCTTTGAGTCCGATTTTTTCTTATCCGACACCTGGGTCATGTCCTCGTCTGGAAGCAGCTTCCAGGTGGTGGTGTACCGGAAATGGTCCGGGCAGTTAGGAAAGGTTGCACCCTTGGTGATGACAATTTCAAAGCCGCAGCAGACGCTTTTATACACTCCGAACTTCTGGTTCACTTCGCCACTCTGCGGCACGGTCTGTAACGCCCCCTAAATCACCGCATCCGTGCGTCTCTTTTTACGCTAGCACACAGAGGACGAACACTGACAAGAACGCATTTTCGGTGGCTTGTCGGCGGAATCCGAGTACCGCAAACAACACCGTGAAGGATGGTTTCCAAGTTGTTGATTCTTAAAAGCGGGACACGAGATTCGAACTCGCGACTTCAACCTTGGCAAGGTTGCACTCTACCACTGAGTTAGTCCCGCGCGGGATATCTCGTTGCGTCACCATACCTTACCGTTTTTCTAGTCGCGGTTGGTTATGGACGCAACCTCCTTACTATATCATACTCGGCGAGCAAGTGCGTTTCTGGCAAACTGGCACAGTCTGGTGGATTGTTTCCGTGATGAGTGATTATATTTGGCGGTATGAGATGGCCAATACTTGCACTCATGCCATTCGTGCTCATCTTCATTGCAAGTCAAACGACAGCGCAAAACGGCGTGCGCTATCCGGAATCGTTTCAGATTACGAAGAATGGCACAACGGTGTTGCTGGAGGATTACGCGCCGACGTCCGTTTATCCGTGGACTAAGGACGGCGAACTTTACCTGCTGAGCAAAACGGACGGCATGATCCGCAAACTCACGGGTATTGTCACTCCACCTCCATCGGGCCCACGCTAGACTTCCTTTTCTGTCATTTCCTTTGACAGGCAATATCGTCCGGCCTTAGTCTGCGAGAACGGACGAACCATTCATCAAGAATTTTCCGAGCATGCCCGGAGGCGGCTCACAAGGAGACAGTCGATGAAAGACTCAAAGAGGCGCGGGATTAATCGTCGTGGTTTTTTGAAAGGGGCGGCTGTTGGCGCCGCCGGTCTGGTTGCCCAGACTCCTGAGATCAAGGCGCAGCAGGTGCAGACTGCACGGGGAGCCGCAGCTTTGCCTTCAGCTAGGGCTTTAGCCGCAGAAACCGAACCGGTTGCGACCGATGTGGATGTTCTCACAGCAGATCATCCGGGATCGGATTTCATGGTCGACGTCATCAAATCTCTGGGCATCGAATATATTGCGGCGAACCCCGGCTCGAGTTTCCGAGCCTTGCACGAATCCATCATCAACTACGGCGGCAACAAGAATCCGGAGCTGCTGACCTGCTGCCACGAAGAGTCATCGGTTTTCATTGCGGACGGTTACGCCCGGGTTGAAAACAAACCGATGGGCGCGATGGCGCACAGCACCGTCGGTTTACAACACGCTGCAATGGGCATCTATAACTCGTTTGCGGGCCGCGTGCCGGTTTTCATCCTTCTCGGAAATACGATTGATGTCGCCGAACGGCGGCCTGGAGTCGAGTGGTATCACAGCGCACAGGACGCTGCGGCGATGGTTCGCGACTACACAAAGTGGGACGACCTGCCCATATCGTTGACGCACTTCGGCGAATCTGCTGTGCGAGGTTACAAGATCGCCATGACGCCGCCTCGCGGGCCGGTCGTGCTGGTTGCGGACAGCGATCTTCAGGAGAGACCGGTCGAGGATCTCTCCCGATTGCATGTTCCGCGGCTCACGCTGGCTTCACCGCCTGCGGGAGACCCCGTCGCGGTGGCCGAGCTGGCGAAGCTTTTGGTGGCTGCGGAAAATCCGGTCATTTTAGGCGGCGCCGCCATACGCACAGCGGAGGGAATGAAACTGCTCGTCGAATTGGCGGAGACGTTGCAAGCGCCTGTCGTGGGCGGGAGGTTCCCATCGCGTCACCCTCTCAACCAAGCGGGCGGCGGACTGCTCCGTAATGCGGACCTGATCGTTGGTCTGCAGGTGGCGGATTTCTGGGGAACCGTCAACAATGTCCGCGATCAATTGGTCCGCTCATCACGGCCTATCACCAAGAAGGAAGCGAAGCTGGCGAGCATCTCCGCTACTGATCTCTACATGAAGAGCAACTACCAGGACTTCCAGCGTTACACCGAACTCGACCTCGCCATCGCGGCCGATGTCGAGGCCACACTTCCATCATTAATTGAGTCCTCGAAGCGCCTGATTACCGCCGACCGCAAACGCCTAATCGAGGAACGCGGAAAGAAACTCGCTGCGGCTCACGCCCAGGCTTTAGAGCAGGCGCGCACGGCTGCAACCTACGGCTGGGACGCATCGCCCATCAGCACCGCCCGTCTTTCGGCCGAAATCTGGGGAGTGATCAAAGATAAAGATTGGGCGAGCGTCGGTGGCGGCGCGGGCCGGTTCTGGAATGTCGAGAAGCAGTATCAAACACTGCTCGCCGGCGGCGCGGCAGGTGTCGGTTCAAACCTGCCGACGTCGGTTGGCGCCGCACTTGCGCACCGCAAGTACGGACGATTTTGCGTGAGCATTCAGAATGACGGCGATTTCATGTATGCGCCGGGAGCCATTTGGACCGCGGCACACCATCGCATTCCGCTGCTCAGCGTCATGCACAACAATCGTGCGTATCATCAGGAGGTCATGCACATCCAGCGCATGGCCAATCGCCATCAGCGCGGCATAACCAACGCGGGAATCGGCACGACGATTGAAGATCCCAACATCAATTACGCCATGATCGCACGCGGAATGGGCATCTATGCGGAGGGACCCATCACGGATCCGAAAGATCTGGGACCCGCGCTGCGGCGCGCTGCCGACGCCGTCACGCGAGGCGAGATGGCGCTGGTCGATGTTGTGACGCAACCAAGATAAGCGAACGTACACAAAGAGGGAAGTTAGGATGAAACGACGTGACTTCATCGCCGGCGCGCTATCGATCGGAGCCGCCGGCAGCGCACTACGTTTGGAAGCCGCGCTGCCGGTGTCGGGCCTGGATCACGTAAACATCCGGGTCCCCGACGCACGGCGTGCGGCGGAGTTCTACATCAAGCTCTTCGGCGTGCAAGTAGCGAGGGCACCCAACGCGAAAGCGCAAACCGCCAATCCAGCTTCTCCCTCCGGTGAATTATGGTTCATCCGATTGGGCGAGAGTTTTCTGGCGATTTCTCCCACAGGAACGCAATTCAAGCCGGGGATTGACCACTTCTCTTTTGCGATTGCGGGGTTCAGCGGAGAGAGAGTGAAGTCACAGTTGGCGGGATTGAACCAACAATGGCCGGACTCGCCATCAAACAATCTGTGGCTCCGGGACCCTGCCGGCCACGTAATCCAACTGAACGCGGCAGGGGATCCGTCCCGGGTTCCGGGAGCCGGTGTCGGCGCGGTCTTGGTTGAGCCCGAGGGAGGCGCCAAGCGGCAACCGGCTTTTCAGGCGGCACGAGTCACACAACTGTCGCTGGCAGTGCCGAACCTCGAACCATCCGCAAGCTACTACCGAAAGCTATTGGGGGACGCGGCCGAGACACGCGAGAAGGGGCGATTTCGCGTGGGAAAATCGGAGTTCGTGCTGGGACCGGCATCCGGCGGAGAATCTTTCCGTGTGGGAGTCGTTGGTTTCGATCCTTCCGCCGTCGCAAGCAAGCTGAAAAACCTCGGCGTGAATGCTGCTGTGGCCCGAGACAAGAGCGCTGTCTCGTTCCGCGATCCCGACGGCATCAAGGTCGAGATCGGCGCGTAGAAGGCATTTCGTATGGCAACATCAACAATCGGAAGACCAGAAACATCAGAATTGGCCGAGTATCAAATCGCCTATATCAGTAAAGTTCCCGGTGCCGACATTCTCGAGTTTCTTCAGCAGCAACTCGAAGCGACATTGGATCTGTTGCGCGGCATCGATGAGGAGAAGGGCAACTACAGATATGCCGCCGGCAAATGGACGGTAAAAGAAGTCGTCGGACACATCATCGATAGCGAACGCGTGTTTGCGTATCGCGCTCTGGTCTTTTCCCGAAGTGACAGTACAACGCTTCCCGGTTTTGATCAGGATCTTTGGGCCGGGCATGCGAATCACAGTACTGTGCCGCTTAAAGAACTCGCCGGAGAGTTCGAGGCCGTCCGCCGCTCAACGATCGGCCTCTTTCGCCACCTGGATACGGCCGCATGGATGCGCGGCGGTACGGCCAATAACAATCCCATCACGGTGCGCGCCCTGGCATATTTGATAGGCGGTCACACCGAACATCATCTCGAAATATTGAAGTCGCGCTATCTGGCCAATTAGGCCGCGCAAACCGCGCAAAACCTGACCACGCACTTTTTCGGTAAGTCGGAGGTTCAGCACGACTTCCTGCGCTACCGCTAGATCAATACTATTTAGAATCAACAATTTAAATCAAAATATCTCAGCCGTCACTTCATATGCTTCAACCGGAAGAGACGCATTCCGATAGTCGCCGTTCTCGTTGATGTCACCGTACGTGTCAGTCCACTCTCGGTGTGCTTCGCAGTAACCATTACTCCAAATTGACCGCTGGCGATCTCTGAATTGCTGGATTGTCGGCGCTCATAAAGCGCCGCTACAATAATAAGACCCCAATGCAACGTGAAGAAAATGAGTTTTTGACCAGAACGGGCCCCGGCACTCCGATGGGCGAACTGTTCCGGCGGTATTGGATGCCCGCAATGTTGGCCGACGATTTGCCGGGCCGTGACGGCGCGCCTGTACGCGTGAGGCTGCTCGGCGAAGACTTGGTGGCCTTCCGCGATACAAGCGGCAAGATCGCATTCATCGGCGAACATTGCCCCCATCGTGGAGCTTCGCTGTTTTTGGGCCGCAACGAGGAATACGGATTACGGTGCGTCTACCATGGTTGGAAATTCGATGTTGCGGGAAATTGCGTCGATATGCCGTCGGAACCGCCCGAGAGCAACTTCAAAACGAAGATCCGCGCGAAATGTTATCCAGCTTTGGATCTCGGCGGTTTGATCTGGGTTTACATGGGACCTCCGAGCTTCATGCCGGCTGCACCAGAACTGGAGTGGGCTGTGATAGCGGATAACCAGCGCTACCTATCGAGACGCCTCGAACAGTGCAACTATCTACAAGCCTTGGAAGGCGGCATCGATTCCAGCCACGTTTCCAGCCTGCATCGTGACGCCGTGCTGATCTCGGAGAAAACCAAAGACAGTGTCCTCAGAGGTAGCGGGCACGGCCGGGAACTGGTTCGAGCCGATACGGCGCCGAAGTTCGACATCACGGAAACCGATTACGGCCTGCTGATTACCGCAAGAAGAAACGCCGGCGACAGTCATTATTATTGGAGGGCGACCCATTGGCTGATGCCCTTCTACACGATGGTTCCGCCTTACGGGGACAGTCCGCTTCGCGGTCATGGCTGGGTCCCTGTGGACGACGAGCATTGCTGGGTCTACAGCGTCAGCTGGCATCCTATTCGATCTCTCACAAAGGACGAAGTTGCAGAGATGCGCGCCGGAGGTGGAATCCACACCGACGTGATCCCCGGCACGAATGTGCCGAAGCAACACAAAGGGAACGACTATTTGATTGACCGGGAATTGCAAAAAAGCGGTCTCTCCAATACCGGAATACGAGGCCTCGGCGTCCAGGATATTGCGGTTCAAGAAAGCATGGGACCTATTGTCGATCGAACTCAGGAACACCTGGGAACCAGTGACGCCGCTATCATTGCAGCCCGCCGCGTGCTCAAGCGCGCGGCGCTAGGCTTAGCCGAGAACGTGAATCCCCCGGGCGTGCGGGCGGAGAGTCAGCGCGTCCGGGCGATTTCGATTGTTCTTCCGAGAGAAGTTCCCTTTCAAGAAGGCGCCGGAGATTTTCTGTTGGCACAAGCGGGCAACTTTTTTGTGTCCGCGTAAATCGGGGAAGGTACACAAGAGGCACAATGAGGATCACAAAAGGCACAAAGAAGAATATTTCAGGTTCTGTTTGTGCTTTTTTGTGATCTTTATTGTGCCTCTTGTGGTCCGTTCTGTTTTCGTTGAGCGAAACATGCGGCGTATTTACTACGGCTGGTGGATCCTGGCCAGTTCGGTCGTGATCGTTTATCTGTTCGGCACCGTATTATTTGGATTTCCTGCCTACTATCCCGCTTTGATTTCCAGCTTCGGCTGGAGCCGCGCTCAGCTGTTGTTTGGCAATACCGCTTTGCAATGGGCGTTCGGCCTCAGTGGGCTGGTTTGGGGTTTTCTGGCGGAGAAGCGCGGAATCCGTTTTGTGCTATCGATCGGTTCGGGACTTGTTGCTGCCGCATGTCTGCTGTTCGGAAAGATGCAAGCGCTCTGGCAGTTCTACGCGATTTGCTTCGTACTTGGCGCGGGACTTTCTGCGATGGGTTATCTCACGAACCAGATGTTGCAAGCTCGATGGTTCGCACGCCGCCGGGGCTTGGCGATGGGTTTGGTGAATTCCGCAGGCGGCCTCAGCGGCGCCGCGGCTCCGGTGCTCCTGACCTTTCTCATCAACCGCTTCGGTTGGCGTACCGCAATAAACGTCTCAGATGTCTTTTTATGGACAATTCCCTTCGTGTTGATTCTTTTCATTATCCGTGAACGCCCGGAGGACGCGGCCGTTTCTCACGGGCAATCAAAGGTTCCTTCAGAACCGGCAGGTTTCAAGGAAGTTATTTTATCTCCCGTTTTATTGGTAGTGATCGGTTGTGTATTCTTTGCCGCGGGGACCGTTGGAACGACCTTACATCTGCTCATGCTCCATCTGAGAGACTCCGGTTTTTCTCAGCAAGCGGCTGCCGCCGTCGTTAGTCTCGAGTTAGCATTCAGCTTCGCCGGCCGGCTGGGGTTCGGGATTCTGGCGGATCGTTTTTCGGCGCACAAGGTCGGCATCTGGAGCTTCGCGCTGCTGGCGGCGTCATCGCTGCTGCTGTTCGCTATACGCCTCCCAGGAATGGCTGTCGCTTTTGCTTTTCTTCAGGGTCTTGGTCACGGAGCGCTCGTTTCATTTTTCCCGCTCATTTTGGCGGAAGTATTCGGAATTGAGAAAAATCTTGCGCGAGTGTTGCCGATCGGTCATCTTGCGTATTCGAGCGGACTGGGTACGATACCGATTCTGTCAGCCTATATGTTTGATCGCACGGGCAGCTTTGCTATCGGTTTCATGGTGAACAGCGTCCTGATCTGGCTCGCCGTGTTCGCGCTCGCAGGGCTGTCTTCCTTGACTTCGCTCCGTCGAGTACGCGCCGTAGCCGGCGTGCACTTGAATTAAACTAACTGGGTTGCGGTAAGCCCAACGGCTGGACTACGCGGCCAAAGTTGCTGCAATTTTTCCATGGTCTAAGCGTCGTCCGTCATTCACTAGCAGACTCATCCACAAAGGGTCGAGCGATATCGACCTTTGGAATATCGCGTGCCAGGTGTCAGGCACTTAAGTCAGTTCGATACCAAATCCGGAGGTATCACTCTTGCGAACACTTCTTAGTTCTGTCCCTGCGCCAAAGAAAAAAGTGAAAGCCCGACTGTGAGCAAGCTCCTCAAAATAGACTTCCCGAGTTTGCTGCACCGCATTCCTTTTGGCCCGCGACAAGGGAAAATTGCGGTGGTCCTTATTTTCAGCCTCTGCTGGCTATCGATCGTCCTGGTACGTAGCCAAGTGGCGCGCGATCCTGCGGCGCTCGACGCCTCGTCATTGCTGGGACTCGCCTCAGCTCTGCAGCAGGGCGCGATCAGCGGCCGTGACTTTCAGTCCATGTATGGTCCGGCGGCACAAATTCTGGCGTGGATCGCAACGATGGCTACCACGACTCGATCCGCGCTTGACGCGTACGGAATGATCACCTTTGTCTTTTGTGCAGCCAGCGCCCTGATCGCAGCGGTGATGTTGCTCATCTGCGACCGGATCTCATGGCAACAATGTGCCATCTTCTACGCTTTTTCGATTTTACTGAACTTGTTCTTCGACGTTTTCGACGTTCGAACGCTGCTGCTGCTGCTAAATGCAGCCTTCGCGTATCGGACAATCGCGGCGGAAACGGTTCCACGGCAGACCGCTTGGGCGACAGCGAGCGGACTCTTGTGTTTTGTTTCGCAACTGGTGTCGCTTGAATTGGGTATCTGTGCGGCGATCGCTGTCGTGTGCGGGCTAATCGCCGGATCGGCACTGACTCGAAACGCCGTGGTGCTGCTCGAGGTCGAAGTTTTCGTCGCAACGCTCGCCGCCGCGAATCTTGGACTCGTGGTCCTTTTTAAACTCACGTCATCGAGCTATGGCTTGTTGTTTGACTACCACAACTATGCGTTGGAAATCTTGCGAGCGTTCCACAACAGCATGGGAACCTTGTGGGCGCTTTCTCTGGTGAAGACGCTTGTTCTGCTGGTTGTCTCGCTTTACGTACTCAGTATGTGCGTCGTGGCTGCTTGGGAATACGATCCTTTGAACGCGTCCCTTCTTGCATGTTTTGCCTTTGCTGCTGTGATGTGGTTGAAAACGGCACTCGTAAGCAGCGATATTTCGCAAATCGCCTCCGCGTTCGCTCCGATGATTGTCATATTCAGCCTGCTCGCAACGATCGAATGGAGTTTCCTTCACCGACGCATCGCATGGTTTGCCGGTTGTGTGCTCATCCTCGTTTGGCCTTCGTTAAATCTCAGCGCGCCGTTGGACCTATGGAAATTGATGCGGGGCGAACCCTCGGCAAAGACTTCGATCCGAAGCATCTACGCGACTTCAAAGCCGCTGGACGCTAAGCTGCAAGCGAGCCTGGTTACTCCGGATTTAGCGGATCGCCGGCAAGTTTCTATTCTGGCATTCCCGTATGACAACTACATCAGTGCCGGATTGCGGCGTCCTTTCTTTGCACCCGTGTTGGAAAGCTACGCGGCATCAACAGAGCCACTTGAACGGTACTACGTGCGCGCCCTCAACAGCCAGCGGCGATCGGGCCTCGAAATCGTCTACGGTCTGGATAAAGGTTTGGTCCCGCCTGTCGGCGGGCTCCAGGCAATCACGCGCTCGCCCATCGTTTTCGAATACCTCTACAAAAACTTTGAAATCGTGAATAGCGAAGAACACGCCGATGGTCACTATATCCTTCGTCCGCGGCGACAGCCCCGAGACGCCGCTATGGAAACGATGCGGTTTTCGATACTTCAGCAGGTAGTCGATTCGGGAACACTGAAGTTGAAGGCTCCGTCTACATGCGGACTCGTGCAGCTTGAAATTCGAATCGGTTATACGAAGAATCCGCGCATCTTCAGGCCTAGCGGTATGGAGCTAAAGATAACCAATAGTAATCAGTTCGTATGGCAGGGCTTTGTCAGGCCATTAGTACCTGATGAGGCATTCGTCACTTACATCAGTCTTCTTCCTCCTCAAGCATTTCATAAGGTGTTTGGCGAAGGTCCGGTTCAAAGCATGGAATGGGATAAGGTTGAATATCACGCTTCAACGGCAGATTTGTTGGGCTCACCGGCGACACGTATAGATATAACGGCTATCCGCTGTGTTGACCCGGCGAAGTTTGTCAAAGCCGAAGGCTGACAAAGCAGACCGAACCAGTAGAGGCACAAGAAAGATCACAAAAAGGCACAAGAAAACGAGTTTTTGTGCTTTTTGGAATTCGTTTTGTGCCTTTTGTGTACTTTCCCCGGCTTCACTCTTCTCGGACAAACAAAAGAATACCGCACGCGAATTCTCGCCTGGTTCCTGGTGTGGCGATTCCTGCATCGTCCGTTTTTGGCGGTCCGCTCTCCGGAGTCTTTTTGGGAATGGACGGCGTCGGAGGACTCGCCGGCTGGAAATGGCTTTTCCTGCTCGAAGGACTGCCGACGATTCTGCTCGGAATCATCTTTCCGTGGGTCCTTACCAATCCCGCCGCTACAGTTCTCCACGAAATCCGTTCTGATTAAAAACATTGGCGTCCTGCTCACCGGGGACTTGAAGAATCCGGTTCGCGCAGCCGATTCGATATATATCGAGGATGGAGTCATCCAGGAGATCGGAACGGCGATCGGCCGCCGTTCCGAGATCGTCGTCGACGCCGGCGGCATAACGGCCATTCCGGGTCTCGTCGATTCGCATTCTCACCCGACGTTTGGTGAATTCACTCCAGCGCAGAACTCCACGACGTGGATCAATCACTATATGCATGGAGGAGTCACGGCGCTCATCTCCGCAGGGGAGCTCCACGTGCCAGGCCTTCCCTTGCCTCCCGATCCGAGAACAGCCCTTTCGCTCGCTTTCCTGACGAAGCGTTGCTATGACAACCTGCGTCCTTCCGGAGTGAAAGTCTATGCCGGAACGCTGCTGCTCGTTCCCGGTCTTAAGGAAGAGGATTTCGACACCATTGCGGAAGCGGGAAGCCGATTGGTCAAGTTCATTTTTTATGACTACGGCCTGCTTACCAATGGTGAGGCGGAACGCTACGTGGCGTGGGCAAGAGCGCGGGGAATCAAAGTGAAAATCCATTCGGGCGGCGTATCCCGTTCGGGCGTGAGCCAGGTTGCGGGAGCGGACATCGTCAAGCGGATCAAGCCCGACATCGTCGGCCACATCACCGGCGGACCGATACCCATGCCCGAAGAAGAAGTAGACCAGATCGCCAGGGACACCGACGCTTACCTGGAAATCTGCAGCTCGGGCAATTCACGTTTGGTTCTGACTCTCATGCGGGCCGTGAAAAGCTTGGATGCGTTTCACCGCGTGATTATCGGAACGGACACACCCGGCGGAACAGGAGTGATCCCACGCGGAATGTTTCGGGAAGTGGCTTTCCTGGCTTCCGTCGTTGGAGTGCCGCCTGAAATTGCGATCTGCATGGCGACAGGCAACGTTGGAGTTGCTCATGGGTTGCCGCTGGGCATGCTGAAGGAAGGGAGGCCGGCGGACATCGTGCTCCTCGACAAAATTCACGGATCTGTCGCGAGAGACGGCGTCGATTCCCTCGCGAAAGGGGACCTCCCCGGAGTATCTGTCGTCATGATCGACGGAGACATCAAAGTTGGCGGAAGAAGCCAGCAGACACCACCACCTGAACGCACGGCGATTATTACAGAGGGAAGGTCATGAGCTCTTTAAACTTTGGCGTTGGACTCTTCCCCACGGAACCGCTCGCGAAAATGATCCGGCTTGCAAAGCTCAGTGAAGACCTCGGCTACAGCCATGTGTGGATCGGCGATTCGCATCTGATCTGGCGCGAAGCGTACGTGAACATGACGGCCGTCGCGTTGAACACAACCAAGGTCCGGATTGGCACGGGCGTCACGAATCCACTGACACGACATGCTTCCGTTGTTGCCAGCGCGTACGCGACGCTTGAAGAGTTCGCGCCGGAACGATTCATTGTAGGCATCGGCCTTGGAGATAGTTCGGTAGAAACAATGGGGCTCCGGCCAGCCCGCCTCAGCTATTTTGAAAAGGCGGTCGCAGACATGCGGGCTTTGTTCGCCGGAAATGAAGCGGAGCTCGAGTCGGGAAAAATCCATTTGCAACGATCTC
>WNGL01006953.1_pt1 | contig 13308 bp, 9 predicted proteins | sample 5400591 | NCBI WGS metagenome assembly WNGL01 (sample SAMN13153377, study PRJNA577476) | soil metagenome | isolation source: 80 cm soil or saprolite under Garry oak tree replicate 1 | place: USA:California | collected 2016-06-15
CCGGCGGCGGCAACACGATCGAGCTCATGGATGCACGCACCAACAAGCTCCTGGAGGTGCGCAGCGTCTCGCGCGACTCGACGCCGGCACGCGGCGGCTTCGATGCGCAGGGGAATCCCTGGTTCGGCGGCCGCGGCGGAGCGCTGCTCGAGCTCGACGTCAAGTCACGCCAGATCCGCGAACATTGGCCTCCAGTCCCATACGTGACGTTCTACGAGGCGATGCCCGACAAGCGCGGCGAGGTGTGGGCCGCTGGGCTGCATGGCGGCCGGATGCTGCGGTTCAATCCGCGGGCCGACCATTGGACCCAATACGTGCTGCCCGAGCCCTATTCGCATGACCGGCGAACCTGGATCGACAACTCCACCACTCCGGTCACGGTGTGGTACGTGGACCACAACAGCTATCTGGTCCGCGTCCAGGCCCGGGAATAGGCGGCGCCGACTCGGCTGCGCTCGGCATTCGGCTCAGCGTTGTGCCGCCTGCGGACCTTCGCAGCCCAAGCAACGACCAGGGAGCACGTTTGCCAGCGGTAAACTTCAGGGAGGGACGGACATGGCCAAGAAACGCGACACTGGGCGGAAAGAATCAAAGCTTCAGGAGAAGAAGACTCTCAGCAGGCGGGATTTCTTCAGGAATGGAGCTGCCGCGGGGGTAGGCGCGACCGTTCTGTCAGTGCCCGGCGAAGCGCGCGCTCAAGGCATTCAATGGAACTATGAAGCGGATGTCGTTGTCCTTGGGTCGGGGTGTGTGGGGCTGCATGCCGCGGTCAGGGCGCGGGACCTCGGCGCGTCCGTGCTCGTCATCGACCAGAACTTCGACGTTGGCGGGAAGCTCGTGCATAGCGGCGGCTGGACATCGCTTGGCGGCGGTGACGCAATCCAGGAAAGGGACCGAGCCGCGGCCGACCCGCAAGGCTTGGGGTTAACTGCCCCTATGGTCAAGCCGGATAGTCTGGAAGATGACCCCGACCGCCTGTTCAGAGACATGACCGACTGGTCGGTCGTCGACGCCACGGGCGTGGCCAGGTATCGGTACAATGACCGGGAGCTTCATCGTGCCTGGGCCGACAACGCTCCCAAGACCAGGCAATTCATGATGGACAATTACGTCCGCTTCGGGCGCATCGACGGCACCCATCAGGGCGGCGGTATGTCCCGCGCCAGGGCAGCCCGGTCGATGATGAAGCTGGCGGACAAGACCGACATCAAAGCAGGAACGATATCACCACAAGACAGAGGCGACCCCGCCGGGGAGCGGCATTCGCCCTTCAATCCCATGCGGACCACGCCGGGGGGCCCGGGGGCGTCGATTGGCGCACCAGGATGGGTCTGGGGCGGTTTCGCCATAGCGAGGTCGCTCGAGTTCAGCGCCAGGGAGAAGGGCATTCGGTTCATGCTCAACCGCCACATGGATGAGCTGATCCGGCAGCAGCCGTTCTCGGGCCGGGTTCTGGGGGTCAAAGCCCGCTACACGCCGAGAATGCATCCCGAAACCGGCGCGCGTCTGGAAAGTTTTTGGCAGAATGGCAACGTCGACGATCGCGCCGCAACGATTCACATCCGGGCGAGGAAGGCCGTCATCGTCGCCACCGGCGGCATGCATGGCAATGTGCACCTGCGGACCATGTTCGATCCGAGGATGGCCGAGCCGTCGATCGAGTACGGGCCCAGCGCCCTCATCGGTCCTCTCAACATGGATGGCAGCGGGATCATCGCCGGCATGAAAATCGGCGCGAACCTCGCGGGCATGATGCAAAATTACCAGCACTCGCTCGCCTCGCCGACGATCACCAGCGTGCTGGGAACCCGGGATGCGGTGGCCAGCATCTTCCCCGGCCACCCGTCGTTCCTCTTCGCACGCGCCAAGGGCATCGCTATTGGCGGTGCCGGATGGGAACATGCGATCGCCGTGAACCAGGTGGGGCGGAGATTCTACAATGAGAGGGCGATTGCGGACGTCTCCAGCGACGCAAAATATCCGCCGGGGAGCGACGGCACTCGCAACCCGTTTGTGCCGTTGGATTGGCGCAACGCCAGTGCTGTGCAAGTCAAGGCGCAATATAAGAGGTCGGCGGCCGTGGATGCCGCCCTCGCAATGAACGAGGGTTCACAGGCTCCCGACTACGCGTCTGGACCGGTTTGGGCAATTTTTGATTCCGCCGCGGCAGCGCGGGGAGGCTGGCAGCTCCGTTACCCCTACATCGCCGACCCGCCCGACGGGTACTTCCACAAAGCCGATACCCTCGCCGAGCTGGCCAAGAAAGTCATGGGGCATCCGCATCAGAAGATGCCGCTGAAGCACCTGGAGCAGACGGTGAGGAGGTACAACGAGCTTGCGGACAAAGGCGTGGACGAAGACTTCGAGAAGCCGGTCTTGCATCGGATCGACACTCCGCCCTTCTACGCGGCTTCAGCAAGCATTCGGGTGCTCGATTCCTATGGCGGTCTGCGGATCAACGGGAAGGCCCAGGTCCTGGACACCCATGGTGAGGTCATCCCGGGCCTCTACGCTGGAGGCGAAGCAAGCGGTGGCGGTTGGCAGCATGGCATCGGCCGAGCCTCGGTCCACGGCTACATCGCCGGCACGAACGCGGCCCAGGAGCCATCGGCCTGAGGCGGCCGGCCAGCCGTCAAGTCAATCCCGGTGGGGACTTATCCTGGCCCTCGTGTTACTGGAGACGCACGGCAAGAGGAGGAACAGCAATGTCCTTGTTCACTTTGAGAGAACGGGCACTCGCAGCCGGCATCGTGGCCGGTCTCGTGGGAGCGTGGGCCGTACCGGCGGTGGCGCAAGAGAAGACAACGCCTCCCGTTTTCTCCTGGGACCTCACTGTCGGGTGGATCGGGATGGGCGATTTCCAGCCTGTTCCAGGCCGCGTGCCGCCTGTCACCAGCGATCCAAAATATCCCTTCGTCCCCAACGGCGCGGGCCGTCAACCGACCTATCGGATCGCCGATCTCACCAACCCGAACCTGAAGCCATGGGTGAAGGAGATCATGAAGAAGGACAACGACGAGGTGATCGCCGGCAAGATCGCCTTCACGCCGAGCTCGAGCTGCATGCCGGCCGGCGTCCCCGGTTTCATGGCCTTGGGCGGAAACAACAACCCGGTGTGGTTCCTGCAAACTCCCAAACAGGTCCGGATCATGCGAGCGGCCGATTCGCAGGTGCGTCGCGTCTATCTCGATGTGCCGCATTCGGCCAATCCGAAGCCCTCCTGGTACGGCGAGTCGGTTGGCCACTACGAGGGCGACGCGCTCGTCATCGACACCATCGGGCTGAACACCAAGACCTTCGTCGATGCCTACCGCACGCCGCACACCGAAAAGCTGCACGTCGTCGAGCGCTGGCGCATGGTCAACGACCGCCAAGCGATGGAGGTGACCTTCACGGTGGAGGACCCGGACACCTACTACGAGCCATGGTCCGGAATGCGGCGTTATCGGCGCGTGGACCGGCAGTACATCGAGGACATCTGCGCCGAGAACAATCAGCACCTGTTCGATTACAAAATCCCGGTGGCGGACAAGCCGGATTTCTGATCAGGATCGGCGCTGCGACATGCCAGGCGGCCGCATGCTCGGCCGCCTCGCAATCGCAGCCGCGATGTGCTCGGATATTCACGCTGTATTGCTCATCGTGAGTGAGGGATGTCATGTCGATCGTGCCTCTGCGGATGGCGGCCGGTTTAACCGCATGCCTGCTGACGTTCTTTGCGGACATGGCCTTCGCGCAGGATTACCAGACGACACTGCAAATCTCCCCCCAAGGCGGCGGTAGATGCATTGACGTCCCCAATCGCGAATTCATTCAGGGCCAAGGATTGCAAATGATGGATTGCAACAACTCGCCGGCTCAGATCTTTACCTACGATCAGGCGAATACGCGTCTGATGATCGGCGGGCTCTGCGTCGACGCAAACGGCGGCAAACCCGGTGAGCTCGTCAAGCTCTGGTCCTGCGATGGCGGAGCCAATCAAGTCTGGAAGGTCGAGCAGAAGGGCAACTTTACCAAGCTGGTGGGCACAAGCGGTCTCTGCCTGGACATTCGATACGGCTCGACGGCAAGCGGAGCGCCATTGCAGAGCTGGACCTGTGGAGATGCGGAGCCGAACCAGCTTTGGAGCATGCAACGAAAGTAGGCTGGTTGCGGCTATTCGCAGTCACATTGACACCATGGCGGCAAAGGCAGCCAGGACGCACGGTCAGTGCACGTGCACGGTCGAGGCCTCTCCGAGCGAGGTGGATGCCGGGGCCGAATTGACCGTGACCGCTCGGGTCTCCTGCCCTCACGGATGCGACTTGAGGGGACAGAGCGTCCGGATCCGAAATCAGGACGACGCCGAGCTGGCAAGTGTCGAACTCACGGCGTTCGACGGCGAGGCGTACGTCACCAGCGCGCTCGTATTGCGGGCGCCGCTCGAAGTGGGCGAGCATATTTACCGGGCCGTCCTCGCCGCCCAGGAGAAGGACGGAATTTTTCATGAAGAGACCTCGACCGAGTTCTCCTTCGCAGCGAGGCCGCACGCGGCGAGCGTGAACGTCTGGGGCCTGCCACCCGCAATAACGGCGGGCGAACGTTTCAGGCTCACGGTCGGCGTCAAATGCTCAGCCGGGTGCAAGTTGACCGGCAGGCCATTGAGCATCTTCGACCACGACGACGCCCAAGTTGGAGCCGCAAGCCTGCTCGACGATGTTTGGCCAGGCACCAGCGCCCTTTATTTTGCCGAGGTGGAAGCGAAAGCCCCGCTCACGGCTGGAGACTACAAGTGGCAGGTCAAGACTCTCCGGTCGGACTTGAGTGTCCCGCATGCGTCCGGCTCATGCAGCTTCGCAGTCAAGGTCGTCGCCCCTCCCGATCATGAAGTGACGGTAGAGGCGTTCGACAGCGAAACGCGGACCCCGATAAAGGGCGCCCACGTCCTTCTGCATCCCTACAGGGCTCTCACCGACGAGAGCGGGGTGGCGAAGGTCAAGGTGGCCAAAGGCACGTACAAGCTCTTCGTCTCCGGCTTCAAGCACATTGCTTACCAGAACATCATCGATGTGGCCGGTGATGTCACGATTCGAGCCGAGCTTACGGAGGAGCCCGAAGGCCAGGAAGACTATCGTTAGCGACCGGCCGTACGACGAGAAGCACCGGAGGCGCAGATGCCGTCCGCGCGCAGCAGGACGGCCGGATGCAGCGCATCGGCGTGCTGGTGACGCCCGCCCAGGACGAGAATGCTGGATGCCGTCAGCACGTCGCATCTGGGCTACCCGCCGGACCAGAAATCGCCTAACATCGGTGTGCGTCTCGGGTTCATTTGCCGAATACCGGAGGGGAAGCGCCCCAGCCGGATCGGGACGGGCAACGCTCATGAACGGGAGATGACCGATGTCTATGCAGCGGGATTTCCTTCTATTTGTAGCAGTGGCGACAGCGGCCGCAATGCCCGCCATGGGGCAAACGCCTTCGGCGGCCGGGCCGGCCGGCAGCGAAACGCACAGCGCCGTATCGATTCCGGACTTTTCACGGGTATGGACTCATCCCTCCTTTCCCTGGTTCGAGCCGCCCGCATCGGGGGCTGGCCCGATCACCAATTTGTCCCGCTGGGCGGGGCAGGGGGCCGCGGGTCCGGGCGGTTCGCTGGCTTTGCCTCCCAGCAAGGTTGGGATCAGCAACTACGACCAACTGGTCGGGGATTACAAAAGTCCGATCCTGCAGCCTTGGGCGGCAGACGTGGTCAAGCGATTCGGCGAAATATCGCTTGCCGGCGTTACCTATCCGAACCCTTCGAACCAGTGTTGGCCCTCGCCAATGCCTTTTATCTACAAGCTGCAGACGATGCAGATGATTCAGCAGCGGGACAGGATCACGATCTTGTACGGTGGCTACAATAATGAAGTGCGCCATGTGCGCCTGAACGAGCCCCATCCGTCACCGCTGAAGCCGTCCTGGTACGGAGATTCCGTCGGCCATTATGAGGGCGACACCCTCGTGATCGACACCGTCGGGGTCAAGACCGATCGCAAGTATGCGATGCTCGACTTGTTTGGTACGCCCTATACCGACAAGCTGCACATCGTGGAACGCTATCGGCTCCTCGACTATGATGACGTGAAAGATGCACTCGAAAGGAACAATAAGGAGAATTGGCTGTTTCAGGGCGATGTCTGGACCCGGCACCGCGCCAGCAGGTTCCTGCAGCTGCATGTGACGATCGAGGATGAAGGCGTCTTCACCATGCCCTGGAGCGCGACCCTGACCTACGCGCCGGGGCCGGACCAAGTAACGGAAGGCGTCTGTGCCGAAAATCGGATGGAGTACTACAACAACAGGGAGTCGGACGTCCCGAAAGCCGAGAAGCCGGACTTTTGAATGCGGCGACGCGAGTTCATCACCCTCCTCGGCGGGGCGGCTGCGGCATGGCCGCTGCCGACAAGGGCGCAGCAGCCCGAGCGGATACGGCGGGTTGGCGTCTTGTGGCCATACACCGAAGCTGACCCGGATAGTCGATCCCGGATTGCGTCGCTCCGCCAAGCCCTGCTGGACCTGGGCTGGATCGAAGGCCGCAGTCTGCGGTTCGACTACCGCTGGGGAGCGAGCGCGGACAACCCCGACCGCATTCGCAGATACGCGATGGAATTGGTGGCACTCGCGCCAGACGTGATCGTGGCCGGTTCCGGCGGGATCGCGATTGAACTGAAACGGACGAGCCGCACCATACCGATTGTGTTCCCAACGGCGAACGACCCGGTTGGCGCCGGCCTGGTCGAAAGTCTGGCGCGGCCGGGCGGCAACGCGACCGGTTTTTCCGGATTTGAATCCGCGCAGACCGAGAAATTTCTGGAGTTGCTCAAGCAAATTGCGCCCAGCGTGACGCGAGTGGCCGTCATTCGCAATCCTGCCAGGGGCGGTGGGATTGTAAATTTTGGCGCAATCCAGGCCGCGGCGTCGCCGCTCGGGGTGGAGGTGAGCCCAGTCGATTTGCGCGATGTCGATGCGATCGAGCGCGGCGTGGCTGCCTTCGCGGGCGCGCCGAATGGCGGGCTCATCGTGCCGCCGGCCGCATTGGCGACGACTCATCGTGACGTGATCATCAAGCTTGCGGCGCGTTACCGGTTGCCTGCGGTGTATCCCCTGCGCATCTTCGTCAGCGACGGCGGTTTGATGTCCTATGGGCCGGTCACGACCGACCTCTACCCGCGGGTGGCCGGCTATATCGATCGCATCCTCAAGGGCGGGAAGCCGGGCGACCTGCCGGTGCAGTTTCCTACCCGGTTCGAATTGTCCGTCAACCTCAAGACCGCAAGAGCCCTCGGCCTCGACGTGCCGCCGACGCTGCGCGCGATCGCCGACGAGGTGATCGAATAACCACCCGCTGAATGTCGCTTATGGGTCAGGGGCAGCTGTACCAACCTCGTCCCCGATGCGGCAGGAGTACCCAGAAAGCTGCCGGATTGCCGCGGCGCAAGGATCGAAGCTGATAGATCGCGGGCACCCTATGGTGTGCCGCCAGCGTGACGAGGTCACGCGACGGTTGTTGAAAAAGTTGCTCGCAGCGATTAAGAGTGCCTCGACCCGTTGTCGAAACAGTCCATTTCCGCGTGTGACCAATGATACCCCGGTGTACCCTGACAATGGTTTCCTGGCCTCCGTACCCGGGCCGAAAAGCGTCCTTATTGGCGCTCGCTGTGCTCGCCGGTGCATTGACTGCGGCTGCGCCAACTGTTCGGTCATCATCTGGCGCGGAGCCGATTACTCCGATTCCCGCTCCAGCCGGGCTTGACCCGCGGCGCGTGGCGCTCGGAGAACAACTGTTCCGTGACCCACGTCTATCGCATGACAATACGCTGAGCTGCGGTTCGTGCCACGATACAAGCACAAACGGTGCCAGCGCGAATGCTCAAGACCGAGGCGCCCACGGATCGTTGCTTCCATTCAACACGCCGACCGTGTTTAACGCGGCGTTGAATTTTCGTTTGAACTGGGAAGGTAACGTCCGCTCCCTCGAACGCGAGGCGGAGGAAGGGTTGCGAAGTCCCGCCATGGCGTCAAGCGCGGAGGAGGCCCTTGTTAAAATCAGTGCCGACGAGGTGATGACGCAAAGATTCCGTGTTACGTACGGACGCGCGCCGGATGTGCCCGCTCTTCTGAATGCGATCGCAACCTACGAGCGCTCGCTCCTTACCCCGGGCGGCCGTTTCGATCGTTGGCTCGCCGGCGAAACGAGCGCCATCAGTCCCGAGGAACTCTCCGGCTATCAGCTATTTAAATCGCTCGGCTGCATCTCTTGTCACCAAGGCGTGAATGTCGGCGGCAATCTTTTGCAGCGTCATGGCATCTTTCGCACTCTAGGCGCTCCGGAGCCCGAGCTCGTTCGTGTTCCGAGCCTGCGGAACGTCGCGGCTACGGCGCCGTACTTCCATGACGGCAGTGCAGCCACTTTGAACGAAGCTGTAAGGCAAATGGGCCTCGCTCAGCTTGATCGCGTCCTGACCGACTCGCAGATTGGCTCAATTGTTGCGTTCCTAAGAACACTCACTGGAGCCTACCAGGGCCGATCGGTCGTGCCGGCGAGCGCCCGACCATCCGCGGACCCCGTACCCCGATGAGGCTCGCGCTCGCTGCAGGCGGCGCACTGCTGCTCACGCTGCTCACCTGGCTGCTGCTGAGCGGTATCAACACCAATGCGTCGGCCTATGCGGAAACACAGCGGGCCTTTGATGATTTCGCTCTGGCGGAGGCCTCAATTGGTCGCGATGTTCTACAGGCTCGCGCCGGCCTGCTTGGCAATTATGATGTTCTGGCTGAGGCCGAAGAGGCCATGGAGAGCGCGGCCAGCCGGATACGGTTGTATGTGGAGGCCGAGAACCTTGACCCGAAGCCAGTCGAGGCGCTGGCCGCAGCGGTCGGACAATACGAGGACCTGATTGAACGCTTCAAGACCGGCAATTCGCTGCTGCAGAATTCCCTGTCCTATGTAGGCCAGTTGAGCACCGATCCTGCATTTGGCGCCCTTGGGGATCAGTTTGCACCGTCTGCGACTGCACTGGCTGCTGCGATCCTGCGCCTGGCGGGCGATTCGTCACCGGAGAGCGCAAAATCGCTGCAGCAGCACATCAATCGTTTCGAGGCGCAAGCCCCGACTGGCGGTCTGGAGGGTGAAGCAGCGCACGCCCTCCTCGCCCACGCCCGTCTGCTGAGTGACCTGTTGCCGGAGGTCGACCAGACGCTGCGAGCTCTCGTCGCTGCGCCCAGCCGGCAGCCGTTCGAGGAAACCCGAGAGCTCCTGGCCCGCGCGCAAGCGGCTTTTGAAGTGACGGCGCAGCGGTTTCGGGTCCTTCTCTACGCCGTCTCGCTGGGGCTCTTGGTCATAGCGTTGCGGCTGGGCCAGCGGTTGTGGACGCGTACGTTGAGAATCCGACGGCTGGTCGACGCCAACATCATTGGCATCTTTATCTGGGAGCTCGACGGCCGGATCATCGAGGCCAACGACGCATTTCTCCACATGGTCGGCTACGACCATGAGGATATCGTCTCGGGTCGCATGCGTTGGACGGAGCTGACGCCGCCGGAATGGCTTGACCGCGACGAACGAGGGTGGTTGCCCGAGCTGAAGGTGACCGGGAGTTTGCAGCCGTTTGAGAAGGAGTACTTCCGGAAAGACGGCAGCCGTGTTCCCGTGCTGATCGGCGTGGCGACATTCGAGGAGGGCGGGAACCAGGGTGTCGCTTTCGTTCTCGACTTGACGGAGCGCAAACGCGCTGAAGAAGCATTGCGCCAGCTGGAGTCGGATCTCGCTCACATGAACCGCCTGAGCGTAATGGGAGAACTGACCGCCTCGCTCGCCCACGAAGTCACCCAACCGATCGCTGCCGCGCGGAACTACGCGCTTGCCGCTTTGAATTTCTTGCATCAGCAGCCGCCTGACCTGGACGAGGTCAAGAAAGCACTCGGCTCTGTCTTGGGCGCTGCAGATCGATCCGGCGAGATCATCGAGCGGATCCGCGACCACATCAAGAAAGCGCCTCCGCGAAAGGCCCATTTTGATCTCAATCAGGCGATCGATGAGGTGATTGTATTGGCGCGAAGCGCAATTACCCGGAATGGAGTCTCAGTCCAGACGCTCCTTGCGGAGGGGTTGACTCCCGTTCAGGGCGATCGTGTTCAATTGCAACAAGTCGTCCTGAACTTGATCCTGAACGCGGTTGAGGCAATGGGCTCGGTTGAGGCGGGAACACGAGAGTTGTTGATCAGCACGGAACAGAATCAGGCAAAGGAAGTCCTGGTGGCGGTACGCGACTCTGGGCCGGGGATTGGTCCGGAAAATCTCGAGCGCGTTTTCGAGGCTTTCTACACCACGAAAACCAGCGGGATGGGGATGGGGTTGTCGATCTGCCGATCGATTATCGATGCTCACGGGGGCCGGCTCTGGGCAGGCAGAAATGAGCCTCGAGGCGTCGTATTTCAGTTTACCTTGCCCAGCACCGAAAGCGAACTCAAGGATTCTCTTCAGGCGGCTCACCAGGCCCGAGAGCCACGCGAAGACACCGTATGAGCTGGCTTTCGTCGATGCGGACCTGATCGTGTGGATCTGATCCTCACTCGGGATTACCCGAGTTCGGTCGGCAACAACCGGATTGGATGTGGGAGACCGAGAGGAGCAGCGCTCACGCCGTTGCCGCCGCCTTTTCTGTCGGCGCCACGTTGAACTGGAAATAATTGTCCCAGATGTAATCGAGCCGGGCGAGGGTCTCCTGCGGGGGCGGCACCGAGAGCCGCTCGCCGTCGCGCTTGAGCAGGCCGAGGCGGTCGAGCTTTGCGAGCGCGTCGTCGACCTCGAAATCGATATCGAAGCCGAAGGTGTCCTTGAGCCAATGCTCGATCGTCTCGTCGAGCTCGCGCTGGGTCGGCGCCGCCTTCGCCGTGCGCAGGAAATAGTAGGCCAGGAAGGCTTCCTTGCATTCCTGCTCCTCGGCGGCGCCGATGATGTAGTCGAAGATCCCGGCATTGTTGTTGACGTTGCGGAAGTAGATGTTGTCGGTGAGCGCCTTCTGGTACTTGAGCGATTGGCGCTGATACTTCACCCATTGCCGCATCATGAAGCCGCCGAGCGCAATGAGTCCGCTCATGGCCGCGAGCGCGGTCTTCATATCGTTGTCCTCGACCGCGCCCGACAGTCCGAGATAAAAGCCGATGACGAGAAAGAGCACGGTCACGGTGGAGGCGAGATTGAGGAGGATCGGCACGCCGCCGGCGAGCGCCGGCACGCCGAGGATGAGCTTGTCGAGAACGCTCATCACCACCCGAACATTGGGGAACAAGGCGTTGAGATCGCCCCTGGCGATGTTGCGGAAATATTTGATCAGCACGCATCCGGGCCTGATCATGCGCTCCTTGAGCCGCCGCATCTCCCGTTTCGAGGCGATCTTCGCCTGGGGCTTGAGCGCCACGAACAAAACGACGTCGTCGTAGACCGTCGCCTCGATCGTCCGCTTGCGCAGTCCGAACCACTGCGAGACCTCGACAGTCTCCTTGTGGTGGCCGCGCCGGAAGAACCGCACTTCGCGATAGTCGTCGAGCGCGGCCCTGACCTCGACCCGGCTCATGACGTGCTCGCCATGCACCTTTTCGATGTCCGCATGGGACATCTCGATGAAGTTTGCGCCCTTGAGCACCGCCGTGAACGACTCCATGAGCTCCCGATAAGCGCTCTCGAGCGCGGCCAGATCGAAGCGGGCATGCGGGTCGAGCTCGGGATTGAAGTAGAAATAGGCGTGGCGCAGATGTTCGAGCCGGTCGAAATATTCATAGTGATAGATCGCCCCGAGCAGGCGGCAGACCCAGCGGAATTTTTCGCGCTCCTCCTCGCTCGCGAGCTGCCCATGCTCGATCAGCGCGTCGAGGATATCGACCTTGCGGACCGGAATGAAATGGCCGCGGTCGTCCTCGGCGCCGCCGTCGCTGCGCGGATCGACCGGCGTCATGGCTCGGCGTTGTAGAACGCTTTCGCCTCGGCGCTGAAGGAGCGGCGCGACTCGGCGTCGAGGTAGAACATGTGCCCGCCGCGGTAGAGCCGGAGCTGCGCGCGCGCAGGCTCGCCGATCTGCGGCAGATGGTCGAGCACATAGCGGCTCGCGGCATAGGGCGTCGTCATGTCGCTGTAGCCATGGGCGATCATGAGCCGGAAGCTCGGCTCGAGCGCGAGCAACTCCCTGATGTCGTCGCTGACGCTCGCCGCCGCGCGCCCGCCGCCATCCCAATCCCACTTGCCCGAAATGTCGGACGCCAGGAGGATGTAGGTCATCTCGGTCTTGAAGCCGAGCTCCTCGCGGGCATAGGTCGAGAACACTCCGCCATAGGCGCGGGCGACGCCGTCGAGGAGCGGGTCGGGGCCTCTTGCGGTGTCCTGCTCGGGGTAGGGGTCGTCGACCGCGAAGGTCGCATCATAGCGGCTGACGATCTTGCGCTCGCTCGCGCGGAGATTCTTGATATAGGCATCGCGGATGAAGCCCCGCAACTTCGCGACCACCTCCTCGGGCAGGCCGGTCAGCTGCGCAACCCGCCCATAGAAGGCGTGGGCGGCTTCGCCCTGGGGCGGCGCCCCGGCGAGCGTGGTCAGATATTCGGTCAGCGCGAAGCGCTCCGCCTCGGCGAGCTTCTCCTTGCTGAAGGCGCCCTTGCGCTCGAGCTCGGAAGCGGCGAGCGAAGGCAGCTGCAAGGCTGCGCCCAGGGCGAAGCGGGTGCCGCCAAAGGTCAACGCGCCTTCGACCATCGGCGACAGCATCATGACCCCGGTGACCGCGATGCCCTGCTCGCGCCGCAGCGCCTGCGCCACCTTGACAGCGCGGAAGCCGCCATAGCTCTCGCCCAGAATGTATTTGGGCGAGGCCGCGCGGCCATTGTTGGCGACATAGAGCGCAATCGTCTTCGCCAGCGATTCGGCATCGCGCCGCACGCCCCAGAACGCGCTGCCGCCGTCGGGCTTGGCCGGCTTGCTCCAACCCGTTCCGACCGGGTCGATCAGCACCAGGTCGGTGAAGGCGAGCCAGGTCTGCGGATTGTCCTGCAGGTGCGTCGCGGTGGCTTCGCGGTTGCCGTTCCCGAACTCGGCGATGCGCGGGCCGACCAGGCCGAGATGGAGGAACGCCGAGGCCGCGCCCGGCCCGCCATTGAAGACGAAGGTCAACGGACGGCGGGCGGTGTCGCCGCCCTTGGCGACATAGGCGGTGTAGAAGATCGCCGCCGAGCGCTCGCCCGATTGATCGAACAGCGAAAGCGTGCCCGCGGTCGCGGTATAGTCGAGCCGGCCGTCGGGGG
>WNGL01006954.1_pt1 | contig 13306 bp, 13 predicted proteins | sample 5400591 | NCBI WGS metagenome assembly WNGL01 (sample SAMN13153377, study PRJNA577476) | soil metagenome | isolation source: 80 cm soil or saprolite under Garry oak tree replicate 1 | place: USA:California | collected 2016-06-15
CGCGGAGCGCAAGCTGGCCGAGAGCGGGCAGGAGTTGGCGGCCAGCACCGGCACGACCCGGCGCCGCTGGCCGTGGCTGCTCGCACTGCTCGGTGCAGCGGCCGCCGGCACGGCCGCCGTGCTGCGCGGTCGCTCGTCGACCGAGCCGGACCTGGTCGACGAGCCGGCCGAATCGGACTCGAACACCGACGAGCAGCGCATCGCCAGCAACGGCGCCGCGCCCCAGCCCCGCGCGGCAGAGAAGGAGCTCGACCGCAAGAACTGAGCTTGTCGGGGTCAGAACCCCAGGCCGGCCACCACCTGCACGGCCACCAGCTTGCACTTGATGGTCTGGAGTTGGTTGCTGGTCACCACGATCGCGTCGCCGCCCTTGGCGATCGCGTAGACCGCGCCGTCCCGTAGCGCCATCGAACCCCCGGCCCAGCCGGTTGGCGCGTTCTCCGGGTTCGATGTGGCGATCGGCGCCGCCTGGTTCACGAGCGCGGTCGCCACGTTCGGGTTACCCACATACACCCGAACGGTCAATTGCAGATGGCCGTCCGGCCGGTAGAAAAAGCACGTCGGATGCGGCTGGCCGTCGGCGGCGGACGAGATCTTGACGGCGCCGATGTGCTGACCGTTGTCGTCGGCAGCGTCCTGCGTGTTGATATAAGGACACGACGGCGCACCGGCCGCCGGTTGCGGCGCGGGCGGCACGGCCACCGACGGCCCGGTGACCACGACGTGGCTGGTGATGGTGCTCACCGGCCCGCCGGCAACGGTCTTGGTGGGGCCGCACGCGGCAAGCACGGCACCCAGCAGGACAAGGGGCACGACGGCTCGTCTCATAGCCCCGGGAGTCAACCAGACAGTCGACCGGCCGATCTTGCCGACCCTGCCGTTGTCGGTGACCGCTGCGACGATCACCCGATCGATAGGAGGTCGGCGATGGGCGAGTTGGCGATGCGGCCGGAGGACCTGGCGCGCTTCTTCGTGGCACGGGCCAACGCGGGCGACGTCGACGGCCTGGTGGCGCTGTACGAGCGCGATGCCGTGCTGGCGCTACCGGACGGCCGGCGTGCCGAGGGTCGAGTGGCGATCCGTGCCTTCTACCAGCGGTTACTCGCGGACCGACCGAAATTCGCGGCGGGCGACCAGCAACCCGCCCTGCGCAACGGCGATCTCGCACTGACCTCGACCCGCCTGGCCAGCGGCGGTGCGACGGCCGAGGTCGCCCACCGACAGGCGGACGGCACCTGGCTCTGGCTGATCGACCAGCCGAACGTCCTGGGCTGAACGACGCCATCCACCTCTACAACCCTGCATTGGCGGGAGAGGCCGACAGGACAGCACATCGACACCGAATGGACCCTGCTGGCCAGCCTCGGACGGCTGGGCAAACCCGGCGGCACATCGGCGTACCTGCGGCTGTCCACCCGCCCGGTCGACCAAGGCCTGGCACAGGTCGTCGCCGGGGCATATCCGCTGCGGCGCAGCGCCGGCGCCAAGGTCACGATCGCCGCGATGGGAGCGGTCCTGCCCGAAGCGCTGGCGGCGGCCGATCGGTTGGCGCAGATCGGCGCGCCCGCCGACATCGTGTGCGTCACCCGCTTCGGTCAGTCGGCTCGCTCGAGGACGTCTATCGCTATCACGGCCTGGACGTGGACACCGTCGTCCGCGCGGCTCTCGACCTGACCGACAGGCCATGAGAAAGGCTTCGTGCCCGGTGCGACGGAGACCGCTATCGATCCTGCCATTCGCGGTTCAGCCGGATCTCGATCTCACGGGATTCGGTCTCCGGCACTGGATCGGCGGTGACGCGGACCCTCGTCGCGCGCCCGGTGCCGGATTCGACGAACGACAGCGGCGGGCATCCGCTTTGGAGGTACTTGTCGCCCCACTGCGCGAGCGACAGGAACACGGGTAGCAGGTCCTCGCCGGCCTCGGTGAGCCGGTACTCGTCGCGAACGCGTCTGCCGGGCTCCTGGTAGGGAACACGCTGGACGACCTGTGCGGACTCGAGCTGGCGAAGCGCCCGCGACACAGCAGGGGCGGACGTCCCGATCCGCGCCACGAAATCTTCGAACCTGGTGGTCCCGTAAAAGCATTCGCGCACCACCAGGAACACCGTCTTGGTGCTCAGCAGGTCCAACGCCCGCGCCACCGAGCACTGGTCGCCGATCGCCCAGGCTTCCCGATCGCGCAATCGCTCCTCGATCTCCATAGCCACCGACCCAGTGTACCTAACGTTTGCGTTACCCAGCGCCCTGTGGTTCAATCTGGCTAACGACATCGTTATCCAGATGGAGGAACGCAGTGGTTGCGGTAACCGGCAAGGTGGCCGTCGTGACGGGCGGGCGGCGCGGGCTCGGCGCGGCGTTGGTGGACGAACTGCTCGCGCGCGGGGCGCGGAAGATCTACTCCACCGGGCGCTCGTCGTACGTCGACGAACGTCCCGAGGTGGTCACCGTCGAACTCGACGTCCGTTCCGAGGAGTCGGTCGCCGCCCTCGCGAAAGCCGCGCCCGACGCCGAGATCGTGTTCAACAACGCCGGTGTCATGGTGCCGGAGCCGCTACTGGGCGGCGACCTCGAGACCGCCGTCGAGACGTTCGACGTGAACGTCTTCGGACTGCTGCGGGTCGCGAGGGCATTCGCCCCAGTCCTGGCCGCCCACGACGGGGGCGCGCTCGTGAACATGCACTCCGTGCTGTCCTGGCTGGGTGGTGGCGGCGCCTACGGCGCGTCCAAGGCGGCGGCCTGGTCGGTCACCAACTCGCTCCGCGTCGAACTGACCCAGCAGAACACCCTAGTCGTCGGCGTGCACGCCGCGTTCATCGACACCGACATGGTCGCCGCGATCGACCAGCCGAAGGCGACTCCCGCGGAGATCGCGGTGCGGATCCTCGATGGCCTGGAAGCCGGGGAAACCGAAGTGCTGGCCGACGACGCCACCGTGGCCGTCAAGGCAGCACTGTCCGGCCCGGTGGAGAACCTGACGTTCTCCGTCGGCGGCTGACGCGCCGCACCGCACCAGAAGGAGCACCGAACCTCCATGCCACTGTGGACGATCCACCACACCCCGGGCCTGTTCAGCGACGCCGAGAAGCACGAACTCGCCTCCCGCATCGCCGACCACTACGAAGCGATCGGTCTGCCCCGGTTCTACGCGGTCACCGTCTTCCAGGAAGCCCGGCCCGGCAACTTCTACGTCGGCGGGGAACCCGTCCCGGTCGGAGCCCGCATCGTGATCGACCACATCGCACGCCACACCGCCGGCCCCGAAGCCCGCCGGCGCACCGCTCAGTGGATCAACGGCATGCTCCGGCCGCACCTCGAACAGCGCCCGGGCGTGCACTGGGAGTTCCACGCCGACGAGACCAGCGAGGAACTCTGGATGATCAACGGGCTCGTGACGCCCCCGGGCGGCTCCGCCGAAGAAAAGGCCTGGGCCAAGGCAAACGCCGCTTCGCCTTACTGAGAACACCGGATCCGAAGAGGATCTTCGACGGCTCGTCCTCGTCGCCGCCGACCCCGCTCCGTCCACAACGGACACGACGAACAAGAACTGCCGACACGACCGCACGAAACGACCGGTTTCCTGAAATGCCATCCACTGGAGCAGGCGAGATGCCCGACCACGATGCAAGTCCTACGATCCACGTTCCCGGGACCACCAGCCACACCATCGCCCCACGGGAGGGGCACCAGGAGGGGACGCTGCGTTACCTCAAGGCGGGCACCGGCGCTCCCCTGGTCCTGCTGCACACGGTGCGCACGCAGGCCGAACACTTCCGCAAGCTCATTCCGCTGGTCCCGGACCAGTACACCGTCTACGCCCTCGACCTCCCGGGAATGGGCTACTCCGAGATCGTGCCCGGTGCGTCGTACGAAGAACCGGCGATGCGCGCGGGCGTCGAACGGCTCCTCACGGGACTCGACCTCGATGACGTGACGTTGCTGGGCGAGTCCATGGGGGCAGTGCTCGCCCTGACCACCGCCGCCGACCTGCCGGACCGGGTCCGGCAGGTCGTCGCGGTGAACACCTACGACTTCCCCGGCGGAATCGCCCGGTCCGGCATCCTCGCCCGGGTGGTGGTCGCCGGGGTCCTCGCTCCGGGTGTCGGCCCCGTAGTCGCGGGAGTGGAGCCCAAAGCCGCCCTCCGCAGGATCCTGCGGGGTGGCCTGGGCGACAAGAGCGCCCTGCTCCCGGACTACGTGGACGAACTACTCCAGGTGGGCAGCCGCCCCGGCTACCCCGCGGTGGCCCGCGGCGTTTACCGGAACCTGCCCAGCCTCATCGCGGCCCGCGCGCGCTACCCCGAAATCAAGGCGCCGATCCATCTCGTCTACGGCGAGAAGGATTGGTCCCGGCCCTCGGATCGGCAGGCCAACAAGGACCTGCTGCCCGACGCCGACTTCACGCAGGTGCCGAGAGCAGGTCACTTCATCGCCCTGGAACGGCCCGAGGTACTGGCCGCCCTGGTGAAAGCGGAGGAACGATGACCGACGAGACCCGCGCTGTCACGCACCAGGTGCGCCGGCTCGAAGTCGCGGCCGACCTGCCGTTCGAGCAGTTCCGTGACCGCTACGAAGAGGCGGTACCGCCCTTCGAACCCAGCCACTTCTTCGATCATCGTGGACCGGCCCACACCGACTGGGCGACGGTCACCCGGATCACCGACCAAGAGGCTCCGCACGGATTCCTGCGCTACTGGCGCAACGAAATCGACCCGATGATGCGGGTGGCCGGACACGACCGCCGCTGCACGACTTACCTCATGGGCAACCACGTCGTCGCCGAGCGCATGTACCGCCACGACTCGGGCATCATGCTTTACGCACCGCTTCGCGTCACCATCTACGAGGATCACGACGACCGGACCTGGCTCTCCGTCGATCAGCCGAGTACCCGCTTCGCGAGTTTCGGGGACCCGGAAATCGCCGCCGTCGGCACGGAACTGGACGGCAAACTCGCCAGCCTGTTCACCACGCTCGGCATCGCCATTCCCGTCGAACTGAAGCAGTGAAAGACTGGCCCGATCGGGGCAGTTGCTTGACTTCGCAGCTCATGGGCACGATCGGTTCAGAACGCGTAGCCGACCCAGCAAACTGGTCTCTTCCAGACGGCTCAGCCAGCCGCCGACCGCCACACAGAGTGGCCACAAGCCGACACCTTCGGTGGGTTAGAACCCGCGAACACCATTTTGGCCCTACTTAAGGTCAAACCGCAGGTCAACAGCGGTTAGAACCCTTATGTGGAGACGAAGGGAATCGAACCCTCAACCCCCGCCTTGCAAAGGCGGTGCTCTGCCAATTGAGCTACGTCCCCGACCGGGGCGGATGGTGTTCCGCCCCGTGCTCAACGGGCGAGCGGGAGGCGACCACCACAGTGGCGCTCCCGCTCGGTTGAGGTCACTTGTCGGTCGGAGCGGTGGCCTCGCGCCAGAGGTCTGCCTCGGCCTTGGCGGAGCGGCTGCGGCGCACGATGAACAGGACGGCACCGGCCACGGCCGCGAGTGCGAGGATCTTCTTCACGAAAGTCGCCTCCTAGACACAAAGAACCACAAGCCAAAGAGCTAAGGAACCACAACCCGTTCGAGCGCCCCAGGCGCTCGAACACTCGGGGGTCTGGGGGTCGCCCCCCAGAACAGAGGACGGCCGACCCGGCGAGCGCCCTCCGCGAGCAGGGACAGCCCGAGGCCGTGGGCCTAGGAGGACTTGAACCTCCGACCTCTTCGTTATCAGCGAAGCGCTCTAACCGCCTGAGCTATAGGCCCCCGTGAACCCCATGAACATTACCGTACCGACGCTGTCGTGCCCAAACCGGGCTACTCGCGTTCGGCCAGGGTGATCTCCAGGCCGCCGGCCAGGTCAGCGGACACGTTGTAGACGAACGAGCCGACCGTGGCCAGGGCCGTGAACAGCACGATGTTGATCGCGCCGATGACCGCCGCGATGCCGAACACGCGGCTTGCCGTGATCAGCGGGCCGCCGCTGCCGCCGGGGGTGTTCGCGGCGAACTCGTTGTACGTGCCGTTCACCCGGTCCCACACGCCCATACCGTCCAGTACGCCGTACAGCACGCCAACGGCCACCAGCCACACGAAGAACAGCGCGACGGACAGCACGAACGCCAGTTTCAGCACCGACCACGGGTCGATCCGCTTCACCTGGAGGCTGGCCCGCCGTGGACCGCGGCCGGGGCGGCGCAGGGCGGACGGGGTGCTGGCCGGCGCGGCCGGCGGGCGGATCGGGTCGACCGGGGTGCCGAAGTTGACCGTGGTCCGACCGGTGGGGTCCGCGCCGGGGCGGGCATCCGGGCGGACGCTGGACTGGCCGGCGGTGGCCGCGAATACGGACGACGCCGCGGTGCCGGACACCACCGGGTACTCACCGGCCAGCGGCACGCCGCCGTCCGAGTAGGCGTCCGAGCGGGGGCTGCGCTGGTAGCCCCAGTCGGCGAACCGGCCGGCCGGTTCGCCGGTCTCGGTCGGGGTGTTGCCGGCGATGTACTGCGTGTCGACGCCGACCCGCTGCCAGGGCGGCGGCGACGCGGACGTGACCTCGGGGCCTTCGACCGGGGAGACCGGCGGTGGAGCGACCGGCGGCGGGCTGACCGGCGGGGTGACCACGGTCGGCCCCGCCGACGCGGGTTCCGCCGGCTTGGCGATGGTGACCGTGGGTTTCGCGACCGGCATCGTCGGCTTCTCGACCGGCATGGTGGGCTTCTCGACCGGCTTGCCGTTGGTGCCGTTCTCCGACGCGGTGCCGGACACGGTCCCGGCGACCGTGCCGCTCGTGCCGGTCGTGGCGCTCGTGGGTTTGCTCGCGTCCGCCTGGCCGGCCGCGGTCGCCACCGTGCGTTCCTCGTCGGCGGATTCGGTTCGCCCGTCAACGGTGTCCGGCTTGTCGGGTGAAGTCACGAGCTGAGTCCTTACCTGCTGGATTCGGCCGACACGACCACGTGCGGCGACGCGATCATGCCTCTGTCTCGGAGACGTCCGAGACGTCCTCCGCGTTGCGGGCGACCGCGACCAATGTCGTCCCTTCAGCAAGGTTCATCAACCGCACGCCCTTCGTCTGCCGCCCGGCCCTGCGGACCTCCCGTGCACTGGTCCGGATGACGACTCCCGTCGACTCGATCGCGTACAGCTCATCGTCCTCGTCGACGATGAGTGCGCCTACCAGCCTGCCACGACGACTGTCGTACTGGATGGTCAGCACGCCCTTGCCACCCCGACCCTGCAGCGGGTACTCCTCGATCGGGGTGCGCTTGGCATACCCACCATTGGTGGCCACCAACACATACCGGCCCGGCACCACGACGCCCATCGACAACAGCTCGTCGCCCGCGTTGAACCGCATGCCTAGTACGCCGCTGGTAGCCCGGCCCATCGGCCGCAGCGCCTCCTCCGACGCGTGGAACCGGATGGACTGGCCACCGGCCGACACCAGCAGCAGGTCGTCCTCCCCGCTGCACAGCACCGCGCCGACCAGTTCGTCCTCGTCCCGCAGGTTGATGCCGATCAGGCCGCCGGACCGGTTGGAGTCGAAGTCGGACAGCTTGCTCTTCTTGACAAGGCCGCTCTTGGTGGCCAGCACCAGGTACGGGGCGGCCTCGTAGTCGGTGATGTGAATCACCTGGGCGATCTGCTCGTCCGGCTGGAACGCCAGCAGGTTGGCCACGTGCTGACCGCGCGCGGTCCGGGTGGCCTCCGGCAGCTCGTAGGCCTTCGCCCGGTAGACCCGACCCTTGTTGGTGAAGAACAGGATCCAGTCGTGCGTCGAGCACACGAAGAAGTGGCCGACGATGTCGTCCTGTTTCAGCGCGGCGCCCTGGACACCCTTGCCGCCACGTTTCTGTGCCCGATAGAGATCGGTTTTCGTCCGCTTGGCGTACCCCGTCTGGGTGATGGTGACGACGACGTCCTCGACCGCGATCAGGTCCTCGACCGACACGTCACCGTCGAACGGGATGATCTTGGTGCGCCGCTCGTCGCCGTGCTTGTCGACGATGGCCATCATCTCGTCCCGGACGATCGTCCGCTGCCGTTCCGGCTTCGCCAGGATGTCCTGCAGATCGGCGATCCGGACCTCGATCTCGGCCAGGTCGTCGACGATCTTCTGGCGCTCCAGCGCGGCCAGCCGGCGCAACTGCATGTCCAGGATCGCGGTGGCCTGTGCCTCGTCGATGTCCAGCAGCTCCATCAACGCCGGCCGGGCGTCCGCCGCCGACGGCGACCGCCGGATCAGCGCGATCACCTCGTCGAGGTGGTCCAGCGCCTTGACCAGGCCGCGCAACAGGTGCGCCTGCTCCTCAGCCTTGCGCAACCGGTACTTGGTCCGCCGGACGATGACCTCGACCTGGTGGTGGACGTAGTACCGGACGATCTGGTCCAGCCGCAGCGTCCGCGGCACCTGGTCGACCAGCGCCAGCATGTTGACGCCGAAGTTGGTCTGGAGCTGGGTGTGCTTGTAGAGGTTGTTCAGCACGACCTTGGCGACCGCGTCCCGGCGCAGGCCGATCACGATGCGCATGCCGCTGCGGCTGTTGGACTCGTCGGCGATGTCCGAGATACCGGTGAGCTTGCCGTCCTTCACCAACTGGGCGATGCCCTCGACCAGGTTGTCCGGGTTCACCTGGTACGGCAGCTCGGTGACGATCAGGACGGTCCGGCCCTTGGCGTCCTCCTCGACCTCGACGACCGCGCGCATCCGCACCGAGCCGCGTCCGGTGCGGTAGGCGTCCTCGATGCCGGCCGTGCCCAGGATCAGCGCCTTGGTCGGGAAGTCCGGGCCCTTGATGCGCAACATGAGCTGCGCCAGCGTCTCCTCCTCGGACGCGTCCCAGTTCTCCAGCGCCCAGACCACCGCGGCGGCGACCTCACGCAGGTTGTGCGGCGGGATGTTGGTCGCCATGCCGACCGCGATCCCGGACCCGCCGTTGACCAGCAGGTTCGGAATCCGCGACGGCAGGACGTCCGGCTCCTGGACCTTGCCGTCGTAGTTGTCGGAGAAGTCGACGGTGTCCTCGTCGATGTCCAGCAGCATCGCCATGGCCAGCGGGGTGAGCCGGCTCTCGGTGTACCGCATGGCGGCGGCCGGATCGTTGCCAGGGGAGCCGAAGTTGCCCTGGCCGTCCACCAGCGGGTAGCGCATCGACCAGTGCTGCGCCAGGCGCACCAGCGCGTCGTAGATGGACGTGTCACCGTGTGGGTGGTAGTTGCCCATCACGTCGCCGACCACGCGCGAGCACTTGACGTAGCTGCGGTCGGGGTACAGGCGGTTCTCGAACATCGAGTACAGCACCCGGCGGTGCACCGGCTTGAGGCCGTCCCGCACATCGGGCAGCGCGCGCGCCACGATGACGCTCATCGCGTAGTCGATGTACGAGTTCTGCATCTCCTGCTGGATGTCGACCGGCTCGATGCGCTCGCCGCCCGGTGGCAGGGTCGTCTCGGTCACTGTCCTTCTTCCGTCAAAGAGTGCTGCGACACGCGCAGAAGCCGATAGCGGTTACACGTCAAGGAAACGGACGTCCTTGGCGTTGCGCACGATGAACGAGCGGCGTGCCTCCACGTCCTCGCCCATCAACACGCTGAACAGCTCGTCCGCCGTTGCCGCGTCGTCCAGGCTGACCTGGCGCAGCAGCCGGTTGCTCGGATCCATCGTGGTTTCCCACAGTTCCTGGGCGTTCATCTCGCCGAGACCCTTGTACCGCTGGATGCCGTCGTCCTTGTTGATTTTCTTGCCGGTGGCGAATCCGCGTTCGAGCAGGCCGTCGCGCTCGGGGTCGGAGTAGGCGTACTCGGGATCGGTGCGCTGCCACTTGATCTTGTAGAGCGGCGGCTGCGTGATGTAGACGTGGCCGTACTCGATGAGCGGCCGCATGAAGCGGAACAGCAGCGTCAGCAGCAGCGTCGTGATGTGCTGGCCGTCCACGTCGGCGTCGGCCATCAGCATGATCTTGTGGTAACGCAGCTTCGACAGGTCGAACTCGTCGTGGATGCCGGTGTCCAGCGCGGTGATCAGGCTCTGCACCTCGGTGTTCTTCAGCACCCGGTCGATGCGCGCCTTCTCGACATTGATGATCTTGCCGCGGATCGGCAGGATCGCCTGGAACCGCGAGTCCCGCCCCTCCTTGGCCGAGCCGCCCGCCGAGTCACCCTCGACGATGTAGAGCTCGCACTCCTCGGGATTGCCGGAGCGGCAGTCCTTGAGCTTGCCGGGCAGGCCGCCGATGTCCAGCGCGCTCTTGCGGCGCACCAGTTCCCGCGCCTTGCGGGCGGCCAGCCGGGCCTGGGCGCTGGACACCGACTTGGTGACGATCGCCTTGGCCTCGCTCGGGTTGCGCTCGAACCAGTCGGCGATCCACTCGTTGCAGGCGACCTGCACGACCGACTTGGCCTCGGTGTTGCCCAGCTTCGTCTTGGTCTGACCCTCGAACTGCGGTTCCTTCAGCTTCACCGACACGATCGCGGCGAGGCCCTCGCGGACGTCGTCGCCGGTGAGGTTGACGTCCTTCTCCTTGAGCAGCTTCTTGTCCCGCGCGTACACGTTGATCACCCGGGTGAGCGCGGCGCGGAAGCCCTCCTCGTGGGTGCCACCCTCGTGGGTGTTGATCGTGTTGGCGAACGTGTAGACCGACTCGCTGTAGCCGGTGTTCCACTGCATGGCGACCTCGACGTCCATGCCGTCGCCCTTGGCCTCGAACGCGATGACCTTCTTGTGCACCGGCTCACGGGTCGCGTTGATGTGGTTGACGAAGTCCTCGAGGCCGCCCGGATAACAGAAGGTACGGGTGCGGACCCTGCCGGTCTCGGCGTCCTCGTCACCCTCGGCCAGCCGCTCGTCGTGCAGCACGATGGAGAGACCCTTGTTCAGGAAGGCCATCTCCTGCAACCGGCGGGCCACCGTCTCGATGTTGTACTCGGTGGTCTCGAAGATGGTCGGGTCTGCCCAGAAGGTGAAGGAGCTACCGGTGCGGCTCGTGGGCTCGCCCTGTTTCAGGGCGTGCGCCGGCTGCGAGTGGTCATAGCTCTGGGTCCAGACGTAGCCGTCCTTGTGCACCTCGATGTCCATTCGGGTGGACAACGCGTTGACCACCGAGACACCGACGCCGTGCAGTCCGCCGGACACCGCGTAGGAGTCGCCGCCGAACTTGCCGCCGGAGTGCAGCGTGGTGAGGATGACCTCCAGCGCCGGCCGCTTCTCCACCGGGTGCATGTCCACCGGGATGCCACGGCCGTCGTCGACGACCTGGACCCCGCCGTCGGCGCGCAGCGTCACCTCGACCTTGGTCGCGAACCCGGCCATCGCCTCGTCGACGGCGTTGTCCACCACCTCCTGGATAAGGTGGTGCAGGCCGCGTTCTCCGGTCGAGCCGATGTACATGCCGGGCCGCTTGCGGACGGCTTCGAGACCTTCGAGAACGGTGATGGATGACGCGTTGTAGTCGTTCGGATTCGCTGGCACGCAGTCCTCGCTGTCTCCTAGTGCGATCGGCCCCCGGCAGGCCTTCAGGTCACTACCGCCCATCTTACTTGGCCACGGCCGCTGAAGTGGGCCAAGGACACCCCTAGAAGCGTCACAGGGACACGGAAGTGAACCAAGATGGGTCATGTCGGCCTTGACATGACTCGCGCGGGTCTGGTTCGCGTTGAGCGGGCCGTCATCCGTACGTGTCGCGAGGCCCCCTGCCCGGCACGTGGCGAGGGCCGTGCCGCCAGCTCGGCGCGGACGGGCCCTGGACCTTCAGTCGCTTGACCACGCCGTTGCCGACCTCGGCGGCGATCTTGGCCAGCAGCGCCCGCTGCAGCAGCCGGAGCTGGGTCGCCCACGCCGTGGAGTCCGCCCGCACGGTCAGCTCGCCGCCGACCAGCGCCACCGGTTCGGTGTGCTCGGCGACGTCGGCGCCGACCAGCGCGGCCCACTTGCTCATCACCTCGCCGCCGGCCAGCCGGCCGGCCCAACCGCGGTTGGCGGCCAGCCGGGCGGCCAGCCGGCCGAGTGGCTGTGGGTCCCGTTCGTCCGGTGTGGCGCCGGACCAGCGGCGGCGGCGCCGGGACTGCCCGGTCGTGCCGCCGGCTCGGCCCGTCTGGCCGCGCGCACGGGCGGACGCCTGGGCGGCCTTCAGTGCGTCGCGGGCGAGATCCGACCCCCGTAGACCACTCTCCGTGGTTCCCGGGTTGCCAACCGAATCACCCGACCGTGCGGAGCCGGTGTCCGATTTTTCCCCCGAAGAGGGGTTGGATCCGCTCTGGGTGACCCTGTTATCCACATTATCCACAGGTTTATCCCCAGAAGATCTACTCATCGGTACGCCTTACTTCACCCTCTGCTACTTCGAACCGGATACCGGCCAGTTCCGCCGGCACGTCATCGGCCACCGCCGCGGTCACCAGCACCTGCTCGGCAGCGGCCGCGACCTTCGCCAGTGCCGCCCGCCGCCGCCGGTCCAACTCGGCGAACACGTCGTCGAGCAGCAGGATCGGCTCCGCACCGTCGGCACGCAACAACTCGTAGCCGGCCAGCCGCAGCGCCAGGGCGAACGACCACGACTCGCCGTGACTGGCATAACCCCTGGCCGGTGCCTCGCCCAGCAGCAGTTCCAGCTCGTCGCGATGCGGGCCGACCAGGCTCACGCCCCGGTCGATCTCGGCCGCCCTCGTGCGTGCCAACTCGACCAGCAGGGCCGCTTCCAACACCTGCGGGTCGGCCCGTTCCCCGTTCGGCACACCGTACTCCGGCGGCATGGACGCGCCCAGGGTGCCGCGATACCGCGCCAGCACCGGCACCGACTCCGGTGCCACAGCGGCATACGCGGCGACCACGTGCGGCGCCAGGTCGGCGACCAGGTCCAGCCGGCCGGCCAGCAGTTCGGCGCCGTGTCGCGCGAGGTGCCCGTCCCAGACATCCAGGGTGCGGATATCCCCGGCGCCACCGGCCCGCCGGGCCGCGCCGGCCGTCTTCAGCAGGGCGCCGCGTTGCTTGAGCACCCGGTCGTAGTCCGCGCGCACGCCGGCATAGCGGGGGGCGCGCGCCACCAACAGGTCGTCCAGAAACCGTCGGCGTTCCCCGGGATCGCCCTTCACCAGCGCCAGGTCCTCCGGCGCGAACAGCACCATGCGCACGATCCCGAGCACGTCCCTCGGCCGGGCCGCCGGCGCCCGGTTGATGCGGGCCCGATTGGCCCGGCCGGGCGTGATCTCCAGTTCCACCAACAGTTCCCGGCCGGCATGCACCACGGCCGCGCGGACCACCGCCCGCGCACAGCCGTACCGGACGAGGGGAGCGTCCGTGGCCACCCGGTGCGAGCCGAGCGT
>WNGL01017983.1_pt1 | contig 13303 bp, 15 predicted proteins | sample 5400591 | NCBI WGS metagenome assembly WNGL01 (sample SAMN13153377, study PRJNA577476) | soil metagenome | isolation source: 80 cm soil or saprolite under Garry oak tree replicate 1 | place: USA:California | collected 2016-06-15
GCGATGAAGTTGAAGAACGCCGCCCAGGCGACCGCCCAGTGCGGGCTCATTGCGCCGGTGGAGACGATGGTGGCGATCGAGTTGGCGGCGTCGTGAAAGCCGTTCAGGAAGTCGAACGCGAGCGCGAGCAGGATCAGGAACACCACGATTTCGAAGCTGATCGACATGCGGGCCGGGGCCGTGGATCAGGAATTCTCGATGACGATGCCCTCGATGATGTTGGCCACGTCCTCGCACTTGTCGGTGACCGTCTCCAGGTGCTCGTAGATCTCCTTCAGCTTGACCAGCTCGCGGGTGTCGGGCTCGTTGCGGAAGAGCTTCGCCATGGCCGAGCGCAGGACCTGGTCCGCATCGGTCTCGAGCCGGTCGATCTCGCCGCATATCTTCATGATTCTCTCGGCGTTGCCCATGTTGTGGAGGAGATCGACCGCCGCCTTCACCTTTTCGGTGCAGGCGACGCAGATATCGGCCAGGCGCTTCGCCTCGTCGGGGATCTTGCGGATGTCGTAGAGGAACACGCTTTGCGATACGTCCTCCATCAGGTCGAGAATGTCGTCCATGCGGGTGATGAGCTGGTGGATCTCATCCCGGTCGATCGGCGTGATGAAGGTCTGGTGCAGGAGCTGGATCGTCTGGTAGGTGATGGTGTCGGCCTTGGTCTCGATGGTCTTGATGTTGTGGGCACGGCTCTCGGTTTCGCCCGTGTCGTCCATCATCGCTTTCAGCTCGATCGCGCCTTGCAGGATGAGCGCGGCGTGCTCGGTGAAATAGGTGAAGAACCGGCCTTCGTGCGGCATCAGGCGTGCGAACATGGACACCTCCGGAGTGGGGGTGAAACGGGGCCGCGCGAATTGTAGCCGAGTCCGGGCGGGAGCGGACTAGCGGGAGGCGCCGTGGCGATGCGCCTGCGGCGCGGCGCTTGGCACGATAGCGCCGAGGACCATGCCTAGGATGGAGAACGCGAGGCCGACCAGTGTCGGCGGCGCGGCGGCGTCCGCCGCGGTGAAAGCCGCGATCAGCCAGGCGACGAGTCCGAACACTGCGGACAGGATCGCGCCCGTATTGTTCGCTCTCTTCCAGAAGATTCCCGCCGCGAGCGGCACCAGCGCGGCCACCAGCGTCACGGTGTAGGCGTTCTGCACCATGTCGTACATCGTTTGCTTCGAGCGCAGGGCGAATACCAGGGCGGCGAATGTGAAGGACACCAGGACGACGCGAAGCGTGAGGAGGAATTGGCCGTCGCTCATGTTCGGATAGCGTGGACGGATGATGTTTTCCGTGCACAGCGAGGTCGGGGCGATGATCGCCCCGCTCGCCGTCGACAGGATCGCGGAGAGCAGCGCGCCGAAGAAGAGCACCTGTATCCACATGGGCGTGTGGCCGAGGATGAACTCGGGCAGGATGCGCTGCGTCTCGCGGGCGTCCTCGGCCGACAGCAATGCCCCGAGCGACGGATCGATGAGGAGCCCGGCGCAGACGATGTAGATGGGCACGAACACGAAGGCGAAGTAGACGACCCCGCCGAGCAGGCTGCCGGTGACCGCGGTCCTCTCGTTCTTCGCGGAGGTGACGCGCTGGAAGATGTCCTGCTGCGGGATCGAGCCGATCGCCAGCGTCAGGAACGCGGCGGTGAAGACGAGCCATTCCCTGGCGCCGCCCTTGGGCCAGAACTCGAACCTTCCCGCCTCGGCGGCCGCGGCGATGATCTTTCCGGGCCCGCCCGCCATGTCGCCGACGACCCAGGCGATGGCCCCGAGGCCGAGAATGATCATGACCGACTGGAACAGATCGGTCATCGCCACCGACCACATCCCGCCCCAGACGGTATAGGCCAGGACGACGCCGCCGCTGATGATGATACCGGTCTCGAGGGAGATGGCGCCGCCTGTCAGGGTCGAGAAAACGAGGCCCAGGGCCGTGAGCTGCGCCGCGGTCCAGCCGAGATAGGAGATGGCGATGATCACGCTGGTACCGAGCTCCATGGCGCGGCCATAGCGCTTGCGGTAGAAGTCGCCGATGGTGAGCAGGTCCATGCGGTAGAAGGCGCGCGCGAAGACAAGCGCGACGATGACCAGGCAGACGGAGGAGCCGAAGGGGTCGGCGATAATGCCGCCCAGCCCGCTCTTGGAGAACTCGACCGAAACGGAGAGCACGCTTTCGGCGCCGAACCAGGTGGCGAAGACCGTCGCCGTGTTCATGTAGAGAGGCAGGCTGCGGCCGGCGACGACGTAGTCCTTCGAGTTTTTCACCCGCCTCGCCGCCCACAGGCCGATCGCGATCGTGACGAGCAGATAAAGTACGACGGATGCGATCAGCATGGCGCGGATTATAGATCGGAGCGCGCCTCGTTCCGGCTTACGCGAGGCCGAGGGCTGCGGCCAGAATCAGCGCCAGGGCAAGCAGCGCGACCGCAATGCCGATCATCCGGTTGCGGCGCCGTTCCAGCACGAGCAGCTCGCCCAGCATTCTCTCGATCCTTTCCACGCGATCCCCGGCGAGGGCGCGGTGCACCAGCCGCGGCAGCTGCGGCAGCATCGTCGCCCAGCGCGGCGCCTCGTTGCGGAGCGCGCGCAAGAGGCCCTTCAACCCGATTTGCTCGCGCATCCAGCTCTCGAGGAACGGCTTGGCGGTAGTCCACAGGTCGAGGTCGGGGTCGAGCTGGCGCCCGAGCCCCTCGATGTTGAGGAGCGTCTTCTGCAGCATGACGAGCTGCGGCTGGATCTGGACGTTGAAGCGCCGCGAGGTCTGGAACAGGCGCACGAGCGCCCGTCCGAAGGAGATTTCCTTCAGCGGCCGGTCGAAGAAGGGTTCGCACACGGCGCGAATCGCGCCTTCGAACTCGTCCATTCGCGTATCGGCCGGCACCCAGCCCGCCTCGAGGTGCGCCCGGGCCACGCGGGCGTAATCGCGCCTGAAAAAACCGAGGAAGTTCTGCGCGAGATACTGCTTGTCCACCTCGGTGAGGGTTCCCATGATGCCGAAGTCGAGCGCGACGTAACGGCCCTCGGGCGTCACCAGGATGTTTCCCGGATGCATGTCCGCATGAAAGAAGCCGTCGCGAAACACCTGAGTGAAGAAGATCTCGACGCCCGTGCGCGCGAGCTTCGGTATGTCCACGCCCTGCCGGCGCAGCTCGTCCACCCGGCTCACCGGGGTGCCGTGCATCCTCTGCATCGTCATGACGGTGCTCGTGCAGAAGTCCCAGTACACCTCCGGCACGGCGAGCAGCGGCGAGTCGGGGAAGTTGCGGTGCAGCTGGCTTGCATGCGCCGCTTCGCGCACGAGGTCGAGCTCCTCGGACAAATGTCGAGCGAATTCGGCGACCACTTCGCGCGGTCTCATGCGCTTGCCGTCGGCCCAGAAGCGCTCGACCAGGCCCGCCGCGACGTCCATGAGCGCGAGGTCGTTCGCGATCACCGGCATCATTCCGGGCCGCAGGATCTTGACCGCCGCCTCGGTGCCTCCCGGAAGCACGGCGAGATGCACCTGGGCGACTGACGCGCTCGCGACGGGCTGCAGTTCGAATTTCTCGAAAATTTTCGCGAGCGGCTTGCCGAACGCGCGCTCGACCTCGGCCACCGCGAGCTCGCCGGGAAACGGCGGTACCCGGTCCTGGAGCTTCTCCAGCTCGTCGGTGAGGTCGGCGGGCAAGAGGTCGCGGCGCGTCGAGAGCACCTGGCCGAACTTGACGAAAATGGGCCCGAGCGCTTCCAGCGCCCGGCGCAGCCGCGCGCCGCGCGGCTCGCTGAGCGCGCGAAAGAAAAGGAGCGCGTTCAGCGTGCGCGCGAGGCCGCTCCCCGAAGCAAGCGCGAACTCGTCCAGCCCGAAGCGCAGGGCTATCCGGAGGATCTTGGCGAGACGAAGCAAGGAAATGAGAGACCGCGGGGCGAAGCGGCCAATTTACCAGAATTGGCCGTCGCGACCCGAAAGAGGGACCGGCTTTTCAGCGGTACTTGCCCGGGCCCGACAGGTGCTGGATGCGTTTTTCGAGCCGGGCTACGTCGTCGCGCAGCGTCTCGACGCTGCCGCAAAAGTTCTCCACATCGGCGGGCCGCGCGAGCAGGGGCTGCTCCTCGGTCCAGTATTCGGCGAGGCTTTCGGCGAGGCGCAATGCGGTGTCGCGCTGCCACGCCGCGAGGGCCTTGCCGCTGGAAGCGAGGCGGTGGGCGACGATGTCGCCGAACACCTTGGAGAGATCTTCCTCGAAATCCCAGATGAGGTGGCGGAAAAGATAGTCCACGGCGCCCGCCAGGTCCGCAGAGCCTTCGATTTCAACCCGCTTTCGGGCGGTCTCGTCGCGAGCAAGCAGGAACGGCAGGGTGCCCGGCGTGAGCTTTACGACGAGGGCGCTCGCGGTTTCTGCCTGCGCCCGATCGAGAAGGCCGTTGTCGGTGATCGCGAAGCGCAGGTCTGGAAAAGGCGGGCAGCGAAATTCCACGGCTTGACCCGCAAAGGGTCTCAGTCGCTCAGCCGCCCACGGCTGCTGCTCCAGAAGATGGTTCAGGGCTGCGAGGGCGCTGCGCTCGATCATGGGGTATCCGGGCCGGGCCCCGTGCGAACGGATCAGCTGGGCTGTTGTATCCCGGCGAGCAGCCAGCCCGAGGAACCGTTCACCGGCTTTCGCATGTGCCAGATCTCCTCGAAGGGCTCGGCCGGTGCGCTCGCCTCTTCGCGAATCGAACCGGAAAATCGCACGCTCGCCCAATGCAGCTCGCCTTCGGTGACGAGCTCCAGGAGCGCGGCGTTCAGGGTTACGACGTCGGTCTGTTGCGCGCCCGAATGCTCGGCGACGTCGTCCTTCAGCGTGTTGAACATGCCCTCTGTGGTGACTTGGCGCAGCCGCGCGAGGTCGCCCCGGTCGTTCGCTTGCTGCAGGCGCTGGAAGTTACGTCGTGCTTCCTTCAAGAAGGCCTCGACGTCGAAGCCCGCCGGGATGTTGGAGACGAACTGGCTGCGATAGTTTGGCTGCGCGCCCGCGTCTCCGGGAAGCTGCGAAGGCGGCGGCGCAGCCACGGTTTCGTTGCCGAAGCCGGCGTACTGCATCTGCGCTCCCTCTGGGCGCTGCTTCGACAGGAGACGCATCAAAGCGAACACGGCGACGCCGGCGAGCAAAGCCATGAGAAGCGCGCCGATTGCGGCGCCGAAGCCTCCCTGCGCGAACAGCCAGCCCAAGCCAAGGCCCGCGGCGAGTCCGGCGAGCGGCGCAAGCCAGCGTCCCGGCCCGGACGGTTGCGGCGCCGTCGCTGGTTGCTGCTGCTGCGTCGGCGGAGTCGCTTGCTTCGGGGTCGCGGTGACTTGGCGTTGGGCCCCGAGACTTCGGGCGCCACCGAGCCTGGCGGCCTCGACATCATCTGCCAGGATGCCCGCACCGAAAACCAGGGTGAACAGGGAAACGATCATTTTTTTCATGGTCTCTCTCCACGGTTCAGAATTTGTAGCCCCGATGCAGGGCCACGACACCCGCGCTCAGGTTGAAATATTCGACCTTTTCGAGCCCCGCCCGTTCCAGCATGCCCTTCAGGCTCTCCTGGTCGGGGTGCATGCGTATCGATTCGGCGAGATAACGGTAGGCGGCCTCGTCGCGCGTCACCGTTTTGCCCAGCCAGGGAAGCACCTTGAACGAGTACCAATCGTAGGCCTTTGCGAGCGGCCGCCAGACGCGCGAGAACTCGAGCACGAGCAGCCTCCCGCCGGGCCTCAGCACGCGGCGCATTTCGGCAAGCGCTGCGTCCTACACCTCTCCGCTCGCCCCGGCACGCTTCGCGAAATCGAACGCCAGATCGCCTGATCCGGCAGCCACGTCGAGCACCCTCTCGCCCTCGCGCACGCCGGCGAGCGCCACCGCGAAGGCCTTCCACAGTCGGTGCAGGCCGCCCGACATCAAATCGTTCATCAGATCGTACCGGGGTGCGACCGCGGAAAAAACGCCGGCGACGCGCGCCGCCTTTTCGGCCTCGTCGATGCGCTGGTATCCGAAGTGGGTCTGACTCATGTGAACATGCTAGCACGCCGTCAAGACGTGTTCATGCCGAGCGCTCAGGCTTCGCGGCTCGCCCCGGCTGCCTCGAGCCGCTTGAGATAAGTCTGCCAGAGAGATTGACGATTCGTGCCCAGATCGTAGAGATAGTCCCAGGAGTAAATGCCGGTGCCGTGCCCGTCGGAAAAATGCGGCTGCACTGCGTAGCTGCCCACCGGCTCCAGCCTCAGGATGTCCACGTCCTTCTTGCCGCTCTGCAGGACTTCCTGTCCAGGCCCGTGGCCGCGCACTTCGGCCGACGGCGAGTACACGCGCAGGAATTCGTAGGGCAGCTCGAAACGGCTGCCGTCGGAAAATGAAACCTCGAGCACCCGGGATTTCTGGTGCAGCTTGATTTCGGTGGGTGTCGGTCTGTCCGCGGCCGCCATGAGGCATTCTAGACGACCGGCCGCGGCAAAAACTCTGGCCTGCGCGGGTCTCTCTGCCCGAAGAGATGAGACTCGCGCTTGTTCAGGACGTTGAAACGCGGACCCGCTCGTAGTCGAAGCCGCGCTCGAGCACCCCGGAGAGCGTGACGCGTCTTATGGCGTTGCCGAGCTCGAGTTCGAGCTCGCCGGCGCGTCGGTACCAACCCGTGGGCAGCACGAGCACAGGCGACAGACCCGGCGCGACCGGCAGCATCAGCGCATCGGACCGCTGCGGGGCGCTGCGGTCGGACGAGCGCACGGCGCAGGCCTTTGCTTCCCCCTTCAGAGCTCGCGCCCCTATGGTGAGGGTTTGATCCGGTCCTTCGATGAGCCAGTCGACGTGGCAAAGGATGAATTGGCGCGCCCCGCCCGGCCGCAGCGCCACGAGCTGCCGGTGGGCCAGACGCATGCCGTGCGTCACGCGGCGAAGTCTGAATCCGTCGTCCGATTCCCCCAGCGTTTCCCAGGTCTCCGGACCCTGCTCGCGCGCATCCCGTTCTGCGCTGGGCTGGAACGTATGAAATCGCTCGGCTTCCCCGTAGGAATAGCTCGATGGGGCCGCTTTCTTCGCAACGGGGGTGCCTTCGATCGCGTGGTGGATCTCGGCAAAGCCGCTCACCAGCTCCATGGGCGAGGGGTTCGCGCGGCGCGGAAAGTCGCGCGCCGGTGCGGAATCGAACCAGGCGCGCTGCAGCGTTTTGATCAGATCCTGAGCGGCAAGCCGCGTGCAATCGGAACCGAGTCCGAGTGCGGCAGGCTCGGCGCCTTCTTCGAGGCGCTGGATGCGTGCGCTGATCGAGGCGGCGACGCGGGCGAGGTCGAGAAAGCGCAAGGTCGCCGAATCGGCTGCCGCTTTCGCCCAAGCCGGCCCCGAAGCTCCCGCGAGATCCACGGCGTAGCCGCCTTGCAGGGGCGCATCGCGGCTGAGGACGACCTTGCGTGCCCAGTGACGGACCCACCTGCGCGCCCAGTCGAGTTCCCGGTGAGAGAGGCGGTGCGGTTGGGCAAGCTGCAGCATCAGCATTTCCACGTACGCCGCCATCGGCGAGGATTCGACGCTCAGATCAGCGACAGTCTCGCTCCTGATTGCGCGCGCTTCCGCTGCCGCGTAGGTCTGGTGCATCAACTTCCAGTAGTCCGCTCCGAACTCGCGTCGCGCGAACAGGCAGGTCCCGACCGTTTCTCCCGCGCAGGCGAGCACGCGCTGGAAAAGTCGGGCGAGCGAGGGCCCGAGCTCGGGATGCTTGCCGTTCAACGCCGCGCTCAGGAGACGTCCGTAAGCCCGAAGCATTGCCGCCCACAAGCCGTTCGCCTGAACGAAGGCTGCCGCTTCGCTTTGGCCGAGCGGCAGCGGTTTTCCGGCGAAGCCCGTGGCTTGCTCCGCTTCGGCATGCATGACGGGGTAGCGCAGGCGCTCGAGGATCTGCAGATAGGCCGAATGCCTGGGCGGATGAGCCTCGATCTCCTCGAGCAGCGTCAGAAACGCGCTGCAGGCGTGCGGCATACCGGCAAGCGCCGCGCGCGCAAGCCAGTCCTCACAGCTTGTCAAGTCGGCGAGACGCGGTTGCGGGTCGGGAAGGAAGTCGCGAAGGACCATGAGTCCACCTTCGGAGTCTATTTCTGCGAATTACGACCATACCAATGTACTATGACGGAGTCATAAACGCCGCGCAAACCGCGACCGGGATGTGAAAAAATTGGCAGAGAAGGGCGCGGGAGCGGGCGCAGCAGGGCGCGTCAGAGCGCCTCGAACGTGACGCGCTCGAAATCGGCGCCGCGATCCACGACCGACGCAAGTCGCAGGTTTCCGGAGCGCTCTGCGAGCACCTCGATCTCTCGATTCGGCTTGAACCATCCCGCCGGGACAACCAGCGTTTCCGGAGTCTGGAGCGCGGCGAGCGCTGGCAGCAGGAAAGCCGGGATGTGTTGCTCGGCCGCGGGGGCGCCGACCGCCCTGATCGCGGCTCCCTGGGGAATCCCGGGGAGGATGTGAACGCCAGCGCGCAATTCGAATTCCACCGAGACCGAGAGCCATTTGACCGCGCAGAGAAGAAAGGCCTTCGCGTCCGCCAGCCGGATCCCGAGCAGCTGCCCGAGCATCAAGCGCGAGCTTGCGGCAGGATCGACCCGCGCAAGGCGCAGCCCGGAGGCACTCTCGTCCTTGATCTGCCAATTCTCGACAGCGAAATCCGGCGGGGGGCCGGGCTCATCTTCGTGGCGCGTGGCGACTCGCCCGAGGGTCGCAATTTGCTCGTGCTGCACCTGGGATATCTTCTGGGGCCCTCCCCGGACCGCGAACACGCGGCCGGTGACGAAGTAGTGCACTGCAGCCATTCCCGAGCAGATCTGTGCCGTGCCGCTTGCGCCGCGGCGCGGGTGCGCGCGCGATTGCTTGTCCTCGCACCACCGCCGATAGAGCATGGTGAGCAGGCTTTCGGCGAGCGGGGCGGTCACGTCCTCGCCCAGGCCGAGCGCCGCGGGGGTCTCGCCTTTGCGCAGCAGGCCGACGCGCTTGCGCACGCTGCTCCCAAGCTCGTGGATGTCGAGAATGCGGGTCGTGTCGCCTTCCGGCGTGCGGCGCGAAGCGCCGGCAGCACCCGAGAGATCGATGACCAGCGGTGCGACGCCGTCGCCGGCGGCAACGGGGGCGCGCCCGATCGAGACCTTGGGCGTCCAGCGCTCGAGCCAGAGCGAGATGAGCTCGGTCTGGCGCGGCGTCAGCTTACCGGGGTTGGCAAGATCGATCAGTAGAACCTGCGCGTAGGTTTCCGCGCAGGTCGTCTGTCTTCCTTTGTGCGCCGGATGGGCGACTTCGCTTCCAGCCACGCCCCTGTCCTCGACGAACGCATAGACGCTGTGCAGCAGCTTCCATTCGCGCTCGCCGACGTCCCGGTAGGCTTGATAGCAGGCAACCATCTTCTGTCCGGTGCACCACAAGACGCGCTCGCCTATCAGGGCCGCGTTCGTGTGGGTGGCGCCGCCCGCAACCGCTTTCAGACAATGCTGATATCCGTATGAGAGCGCGTCCCAGAGCGCGAGCACACTATCGAGGATCTCTCGCTCCGGTTTGGCGAGCGGAGCGGGGCGGCTGGAAAATTTCTTGGAATGTTCCTTTTGCACGAAGCTCACCGGCTCGCGCAGGAGCTCCAGGATCTTGAGCCGCTCGGCAGGCGCGATGCTGTAAGCATTCAGCTCATCGAGCTGTGCGAGGAGACGAACGTGGGATGGGCCGACATTGATGAGCGGAAGGGACTGCAGCCACTTCGCGCAGCCGGAAGAATCCGTGAAATCGGGAGCGGCGCTCGGCTTGATGCTCGGGGGATCGAAGCTCGACATGGGGTCAGTCCAGTCTGCGTCTCAGCGCGGCTGCAAGCGCGCCGCGGTCGGGAGCCGGGCGCCGCAGGGCGTCCGCGCGCGCAGGCTCGGCCCAGATCGGGCGAGGAAAATGGCGATCGCGCTGATGGCGCGCAATCACGTGCCAGTGCAGGTGGGCCGTGACGTTGCCGAGACTCGCAAGGTTGACCTTGTCCGGATCGAGGAACTCGCGGAGCACCTCCTCGGTTGCGAAGACCGTCTTCATGAGCCGTGTGCGTTCGGCAGGCTCGAGGTCGGTCATTTCCTTCACGTGCCTCTCGAGGACTACCCTGCAAAAGCCGGGATAATCCGGATCGTCGACCAGCACAACGCGGCAGAACCCGTCGCGCCAGAGCAATTCCCCGCCGGGGGAATCGCATAGCTCGCAGGGTTTGTCGATCAAATTTTTACTCCCCGTCCGGGGGCGCCGCGTCGGCGAATCGTCTGCGCTCGGCGAAGGATAGCAGAATCAGCGGCGGCTACGGGCTTTCCCGGTTCGACGGCAGCTCTGCCGGGACTGCATTCTCCGGGAAGATGTCCCGATAGCACGTGTAAAAGCTGGCGAACACCGTGGGCAGCGAGACCAGGGTAAGAATCAATGCAAGGGAGCGCAACACCTGCACCTCTCCCTGCATCAAGAGAGCCGCGACGGTGACCGCCACCAGGAAGACCGCCCCGGCCAGCGCGAGGACCGCCCCGTAGACGAAGAACGCCCGCCAATTCCGCAACACCGCGAAAAAGCTGTAGAAGAGCGATTGAACGGCGCCGATGCGGTTCCATGCGGCGAGCACGGGCGCAAACCAGAAAGCCATCAGCACCGGGGTGGCGGCCAGGGTCGCGACCAGCATCGCGCGCGAGACGCTGCCGTCGCGCAAGGCCTCGACGGAGGGTTCCTGCCCGGAGAGGACCCATTGCATCAGCGCGCCCGAGTCCGCAAACGAGGCGATGCCGAGGACCAAGAGGATCGAGAGAAGGTACAGCGCGCCCAGCGCAACCAGGGTGGCCGGTCCCCTTCTGAAACCTGCGACGAGCAGCGCCGGGTGCAGCAAGCCTCCGCGGTCGAGCACCGCGCACATGACCATGAAGCTGACTGAAAACGCCGGCAGCAACACCGTCGAGGTGGCGGGGCCCAGGTAACGGATCTGGCCAAGGAGCGCAACGGCGATCCAGTACGTGAACACCAGAAACAGCCACATCGGCGGGCTCTTGCGGAAAAGGGCAAAGCCCCTTACGAGCCAGGACCAGCCGTTTTTCGCCGGAACGACGCGCATCGCTAGACTTGGAATCCGCTCGTGCTCATCTGCGCAAGTGTGGTCCAGCCGCCGGTTTCAAACAAGAGGGAAAGGACGGGTGCGGCGCGCCTCGAGCACCCGGCGAAAATGTTCCGGGTCATGCGCGTGGGTAAGCTCGCCCGCCCGGGGCAGGTAGAAATCGTACAAACGCGAAAGCCAGAACCGCAGGGCCGCGGCGCGCAACAACACCGGCCAGGCTTCCTGTTCGATCGAGGTGAATTCGCGGGCCCGGCGGTACGCCCCCACGAGCGCCGTCGCACGCCCCGAATCGATTTCGCCTGCCGGGTCCACGCACCAGTCGTTGACTGTCACCGCGAGGTCGAACAGGAGCGCGTCGATCCCGGCGAAATAAAAATCGATCACTCCGCCGATGCGATCTCTATCGAACAGCACGTTATCGCGGAATAGATCGGCGTGGACCGGGCCGCGCGGCAAATCGAGCGTGCGATGGCGCACCTGGAATTCGAGTTCGGAGGCGAGCAGCCTGCGGTGCTCTTCGTCGAGGAAAGGCGTCACTTCGCGCGCCGCCGCGCGCCACCACTTCGGCCCGCGTGGATTCTCGAGCTTCCCGCGGTAGCCTCTTCCCGCAAGATGCATGTCGGCAAGGGTGGCACCGACCTGTTCGCAGTGCTGCAGCTGCGGTGAGATCACCGGGGCGCCGGGGAGGCAAGTGACGAAACAAGCGGGCTTGGCGTTCAAGATTCCGAGGTATTTGTCGCTGCGGTCGGCGATTGGCGCGGGGCACGGTATCCCGTGACGCGCAAGGTGCGCCATCAGGTTCAGATAGAAGGGCAGCTCCGCTGCACTGAGGCGCTCGAAAAGCGTGAGCACGAAGCGGCCGTGCGAAGTGGTGACGAAGTAGTTCGTGTTTTCGATCCCCGCGGCGATGCCCTGCAGATCGACCAGCGTGCCCATGGCGTAGCGTTTCAGCCAGGCCGAAACTTCCTCGGCGGTGACGCGCGTGAAGACAGACATGATGCCCGAGCGGTCGCCGCCGTCGGCGCCAGCGTCAGAACCGGCGGATCACCCAAAGGGGTACCCGCACGCCGCGATCGAGACTCTCGTTTCTCAAACCCGGGCCGTCGCCCAGGTCCTCGACCAGGTAGTACTCCTGGCCCAAAGGCGTGGTGACGCGCACCACGCGCCGGCCGTCGATGAGCTGCTCCTCGACCTGGTCGCCCCCGCCGGGGTGGATGCGCACGGCCGGCTCGCCCGGCTGCTCCGAAGAAACGCCGGGTGGCGGCGGCGGAAGCTCGGGAAGGGGTTCGAGCTTGGGCAGCTGCTGTGCAGCGAGAGGCAGCGAGACAAGCAACAGCGCAGGAGCAAGAATTCGGCGCAGCATGAGACGGAAATCCATTTTCAGGCGAGTCTATCAGAAGCGCTGCTCATTCGTGGTTCTAGAGATTGAGCAGGATTTCGCGCTCGGCGGCGCGCGGCTGGAAGCTCCGGTGTTCGTAATGCTTGAAGATCGCCTCGACCACGCCTTCGGGTTGGTCGATGACCTGGACCAGCTCCATGTCTTGAGGGTTGATCATCTTCTCTCCGACGAGCCGCTCGCGCATCCACTGAAGCAATCCGCGCCAGAACGGCCCATGCATGAGTATGCACGGCACGCGTGCGCTCTTGCCCGTTTGCATGAGCACGAGCACCTCCGAAAATTCATCGAGCGTCCCGAAGCCGCCCGGCAGGAACACGTAGGCGCTCGCGCACCTGACGAACATCGCCTTGCGCGCGAAAAAATGCCGGAACAGCAGGGATATATCCTGGTAGGTGTTGCCGAACTGCTCGCGCGGCAGTTCGATGTTGAGACCCACCGCAGGGGAGCGCCCGAAGTGAGCCCAGCGATTGGAGGCTTCCATGATTCCCGGGCCACCGCCCGAAACCACGGAGAATCCGGCGTCGGAAAGCAGCCGCGACGTCTTCTCGGCAAGCGCATAGTACGGATGGCCGGCCGGAACGCGCGCGCTGCCGAACACGCTCACCGCCGGACGGACCTCGTCCATCCGCTCGGTGGCTTCGACGAATTCTGACATAATGCGGAAAAGACGCCAGGCCTCGCCTGCCGCGTTCGCCTCCCGCGAGGCGGTGTCGAAGGACTTCGGAATCTTGTCGCTCATAAGTTCCCTTGGAAAAAACGCTGCTGCTGGTTGACGGGTCGTCGTACCTGTACCGCGCCTTCCATGCGTTGCCCGACCTGCGCAACGCGGCGGGCG
>WNGL01006959.1_pt1 | contig 13301 bp, 12 predicted proteins | sample 5400591 | NCBI WGS metagenome assembly WNGL01 (sample SAMN13153377, study PRJNA577476) | soil metagenome | isolation source: 80 cm soil or saprolite under Garry oak tree replicate 1 | place: USA:California | collected 2016-06-15
TATCGATCAGGAAAATCTAGTCGAGAATGCGGCGAAAATGGGCGCATTGCTCATGGAAAAGATCGATGCGTTGCGCGCCAAACATTCGTTCATCAAAGAAGTTCGCGGCAGAGGCTTGATGATTGGAATCGAATTTCATGAGCCGCAGGAGTTCAAGCTCAAGATGGCGTGGAAACTTCTTCACAAGATCGACAAGGTGCTCTTCGCGCAAATGATCGTGACGCAAATGTTGAGCAAGCATCGCATCCTCACGCAGGTGGCCGGTCACGCCATGGACGTGATGAAAATTCTGCCGCCCCTGATTATCGGCGAAAAAGAAATCGACATGTTCGTCAACGCGCTCGACAACGTGCTGACCGAATGCCGCAAATTTCCGGGACCAATGTGGGAGCTTGGAAATAATTTCGTTAAAGCTGCGCTCGGATCGCGCAAAACTGCTGAGCCACGGGCAGTTTCAGCGAATCGCTGATTGATCCAACGGGCTCTTTACTGCCCGCGTAAAACTCGCCGCGTTCTACGCTGCTTCGTTACGCGGTATTTTCTGCCAAATAGTTTCTCAGTTGTGCTTTAAGAAATCGGCGGCCGCCGCCACTTTTCAAATATCGCTCGCGGCCGAGAGCGTCAGCCTGATTCAGGTAAGCTTCGTAATAAATCAGCTTCCACTGCCCGCGGTAGGAAGTCGCAAATGAAGCCCCGCTGGTATGTTCCCTTAGACGCTTTCGTAGATTTTCCGAATAGCCGATGTAAAACCCACCGTCGGTTAGCGAGCTAAGCACATAAACGTAATGCATCAGAGCGAGATCTTTAGCGCGTGGCCAGGGCTTTACGCGCCAGTCGATGTATGCTTGCTCCGTGCGGATGCTGTAATGCTTTCGCCTAATTACGTCGCAAACTTGATCGAGTAGTTTGGGTTTGTCTCGCCTCGGCGCCGGCGGCAGGATCGACATCGTGTTGCTCATTTTCTCTTCCCGAACCTTAAACTCAAGCCGGATTAGACTCAAAAATTGGGTCGAATTCTCGTTAGATGCTAAAGCGCATCCTGTCTTACTCAGTCGTCGCACTGGTCAGCTGTGCAACGGTCGGCGCAGCGAGCGACACTCGCTTCGCGATTTTACCAGCATCGGAGGGACGCGCTGCGATCGACCAGTGTTCACGTAGCGCGCCAGAGCATGTCACGCACTTCTGGCGCCCGACAGCCGGGCAGGTCGAAGCCGCCGAGAAAGCTTTGCCGGCGTTTCTCCACGCGCGTGGCCATAAGGATTGGCTCCGCGAGTCGTTTCGCCAGTACGTCGGAGTAGTCGTCGCGGGAAGACGCCTCATTTACCTAAACGCCTTTCCGGCTCCTACATCTGGCAGCGCCGAGGCCCGCGATGCCCGGACGAAGGCGTACGTATTTTGCGATGGTGGCAGCTCTTTTTGGGGCGCAGAGTTCGATCCCGCCACAGGCAAGTTTCAGCACCTCGACTCCAATGGTGTTGCGTAACACATCTAACCAATCGCTGGAGCCAACCGCTGGCCGTCGTGAAGTCCACATTTGATTTTATGAAACAGTTCTGGATGATTGCCACGCTCGCCGCCGCCAGCGGTGGCTCAGCTCCGTCTCGTTAGGCGTTTTCACCCGTTACACTGCTATGCTCAAATACCTCTTTGCCGCGCTTCTCTTAACCACATCGTGCATTTCAGCGAAGACTGAGGATACAGTCACGGGCAGAGTCACCGGATTCGGTATTGTTCGCGTGCCCACCGACTACAAAGACGTTCGCACGTCGTCACCGCCGGGTAACGTGTCGCGGGAGTTCTTGAAGGAGCCTGTGCTTGTGCGCACCACAACGCGTATTCCCGCGAAGATCGGCACATGGTTCGGAATCTTCTACCAAGTTCGGGTCCCAGCCGGTGCAGGGGAGATAGTGTTAAGCCATGTGACGAGATCGCCGGCGCTGCATCTTCCAGACGGGACGGTGAAGCGGAGCGAGGAACGCAAAGCGACGGTCGGCATCAAAGGAAGCCACACCGCAAATACTTTTGCTTCGTTCATGGGCTTCGGATTCACCGAGGATTATGAACTCGTGCCCGGCACTTGGACGATGGAAGTAAGATTCAAAGGTTCTGTCGTCTGCAGACAGCAGTTTGAAGTCACTCGTGATTAAACACCAAACGCCTAACCCCTATGTAAGATGTCAAGTATGGCGAGCGAGGGTGGAGGTAGCTTGTTAAGTCATAAGGTTTGTTGATCGAGATTGAAGGTTTTCTCTGGAGCGTTTCCTCTTCCTTTTTGCTCGTTGGTTTTGTTTCCAGCGGCTCGTACTCCTATCCGTGCATGCGACCGCAGTCGCAGCAGCAATTTGATCAATGCGATCAGCTTGGAAGAGGAACGCAAGGGCGCGCCCAATCTAAGCCGACGCTCGCGAAGAGTATTCTTAAGCAGGTTAGGCAACGGGCAGCGCCCACGTTCCAAAGTGATTTTCGTTTTTGCGCTAGGCGTGGTCTCCTCTCTGTTCCCCTCGAACTTTACTAATTGATTAATCCCAACTCTTCGGCGCGGAGCCGGCCGGTTTTGATACGCCACAGATCAACGGCTAGTTGGCGCGCCACGGCCACGATCGCTTTTTTGCGTGCTGCGCCGGTAGCAAGAGCTCCTTTAGCGAGGATCTGTCGCCATTTGACGATCGGTTTGTAGTCGGGCTGGAACCGGACCAGTCGCCAGGCCAGTTCCACCAGCGCAGCGCGCAAGCGCGGGTTACCATGTTTGGTCACGCAACTTTGCAAGCGCGTATTGCCGCTACTGTACTCTCCGGGGCAGAGTCCGGTGTAACTGGCAATCTGGCGTCGATTGTTAAACCGGCGCCAATCGCCGATCTCTCGATCGATGATCACACTGGTCATCAAGCCCAGTCCGCGTGGTTGATTGGGAGCGGCGGCGCTTTGCAGTTGGATGGTGAGGGCAGCGATCTTTTCCTGCAACCCGAGCAGGATGGGTTGGCTGTTTTGGAGCAACTCTCTCATCCACTCGGGCACATCCAGCGCGGCAATCCCGCCATTGCGGGACCACCAGCTCTTCACTGGCTCGATCCCGTGATTGACCATTAAACTGCGTCCCTGGGCTTCGAGTTGTTTGCGCGCTTTGACCAACTGCTCGCGCTGCCGATGAATGGCGCGCTTTTGTTCTTCTTCTTCGCTAGGCACACGCACCAGCGCCAGCGCCGAGCGGTTGCCCTGGACGAAGCGGTCCAACTTCAAGCAGAGCGCTTTGGCGTCCAGTCCGTCAGTCTTCACCCGTCGATTTTGCTCATCCAGCTTTTGCGGGCAGACCACGTAGCAATGGATCCCGAGCGCACTCAAGTTGCGCTGCAGTGCAAAGCCAAAGCCGCACGCTTCATAGACCGCGTGCACTTCGGCTCCCTCGCTCTTGAGTTTGGCCGCCCAGCGCAGAAACGCTTGCTTTTGAAAACGCTGCGGCGGCTTGCGGTTGGCGCCGCCTTCCTGCACGACCACCACGTAAAAATCCTGGTGCACATCAATTCCCAGCTTGATCGCTCCAGGGCCGCCATTAAACTGGCAGCGGGTTTCCTCGTGTGAGGACAACTCAGTGTGATAAACACTATTCATATTGCCGGGTGTAGGTCCAAAACCCGCACCCGACAATCCCCACCATGTCATCTATGCGCTCCAGCCAACCGCTGGCCGGCGTACTCAAAGGTTGAAGGATGAATTATGAACAATGAAGTAAAAGCAACTCTCGCTCTCGCCAGCGGTGGCTCAGCTCCGTCTCGTTAGATGTCTTCGATCGCCTCCGCATGAACATCGCCCAAGAACTTGAACGACTATCCAAACTCCACGCCGACGGAGTCCTGAGCGCCGAGGAATTCGCCAAAGCAAATAGCCAGCTTTTATCTTCTCCCGGGCTCTCAAGCGTTCCCTTTAAGAGCATACGCCGCCAGTCCTCACACACATTTTGTGGCTTGCCGCTATGGGCTATTGCTATCGGTCCAGATCTGGAACGCGGGGAGATGCGTGGACACGCTCGCGCGATCTTCGCCGTGGGCGACATGGCGACCGGCTGGCTAGCGTGTGGCGGCTTGGCACGTGGTATTGTCGCGGTCGGCGGTCTTGCCATTGGCCTCGTTGCGTTTGGCGGAGGTGCCATCGGCGTCCTCGTTGCACTTGGCGGTGCTGCCATTGGAGGTATCGCCTTCGGTGGAGGTGCGATTGGGGCCATCGCCATCGGCGGCGGCGCTTGTGGCTATTACGCATTCGGCGGTGCCGCTGTCGGAGTTCATACGGTCTCGGGCCTGCAACAGGATCCCGAGGCGGTTAGCTTCTTTCAGCACTACTTTCCATGGCTTAAAAGTCTGGTTCATCAATGACGATTTGCCCGTCATCTAACAAAGCGCTCAAGCTAACCGCTGGCCGTTGCGATGACCGGATTTACTTTCACGAAACCGCCTCTACTTTTAGCAAAGCTCGCTTCCATCAGCGGTGGCTGATCTTATTCTCGTTAGCACCACAATCACGCCAATGACTCCCGGCACAGAATCAACATATTCGGAGAGCCAGGGCTGAGGCACGGTCAACTCAGAACAATCAACATTTGCATCACTTTCAATAGACCGAGAAACCCAACCCGCCTCTTTCCAAAGCCCTTCCCGCAGCAAGTGAGCAAAAACACCTCTTGCGCAGCTTCCAGATCAGTCAGCAACGCTTGCCACGTCTCCGCGCCGTGGTAGAAGTTGCGAGAGCCATGGAACAAAAATTCGACAGCATTCTCGACGCCGCGGAGCAGCAGGAGGCGAGCGACGTCTTCCTTCAGGAGGACGAGGTACCGCGGCTTAAGATCAATGAACAAATCATCGTCCTTGGCGAGGAACCCATGTCGCTCGCGCACATGACCGCATTCTGGCAGGCGTGCGGCGCGAACGCGCAAGGCGACGGCGACAGGGATCGCGACACCGGCTTCGTCTCGCGCACGCATACGCGCTACCGCGTGAGCCTGCACCGCACCATGGGCCGCCTCGGTGCGGTCCTGCGCCGCATCAAGACCAAAGTGCCTACATTGAAAGCGCTCGGAGCGCCCGAATGGCTCCTGACCCGATGGGGCGCTCGCGAGCACGGCCTGATTCTTATAACGGGACCAACCGGCTCAGGCAAATCCACCACCATCGCGTCCCTGCTTCAATGGATGAACGAGAACCTGGTGCGACATATAGTGACGATCGAGGATCCCGTCGAGTATCAGTTCACCAGCAAGCGCTGTCATTTCACCCAGCGACAGGTCGGACGCGACACCGGCACTTTTGCGATCGGATTGCGGAGCGCCCTTCGTCAGGCGCCGGATGTCATTTTTGTCGGTGAGATCCGGGATTACGAAACTGCGTTGACGGCGCTGCAGGCTTCGGAAACCGGACATCTCGTTGTTTCGACCCTGCATTCGGAGAGAGTTGCGGACACGATGGAGCGCTATCTGAATCTTTTCCCAGCCCAGGACGAGAAGCATGGTGTGAACCTTCTGGCAAACCAGCTTTCTGGCGTTCTGTGCCAGAAGCTGGTTCAATCTGCTGACGGAGGCTTGCATTTGCTGGTGGAACACGTCGAAAATGCGGGTGCCATGCGCGACTGGATCGCCAGACGAGAGTTGCAGAACATCGATCAGTATATCTCCCGCGGATCGGATCCTACCGCCGTTTCATTTTTGCAATCGACGCTCAAAGCCCTCCAAGCCAAGGTCATCACGGAAGCGACTGCCATGGCTTCAGTCAGCAATGAATCCGAGCTTCGTCGCGCCATGAGGGGAATCGGCTAGACAAGTCCTCCGCACAATTTGAACCCATATGAAGGAACATGACTTGATCGATTTTCTGGCGCTTGCGGCCGAGCGGGGGGCTTCTGATCTTCATTTGACAGTGGGGGCGCCACCGATGTTGCGGGTCGCTGGTGTTATCCAGCCGCTGACGGAAGAGCCACTGTCGGCGGAGGACACAAGGAGACTGGTGATCGATACCTTGAAGGAGGGACAACGGGCGAAGCTGGAAAACGAATGGCAGCTTGACTTCGCGTTGCAGGTCGGTGACCTCGGGCGCTATCGCGGAAATGCGTGCTATGTGTCAGGCGCGATTGAGGCCAATTTCCGACGTATCCCTTCTGAGGTCGGCGATCTAAAGTCCTTGGGACACTCTCCCGTGGTGGATCGCTGGTGTGACGAGAGAGCCGGCCTGATACTGGTGACTGGCGCGAGCGGTGAAGGCAAGAGTACAACGCTGGCGAGCATGGCCCAAACGATAGCCAGACGGCGTTCCGTCAACATCATCAGTATTGAGGACCCGATCGAATTTGTTCATTCGCAGGGGCGAAGCCTGGTGAACCAGCGCGAAATTGGTTCCGACGCAACTAGCTTCGCGTCAGCGCTCAAAAACGCCTTGAGACAGGATGCAGACGTCATTCTTGTGGGCGAGTTGCGGGACACGGACACGATGCAAACTGCGATTACGGCGGCGGAAACAGGGCACCTCGTGATTGGTACCATGCACACGAACGATGCGCCAACGGCTATCGGGCGCATTATTGATGCCTTTCCAAAAGAGGGTCAGCAGTTCGTCAGTGCCCAACTTGCGTGGTCGTTGTTGGGAGTGGTGTGTCAGTATCTCCTGCCGCGAAGCGGCCAGGCAGGCCTGATTTTGGCCACGGAATTGTTAACGGTGAACTCGGGAATCGAGGCGTGTATCCGGTCCGGCCGGCTTTCGCAGATACCGGGACTAATTCAAATCGGCGCTGCGGACGGCATGCATACCGTGGACGTTAGTCTTATCGAGTTGCTTCTGGCTGAGCGCATCAGTCTCATGGACGCTATGGCTCACGCGAGGGACCCCAATTTTGTGAAGGAGGAGTTCCAGAAAGCTTTGAAGACCCAGAGAAAAGGGTGGTTTTCGGGAATTTTCGGCAAATGAAACGCCGGCCTCGTCCGCATCGAATTCCAGGCAAGGCGGCAAGCCCCATCAGGCGATCAGGTTAGACGGCTAGTGCTGGGTGGCTGATCTTTTGTCTTGTTAGGCCGTAATGTAGGTCGCACGCGAGATGCGATACATTAGTCTGAAAGTTTTCCGCGCAGAACGGTGAGCGAATACGGCGGCAGGTTGTAGGATGGCGATGCTTCGCGCGTGAAGTGCGCAGGTGGCAGACTTCGGATGGGGTGGCCGTTCGGCCCTTCCTCTTGCCAGGCGTATTGCTGTCGCGAAAATTGAATTAGCTCGACCTGGCCCGTAAAACGAACGGGCTGCCGTGCGCCGGGAATTTTGAACTCCACATTGAGCTGAGCCGTGCGGTTTGGATGTTTGTTGATTGCAAGAAGCGCCCATTGATTATCTGGCCGATGCGCCGCATAGACGCTGACCGCGGATGATGCCTTCGACTTCTTCTGGTTGATGGTTGCGGGGAATATTTCGTGCGGCTCGTTCGTTGGCTGCATCCATTCTTTTGTGATCAGCTGCGCAGCATAGTAGGCGGATAGGTGATTCGGTTGATCGTTCTTTGGAGTCAACTGGAGGATCATTAGATTCCCCCAGGAACATTTGAGCTCGTCTTGGAGATAGTTTGGCTCGTACCCGTATTGGTAAGCCTTGGAACCGCCGAGCGTGAGGAACGCTCCGACTGTGTCTGCATTGAAAAGCGCGCCCGGGAGGTCCACTTCATGGCGTCCGGCAAAAACCGAATAGCCGTATTCGGTCATAAGCCACGGGAGATCAGAAGGCACGCCGTCGGCGCGCAAGCTGGCCAAGACTGAGCGAAGGCGCGACGGAATTTGAAGCAGCTGCGGCGCAGCGTCGGCGCAGATGTTGTCGAACGGATAAAACTCAAACGAAAAAAAATCGAACGGCACCCCGGCATTTCGGACATATTTCAGAAATCGATTCATCCAGGAACGATTGCCGGAAGCGTCCGCCCACGTCAGCAGTCGCTCCTCGAAATTTTGCAGACTTGGGCCTCCGAGCTTTAGACGCGGATTAAGCGCAGTGAGCTGGCGAGCGACTCCGGCGTAGAGCGCGGCATAATCCTCTGGAAAAGCCCATTGCCCGTCGGGTTCTTCGCCTAGTTCGATTCCTTCCAAATCATAATTCCGTCGCAGCAGATAATTGATCTCGGCGGAGGCGTTCTCTGGCGTGTCATACAAAACGCCCGCCGGCACAAGCACGGGCAATCCGTTCGTGAGCGCGCTACGCAAAATGAAATCCATTCCCGGCTGTTCGATGCTGGAGTCAATGTCTTCTGCGCGATGCCATGGATCAGTGGATGACACGTAAATGACCGTCTGTCGATGTCGGTCGGGCGCATGGCGGACATAATCGTGAAAACGGTCGTGCTTCTCGATTTTCCCGAGCTCAATCTCACGAATGGCAAACCCCAGCCGGTCGCGTATGTCATTCGATGGTTGCGAGCTGGTTCGCGAACTATGGCTCATTACGATGCGCACGAATCGGACCGAACTTGGACGCTCAGCGAGTCGAATGAGCTCATCGCCGCCGTGAGCATAATCAACATTTCCATGTGCGAATGGCTGCCAGTCCTCATCGTCATCGGGGTGCAAATGCATTGGATCGTCGCCCGGCCAGTACTCAACGCGATATTGTGTGGCGTACGGCGTTCCCCAAAGAATGCGGATGGCGTTGACTGGTTTGCGCGCGTCGAGATCGATCACCACCCACTGCGGATGTCCATCATCCGATTCCGCAGTGAAATGCGAATCCAGATACGGATTACTTTTCCAAAATGAATCGTTGTCGCCGTCTGCGATACGGGAATAGCCGTCATCATTCGCCTGATCGATGGTGTTTCCTCGCCGTGGCAAATGATAGCCGTAGGAGACGTTGATCGGTTCGCCAAGCGAATCGTCTGAGGTCCAATATCCGCATTGGTGAACCGGATCGGACCACGTGCCCTGCGGGTTCCAATGCCAGACTTCACCAGCAAGCTCGGTGCGCAGCCGATATGTCAGTGGCCCAAACCCAGCTGACAGCATTTGCTCGATGTTCTTGTCCGTAAACATCCGAGCGCATTCGCCTTTCTCGTGACCGTCCACGCCAGCGCCCAACGCCTGGCCTGGCGCACACTGGTTTACGGGATGATCTGCAAGAACCGTGGCGGAAATCACAATTGGCTTCTCATCGGCACGCGCGTCTGTTTCCAATGCCAGTTGGACAAGGGCAATCGCGGCAAAAAAAAGCGATGCGACGACGCATCGCACTTTCAAGGCACTCCGTGCGAAATTCATCGAGCGATCAATCTCGTTTCGCGAAAGCTTTTGGAGTGCGCGCGCGTCCTCGCGTCGCTTTTTAATGCTAGCGCTGCGCTTTCTCCAATTGCTTTCTGACTTCACCTTTTTCGCGCCGGACGTCGCTGAGATGACTCTGCAAAAGTGGTAGCTGCGATTTTTGCGGGTTCGGGTGGTGGAGCAAAGTCCTATTGTTCTTACCACCATAGTATGCAGGTCCGGGCTGCTTCGCCTCGCCGATCTGAAGAAGCAAGTCGTCTTCTTGTCGCCGAAGCTCGTTGTAGCGGGCTTGCAAAGCCTGCGTCCGATTTTTGGCTGATTCTTGTTCGACAAAAACCGCCTTCTGCTTTGCTGCCGCGTTCTCTCGTTCACGCTGGGCCTCTTCCTGCTGCTTTTGATATGCCGTGTAATTTGCAGCCTGCTCCGCAACGTGTGCGTTGGCCTTTTGCGGGTCATAATGAAAGCGTTCCTGGACTTCTTTCGGCAGTTCAGCGAACTGAATCTTTGAGATTCCTGACTTGGTCTTGACGACAATGCCATCGGGTTCGACGCGACTCACAGTGGCGTCTTTGTATTCTTTTCCGTTAAGGGTTTTGAAGTCCTCCGCAAAGGCGGCCGATATAAAGGACAGGACCAAAAACGTGAGAATTTTTGTCTTCATTTCCTTCGTGAACTGGAGGTCTTCTGTTCTCACATTCGAGATTCCCCGGTCAAGGAGAATTCCTGGGCCAGGGAAGTGTTTCGGCTCAACATCAAATGCCAATGCGAACAGCCTAGCGGATGCTGGACAACGTCCGCGTTGCAGAGAACTTGCAAACTCAAATGCGCGTCGATGCAGTTGTTAGGGTCACTGCGGCACTAATCGGATTGACTTTGGCGCTGACCGGATGCCGCGAACACGTCGCGGTTGCACAAGTCGATCCAAATGGCCCGGTTGAGGTTGTGATTCCCGAGCGCGGCGCTTACATGGGCGCGTTCATGGACTTTGGCGACGAAGAGGATGACGTGACGCTGGAGACAATCGAAGATTTCGAACAGATGGTCGGCAAACATCAGGCGATCATTGCTTCCTCGAGCTATTGGGGTGAACAAAATTTTCCTGTGGACAATCTCAATGTGATCTGGCGACACGGGTCACTGCCGCTTGTTTTTTGGTCGCCTTGGGACAAGCCGTATGAGGAAGATCGCGCGCCAGACAAGTTCAGTTTGACTGAGATTGTCGCAGGCAAATGGGACGCCTACATCGACAAGTGGGCAGACGCGGCTCGGGATTTCGGCCATCCATTTATCGTGGTATTTGGCGTCGAAATGAACGGGACCTGGTTTCCGTGGTCGGGAACTTATTACGGCGGGAGTCAATGGAATCCGGAGCACAATGATTGGAAAGGTCCCGAAACATTTAAAGCGGCTTATCGCTACGTGGTGGATCGTGTTCGCGCGCGCGGCGCATCAAACATCAAGTGGATGTTTCACACTAACAATTATCCATATCCGTACGAAACTTGGAACTGCGCTCCCGCCTATTATCCCGGCTCGGATTACGTCGATTGGCTTGGCCTGAGCGTTTACGGCCAGCAATACAAAGACGAGCCCAATCCTGATATTCCGTCACTTGTGGACTGGCCGTACGAGGAAATGTGCAAGCTCGATCCGCATAAGCCCATCATGATTGCCGAATGGGCGACCGGCGAGTTCCCACATTCAACCGAAGGCGGCGGGCTGGGCAAAGCCAAGTGGATCGAAGAGGCGCTTAAGCTGTTTCGCACGCGCTATCCGCGCATTAAAGCGGCGCTTTACTGGCACGAGCGCTGGCAAAACGCCGATGGATTCTACAGCAACCTCCGTGTGAATTCGTCAGTGGAATCGCTCGATGCATATCGCGCCGGTGTCGCGCATCCCGACTGGTTAGGCGATCTGATTTTACGAGCGATTCCAAAGCGGTGATATTCAGTCGGAATCACAACACTTTCGAATTCGATGCCAGCATGCGTGTTCCTCGCCTCCGGGCAAACACGCAGCGCTCAAGTGGGCGGCCGGACTTCATTCGTCATTTGTCATTCGTCATTTTAACTTGGGTCTCCTGAATCTTGTCCTGGTACTTCGCAAACTGATCTCGAAAGACGCTCGTAAGCCCGGGATCGTGAAGAATGATCATGTCGGTGTCGTGTTCTTTGTGATCGTCGTTTTGCCAGCCTTCGTTCCACCAGCAAAAGCCAACGATACCGGGCCATCGATTTGAGAATAGATTCTCGAGGGCGGCTTTTGCCCAGTTTGCCGCGTTGACACGCCGGTTGTGTAGATCGCAACCCAACTCGGCGATAACCATCGGTTTGCCGGGCGCAATTTTCACAAGGCGTGAATAGGCGTTACGCATTTTGAACGCGAAACTTTCCGTGCCATCGCGAGTCACAGGCGTCGTTGGGCCGTATGCACTGAGGCCGACCCAATCGCAATAGTTTGCGCCGGGAAAGTAATTCTCGAATGCGTTCCATTTTCGCTCGGGCTGATCCAGCCAGTTCACATGCCAGACCCACTGCAGATTATCCGCGCCCTCGACGCGCATCAGATCGACAATGTGGCGGTAAGCGGCAACGTAACGCGTTGGACCGTCCCTTTGGCCGCCGTTCCACCTGCCGTTCCAGCTAAACCAGTCTCCGTTCGGCTCTGTTCCCCACTCAATCAAAATTGGCGAACCGAAATCCTTCGCCTCGCGCGCCCAGGCACGAAGATCGGCATCAAAGGCGCCAGCGATAATTTTCCGAAGCGAGAAAGTTTTCTCCGAATGTCTTTGATCGACGTTGGAACGGAGCATCAGCCGGATATACGGAATTTTGTTGAGATCGCGGATCCAGTTACACGTCGCGGCTGGAAATCTTCGAGACTCAAACCAGTTATCTGAAAAATAGATCCAAGCAGTTCGTTTGCCGACCGCTCGTTCGTACCGCGCGACATCCGCCGGCGTGACATCGTGTTCAGTTGGATCGTGGTTGTTGGTTCCAACGCCGCCCCAGTAAAAGCCGTGATAAAGTTTTCCCGGCGCCGGCGGCGTGACTTCGACATTCGTCGCGCGCCCCGGCGAACCTGGGGTCGCTGGCGTTGCATTCAGGGTTGAAATCGCAAATGTGAACGCGAGCAGCAACGGCCTTAGACTCTTCATTGGGCTTCGGAAAGGTGGCGTAACTTTGCCTACGCGCGAAATTGAAAGCGAACTTTCCCTGGCAAGATTTCTTCCCCGGTCGGGAAAAATCGCACGTGTAGACAAAACCTGCACTTGGCAGCGTCTTGAATGTAAAGACCGTGAAAAGGTCATGGACAATGTCGCCAGCCATGAGGATTGGAAGAGTTGCTTTTCTGAAGTTGCTCCGGGGTTGCTGCTCTTTGCCCGCCAATGGGTGCAATCAGCGGCCGACGCGGAAGACGTTGTCCAGGAAGCTTTCGTCAAATTCTGGAGGCGAAATCACAGCATCGAAAACCGCGCGTTGCTTTACGCCGCCGTGCGCTCGATTGCTCTCGATTTTATCCGTCGCGACAGGCGCCGCGCGCGACGCGAGGCGAGTGCTTTTGCCGAAGCCGAGCCAGCCATGGAGCCGCAGTTTGAATGGGAAGATGAAACGCAATCGGCGCTGGCTGCGGCGGTGGGTTCCTTGCCGCACGATCAACGGGAGGTGCTCGTCTTGAAGATTTGGAACGAACTGACGTTTAGCGAGATCGCCGGCGCGCTGCGAATTTCTCAGAACACTGCCGCATCGCGTTACCGGTATGCGTTAGCCAACCTGAAGAAGAGTTTGCAACCGCAATGAACGATTTCTGCGAGCTCGAGAATGAACTGAGAAACCTGCGACCAGCGCGGCCTTCGCCGATCCTCTTTGAGCGGGTCGAGGAGGCGATGGCGGGTTGTAGGACGTCCGCCGTCGCGCCTACCAAATGGAATTGGCGGCGTTTCACAGAAACGCCCTACAGTCTCGGCTTCGGCCTCGCGGCCGCGGCGGTTTTGGTTTTGTTCGCGGCAATCAGTTTGGAACGAAGGCAGGAGCGACGCGAAAAG
>WNGL01011290.1_pt1 | contig 13301 bp, 10 predicted proteins | sample 5400591 | NCBI WGS metagenome assembly WNGL01 (sample SAMN13153377, study PRJNA577476) | soil metagenome | isolation source: 80 cm soil or saprolite under Garry oak tree replicate 1 | place: USA:California | collected 2016-06-15
GTGCTGGTCCACCTCAGCAATAATCAGTTCGTGGCATATGATGCAACTTGTACCCACGCCGGTTGCCCGGTCGATTATGACCCCAGCAGCAAACTTTTGCTTTGCCCCTGCCACGGTGCAGCCTTTGACCCTGCCCAGGGAGCCTCCGTCGTCCAGGGACCAGCAGATACCCCCCTGGCAAATGTTGCCATCCATGTAGATAGTGCGACGGGAACAATCACCCTTGCATAGACAATATCAAATCCGCTAGAAGATATGGGCTAGGAGAACTGGCTGCGATCACTGGCACGTTGGGGGGACAGAGGGGGCATCGGGCAGTGGTGGTTCGATGTCGGAGAGGTAGCGTTGTCCAAACTGCTTAATCGCCTCCATGATGTCGACGAGTGCCAGCCCTTTCTCCGTCAGGCAATACTCGACGCGGGGAGGAATCTCAGCGAAGGCCTGCCGCTGCACAAACCCGATCTCTTCCAGCATCTTGAGCCGTTGCGAAACCGTCTTGGGACTGACATTGCCCATCGCCTCAAGCAGTTCACCAAAGCGTTTTGTACCGGAGAGGAGCGTATAGACGATTATGAGTGTCCACATGTCGCCCAGCAAGCGCAAGGCACGACCCACCGGATGGGTCGCACAGGTCTCTAATTGTCCAGTTGTCTGGGAAGAGTTTATTGTACTCATAGCACTAGTATATCACATTTTTCCCTTAAAAACATCCTTGACAAGAGAAACTTTCATATGTATACTTATTTCCGTAAGGGAAATAATGAGTGCAAAGGGAACTAACTGTTCCTTTTGCAGTAGCACCTGGAGCTGTATTTCATAAAGGAGGCAATCACATGACAACACAGAGTCAACCGGAAGCCGGAACCCAAAGTCGCTGGGTGTTTGACCCTTTTCATACGCAAGTCGAGTTCGCAGCCAAGCACCTGGGCATGATGACGGTGCGCGGTCACTTTGCTTCGGTCAGCGCGACCGGCAATATCAACCCGGACAAACCCGAAACGTCATCGGTTGAAATCACCATGCAGGCGGCAAGTATCCGCACCCACAACGAGAGGCGGGACAACGACCTGCGGTCATCGAATCTTCTGGAAGTCGACAAGTATCCGACGATCACCTTCAAAAGCACCAAAATCGAACCGGCCGGACAGGACCGCTTCACTATGACTGGCGACCTGACCATCAAGGGCAACACCCGGCCGGTGACGCTTTCCGTGGTGAAGTACGGGGAATTCAATGACCCTATGATGGGCCACCGCATCGGCTACAGCGCCGAGGGCCAGATCAACCGGAAGGACTTCGGCATGACGTTCGACATGATGCTCGATGGCAAGTTTATCGTCAGCCAGGAGATCCAGATCATGATCGAGGGCGAGTTCGTCGAGCAAAAGCAAGAGCAAACTGCCGAAAACACGAGTGCCTAGCGGCAGGCTGAACAAAGGAACATGATTTATGACTGTCACAATGAGCATAGCTCTCCTTATTCTCCGCCTGGTGGTCGGCCTGACGCTGGCCGTACACGGAACGCAAAAGCTCTTTGGCTGGTTCGGTGGTTCTGGGCTCACCAGGTTGAGGCAGGGGTTCGAGAAACAGGGCTTCAAACCGGCGTGGCTGTGGGCTAGCCTGGTGATTGTGGGGGAGGTTGGCGGCGGCCTCTGCCTCGCACTTGGGTTCTTGACGCCTCTGGGCGCAGCGGGGACCTTCGGTGTGATGTTCATGGCGACATTCAAGGTGCATTGGAAAAACGGCTTCATCGTCAGTAAGGGCGGCTATGAGTATACGCTGGTGTTGATGGCCGTGAGCATCGCCATCGGACTCATCGGGCCGGGAAGCTATTCCCTGGATACTCTCTTTGGCATTGCCCTCCCGGAGGCGCTGCTGTTCTGTGTGCTGGCCGTCGCTGCTCTGCTCATCGACGTTGTCGGACTCCTCATTAGCCGTCCGGTTGCAGTCGCATCTACAGGGGGCACATCCCGCGCCTCCTAACTGGGGCGTTCAGCCGCTCAGCCAACACATACAGACAGAGACTCTCTCGCATCGCAAGAATCAGTTTCTTTCTGACACCCCTCATAAGTCGGGGTGCAGGGGCAGAGCCCCTGTCAGGAGCGCGAGGTGTCCTCGCGCTCCCTCACTCTTCCCGGGGCGGGCCTACGGCCCGCCCGAAAAATCATGAGTGGATGTCAGTTTCTTTTACTTGCGGCATTCCCCTCTTGCTGATATACTATTTTTGTAGCAAGAGAGTAATGTGTAGCGTCCTTTTTCAGACTGAGCGTGCTGTACATATCTTCACGCGTGAGCGGGTGAAGGAGCAAACGCTATGGTCCCCCAGCAACCCTTTTTTCCTGAAGAGCTACTTCTCCATACGCTCTTCAGGAATCGTTACTTCATCGTGAGTAAGGTTGGCGCAGGTGGCTTCGGTTCCGTCTACAAGGCCAGGGACATACAGAGTGGAGATCGCCTCGTTGCTATCAAGGAAGTGAGTCTACTGGGACTGCATCCACAGGCGATGATTGAAGCCACCACGGCCTTTCAGCGTGAAGTCAGCGTGTTATCGCAACTGGATCATCCCAATCTGCCACGCTTATATGAGCACTTTCAGACCCCAGGACATTGGTACCTGGTCATGGACTTCATCGCGGGCGAAACACTTGAGCAATACCAGAGCAAAGTACCCAACGGATGCCTTCTCCTCAGCGAAGTACTCGATATCGGGATTCAACTCTGTCTCGTCCTGGATTACCTGCATTCACAACAACCGCCCATCGTCTTTCGCGATCTCAAACCTGCCAATATCATGCGCACTTCCAGGGGACAGCTCTACTTGATCGATTTTGGGATCGCACGTTACTTCAAGCCAGGGCAGGCCAAAGACACCGTTGCCCTTGGTTCAGCTGGATATGCCGCACCAGAGCAGTATGGCAAAGCACAAACCACTCCGCGTGCAGACATCTACAGCTTAGGGGCTGTTTTGCATCAATTACTAACTGCGAGAGATCCCTCAGAAGCGCCGTTTCGCTTTCTACCACTGCATCCCAAAAGCCACTCCGACCCCGGATCGCTCACCACGAGTATGGTGGATGTGCTGGTGAACAAACTTGAAACACTTATCGCCAGCATGCTCGATATGGATGTGAACAAAAGGCCACCCGATGTAGCTTGTGTGAAACAGGAGCTACGCGTAATTAGCACGCTCTGGTCCGACATCCGCAAGAGCTTCTGGCGACCAAAATTAGGGTATACTCAACAGGTGCGAAACGGAAGAGCAGAATGACGGTCGCTATCCAGAAAGCAAGGGGCTGTTTACCTGGATCACGGACCCAGAAGGCAATCACCTTGAGCTCTACCAGCCCATCTAAATGTTTCTCGAGAGATAACTTACTTTCAGTTCATCAACGCATGTGTTATACTATTGTCGACGAAAAATCTGCCTGTACTATGCTAAGTTACTTTTCAAGAAGACGAGCGAGGTGGGTGACATGCGTCTCGAAGGACAGCGAATTGGTCGGTATAACCTCTTACACATGCTTGGCAGTGGTGGCATGGGTGAAGTTTACCTTGCAGAAGATCCACATGTCGAACAACAGGTGGCTATCAAGGTGGTTCGTGATGAGGGAACCCCTTATCCCGATCCAGAAGCAGGTAAGGAAACAGTCACCCTTTTCCTCCGTGAAGTGAGGGCCATCGCTAAACTGGATCACCCTAATATCCTACCTCTGTTTGATTACGGCGAGCATGTTATAGGTGCAATGCAGATCGCCTACATTGTAATGCCGTTTCGCCCGGAAGGCTCTCTTGGGTCCTGGGTACGGCAGCAAGGTGAGGTGGGAGGGGTCTCTCTGCAGCAAATAGCCCATTTTTTATATCAGGCCGCTGCTGCCCTCCAGCATGCGCATGACCACCAGCTCATTCACCAGGACGTCAAACCCTCCAATTTTCTATTGCGTAACAGAAAAGAAAATCCGAACTATCCTGATCTTCTCCTGGCTGATTTTGGAATAGCGAGATTCTACTCTGCTACCTCCAATATAAGTGCTACTATTCGAGGCACTCCAGCCTACATGGCTCCTGAGCAGTGGCGAGGTCACCCGGTGTTTGCAACCGACCAATATGCTCTCGCGGTGATGGTCTACCTACTCCTCACAGGGCGACCACCCTTTCAGGGTGGTCTTGAGCAGATCATGTATATGCATCTCAATAATCGACCTCCACTGATCAGTACAATCAATTCGCGTGTTCCGCCAGCAATCGAAGCTGTCATTATGCGGGCCCTGTCAAAGAAACCAGAAGACCGCTTCCCTACCATCTCAGAGTTTGCCAGCGCTTTCCAGCAGACGATAGCACAAATGGAAACGTTTCCCAATCCCATCACACCACTACCACTAAGTCGGTCGAGCGGCGAACTTGGAGCTATCCTTGCTATCAGTGAGCAGGAGGCAATGGCTGGCACCGTTCGGACGGTGACACTTCCAGGTGGACGACGTGTTAGCGTACCTATACAGGCTGGGGCCTATGAAGGCCAGGTTATCCGATTGGAAGGACAAGGTGAAGCAAGTGATCCTGCCCAACCACCAGGACCCCTTGTCATAACCCTGGCTATTGATCGTACAAAAGGAACGCCTTCCGACCCTTCCACCCATGAGACCGTTGCAGGAGAGAAAACCTACTTAATGAATCACACTGGAGGTGATGCCGCACCTGTTGGTAGTGATCATGATGAAGCGTACCTCGCCACCTTGCCTGTTACTCCACGTTCTATATCAGGTGGTATCAGTAAGGGCCCTTTAACACCTCCTTCCTCCAGTCTCCCTACTATAAGACAAGACACGCAGCAACAACGCAGAGGTCTCTCACGGGGAAGGATTATACTGCTGATTATACTGGCCTTACTCGTTATTGGAGGAAGCGGTGGGATTTTTTTCTATATCACGGAAACCAATCAGACAGCCACATCTCATGCCAACGCTACCGCTACTGCCACATCAGCCAGGGCAATAGCGACCGCTCAGGCTAAGGCGACAGCAACCGCTTCAGTCATCGCGGCTAATCCAAACCCCTATCCTCCCAGGAGCGGGACACTGGCCCTCTATGACCCCTTGCGCGACGATAGCAGCGGCAGCGGTTGGGATAAAGGGACAAAAATCTGCGCCTTCATCGCTGGAGCCTACCATGTAAGCGCAATAGGTACAAGTCATCTCGTAGACTGCTTCGCCCAGGCCACTAATTTCAGTAACTTCGCCTATGAGGTACAGATGACGATTATCAAGGGCGATGTTGGTGGGATGATCTTTCGCGCCGACAGTGCGAACAATACCTATTACTCATTCTTTGTCGCACAAAATGGGTACTACAGCCTCTACACCTGTGGGAATACGTGTAAGCCGTTAGTAAGCAAATTCAGCCCTTCAATCAATCAGGGGCTGAACAAGATCAACCTCCTTGCTGTGGTGGCAATGGGGACCACTATCACACTCTACATGAATCATCAACAACTCGTTAGTCTGAACGATAGCACCTACAACCTTGGTCAGATAGGCCTCATTGCCAGTCCAGGTCCAAACACTAGTGATCCAACAGAGGTAGTGTACAGCAATCTAAAGGTATGGTCATTGTAGCTACGCACCGGGACCTCCTGTTCACTCTGGATGTAGTGCCCGTGTTGACATACCAGGACCAGGTAAAGCAGTAGTCGTAGCAGGTTTGCCTCGCAGGAGATTCAGGAGCGGGAGAACTTGAAAAGCAGCGCTGCATCACCAGGGATCGTAAAGGTAACATGGCCATCGCTTAATGCCGCATTGTTCACTAACTCATCCATGTGAGATGCGTCAAACTGCCACGCCGTGATCCTACTGGAACCTGTCAGTAAGGCAGAAAGGTCGGCATCTACATTGTATGACTTGATATTATCCTGGTTTGTGATAAGCAGGTAGATATTACCCTTCTGATCTTTGGTTGTGATAGCCATCAGGTTTGAGTTGCCAGTCGTGCTGCGATAGGTGGGGCGACAGCCCTGCAGGGCGCGAATGCCAAGCCGGAATGCGTAGTAACTAACAGTTCGTTTCCCATTTCCCGCCACTAAGCCTGGGAGGTACCCCTGGCTCTGGGTATTCCAGTTATACAATGCAAATATATTGCTCCCAAATACATAGTCATTACCGGGTAGTGAGCCGCGGATCAGGTTGTCAATCAGGTTGATAGCGAACGAGACCTGGTCATATCCTCCTGTATAGGTTCCCCATTCGCTCAGCCAGAGCGGGTAGTCAGGATGGCCAGTGGTATTCATCCAGATATGCCGCTGCTCCACAGAACTGCTAATATCTCGCGCATAGCTATGGAAATCTACAGTATCGAACAAGGTGGGGACATTCTTGAGTACCCCATAGACCCAGTTGCCTGCGGGAGTCACTGGTGCGTAGAGGTGGTAAGTCCTACCATGTAAGTATGTCTTGTAGACGTAATCAATAGCATCGTGGGTGTACTGGACAAACGTATAGTAGTCGGACAGAGTGCCTGCCCAGCCTTGGGGAGGCACGTCAGGCTCATTATGAATTTCGTAGTCGTCCACATGATAGTTGTTGCGTACGTTTAGCCAGTACGCGGTGGCGAAGACATGCTCCCACCACTCGTTCCAGTCTGCCGCCGTTTTGGGTGGGTTGAGACGCTGTGCCCACACTGGCCTATGAGTGGGGTCCTGGTTGCGCAGAGTCAAAATAGGTCGGATATTGGCGTGTTGCAACTGGCTGAAGATCGTTCGGGCATTGCCCCGCCATGCAGCCGAGGCCGGAGAAACGTCCCACCAGTAGTCTGAGCCACCCGGCGGGTTGGTCATCACCATGTCCCACCACGACCAATTGATGGCATTAGGATTGCTCTTGATTGCTGCAATAGATGGAGAGCCGTAGACACCATCATCGTCCTGCCATTCCCAACGCGACATACCTCCATAGATGCGGTAGGTATTGATCCCCAGGTCCCGCATGTCGGCGATGTTAAAGCCGGTATTGCCTTCTACTGCACCAATATAACAGGTACTCACGCCCCACTGTTTGCCCGAGATACTAATGCTGACTGTCTGGACACTTCCACATGAAAGTGAGAGCATGGCAATGCAAACACTGAGAAGTATATTGAGGCTCATCACAGGGCGCTGGATTTGCTTCTTGGTAGTAAGTGCCATGCAGTACAGCTCCTCGGTAGCAAACACAATCACTCTTCTATTAAGAAGTCGGGCTAATTCATGCAATTTTGATGAGAAGTGCACTATCGGCAGGAATAGTGAACAGTAGATGCCCGTTCTTGAGTCTTGGATGACCAACAATCGTGTCCATGTGTCCTGCATCAAACTGCCACATTGTGCCAGAACCGGTAGGGCTTAAAGAGGAAAGATCGGCGTCTACATCATACCAGGAGGAACTGTCCTGGTTCGTGACGAGTAGATAAATATTGCCTGCCGTGTCCTTTGTGGTGATAGCCAGCAAGGCGCTACTACTCGTTGTGCTTTGATAAGTAGGGCGACAGCCTTGAAGCGCACGAATACCCATACGCATTGCATAGTAGTCAGGCCTTCGTACGCCAGTATAACTTATCAGCCCAAGAGGTGCCTTGCCATAGTCATAGAGTGAGAAGATTTGACTGCCATACACATAATCATTGCCTGGGCGCGAACCATAGATAAGATTGTTAATCAGGCTAATACCGAATGGAACTGAATTGTATCTGTTTCCTGTATAAGTTCCCCATTCAGTGAGCCAGATTGGGTAGTTGGAGCGACCAGCTTCGTTCATCCAGGTATGTACTTGCTCTACGTAATTGTTAATGCTTGAATCATAGAGGTGGAAGGCCATACTATTGAAGTAGCTCGGAATGTTGTAGATCACATCTTTAGGCCATGTAGCGCCTGATCTCTCTTGGGATGTCGCGGGAGCATACACATAGTAAGCACGCCCCGGCAAGTACTTGTTGTACACGTAACTGATCGCATCATAGGTGTATTGAGCGAACGTGAAGTATTGGCCCTTGGTCCCTTTCCACCCTTGTTCGCTGATGTTTGGCTCATTGGAAATCTCGAAGTCGTTGATACCATAGTCGTTGCGTACATTCAGCCAGTAAACGGTGGCAAAAACATGTTCCCACCACTCATTCCAGTCTGCAGTGGTCGTCGGCGGGTTGTTGACCCACTTCGGATCCCCCTGATCATCTTGATTCCGTAAGGAAATGATGACTCGTATGTGAGCGGCCTTTAAGGCGCTGAAAAGTGTGCGAGCATTACCATTCCATCGCGGAGTGCCTGGACTCCACGAGTAATCGCTCCCCTGAGGAGGGTTGGTCATGACGTTATCCCACCACTTCCAATTGATCACGTTGGGGTTAGCCTTGATCTGATTGATTGTTGGAACCCCATAAATGCCGCTATCGTCCTGAGCTTCCCAGCGCGGCATACCACCATAGAGATGATAGGTATTTATGCCAAGGTCTTGCAAATCAGCAATATTGAAACGACTGCTTCCTTCTACTGCACCGATATAACATGTGCTCACACCCCACTGGGTCCCATCAACACTGAGAGTGGCTGTTGCTCTTACAGAGGGTGTGGGGGTGATATGAGAAAGCGTTCCTGATAAATTCACCAACCTGCTAGTTGTAAGAATTGCCAATACCACTAACACGATCAGTACACCGATCATTACCTTAAGGAGTCTAGAAGAACTCATTTTGTCTTTCCTCGTCGAGCAGGGAGATGTTGGCCCGTTTCACATAAGTAGTATAGCAAGGCACTTCACAATAAACAATAGCGCGTACCTGCCCATGGTAGGTCACGCCTCTGTAGCGTAGTCGCCACAGCTATTTACCTTGTAAGCAACAACGCAGCGTAGATATCGCCGACTGCCAGGCTCACCGTCCAGGAAAATACTATGAGAATACCTATGAGCAGCAGTAATGGTTTTATACGCAGTCGTAGACAATGTATGAAATGAATGCCTCCTTCTACCAAATCAGTGATATCTTTGATAAGGGCAGTAATAAAGGGAAGTAGAAGGGCGCAAGCACCTTGGAGGGCAAAGAGCATGTAGCCCTGTGATTCACTACTGCCAATAGTATCTAGATAGAACCAACAAGCACCAAGCGATAGGCCTATCAGGAAAAAATAAGGATAATATGGTGCTAATGAAAATGGCCTCTTTATTCCTCGCTGCAGCCCTTTCACCGTGATCATGTATGGTTTTTGCACACCCAGGATGACCTGGATAAAGGCACTCAACACCATCGGCCAACGTGACATGTGCAACAGAATGCCACGCCAGCTTAAATCCAGGTTTTTGGGAAAGTGCCAGGGGTGGCTCCATAACCAGATGATAAATCCCGTGACGCCTATTGGCAGGCTATGGAGGAGAAATTGCCAATAACTTACGTGTGCTAGTGGCGTGTTAGTAAAGAGTGTGATGAGTGGTAATGTGAACAGCAGCAGCATAGCCGTAGACCAGAATGTGTACCACGTCTGCACAAATAGGAACTGAACTGTTTGGCGTGGCGTATAATACTTGATGCGTTTCGGGATGAAAGTGAAAAGGATTTGAATCATCGAGAACGACCATGCAAATTGTTGCGCTAAATAGGTCTCAAAGTTCTCAGGCCCATCACCAACAGCAATCACTTCGGGTAGGAAGACCCCTTCGTATCTCTCTGCTGCTAAAAATATCGTATCAAGATGGTCCTCAGCACGTGTCGGCTGAAACCCACCGATTCCGCGTATTGCTGCCATGTCATAGGTACAATGGCTCCCGATAATGAAAGGCGTGCGACAGAATCCGAAAAAGCCCATTTGTAGCGGGCCTTGGAGCACTAACTCCTGCTCGGCAGAGCCTCGAGCGGTCCACTCACCCAGGTTTCCATACACACTTGGAGCTTGTACCCACTTCACCTTTGGGTCCAGAAAAAAGCCGAGTACTCTATCAAGGTAGGAAGGGATAGGGACATGATCGATGTCTAACTGGGTAAAATGGCTATACAGGTGTCCGTAGGCATCAATCCAACTATTCACATTTCCCGCTTTTGTTTTGGCTTTGAAGGGTGGTTGCGACTGGTTCCAGGCATCTACCTGTTCTTGACCCCAGGTGGCAACATCGTGGCGCGAAAAATAGTAGATACCAAGAGACGTGGCGAGCACTTCAATTTCTGGAGAGTGCACTTTGTCTACCAAAATCCAGCTCTCATGAGGATAGCAGATGTTTTTCATAGCCAGCACAGCCTGGTCTGTATCAATCCACCTGGGACGGCGCATATGACCCACAAAGAAGGTGTAAAATGAAGGGAGCAAGGTCACTTCATAGAAGAAAGCAAGAGACATGAGAGTGAACAGTGCTGGATTACCAATATTTCCTGCCTGAAGCCACCAGTACCAGAAGTAGAGGTTCACTACGACCCACAGGAGTACTAGCACGACATACTGTTTCTTCTGTTTGGCAGTCATAACCTGAAGCTGTTCAACGCGATAGGTGTGAATGTCTTCTGTAGGTTCTGCTGTAACGTGTGGGGATGACAGCGATGGCGGGACTTGTACCTCCAGTTCGGTATGTATTTCATACGGTGGGGTAGAAGGAACAACTGGAAGAGGCATCGTAGGGGGCGCAACTAATGACAGGGCAGGTTTTTCAGCGATGGATAGTTTGTCGGAAACCTGTTGAGATTCCGGCAGTGGGCGCAATTGCACCTTCTGTTCGTCTTCTCCAGGTGGAGCGGTTTCACGCAAAGAATATCCTCACTTCCTAAAAGAAAGCTATGTGTTTGAGCATAATCGTGCCTGGTAGCTTGCTTCTTTGTCAGTAGGAAATGGGGGGGGATATGGTTGAGGATATGGCTGTATAGTCGAGATTTCTTCACCTCCTTCAAATCCTACCATCCCACTTAGTGCATAATAAAAGGAGAATTTCGGGGGACGCCCCTATTACCTGCCCCCCAGGCAGGGTGAGGGTGCCCCCATTCCCGAAGGACTCTCTTGATTATGCATTAGTAAGTGAGATGGCTCCAGAGGCCCTTACCCCTCCGTAAGTGTTTGCCGAAGACAGAGACTGAGAAGCCTTAGCATTTATTATGGGATAGTACTTCACGGTGATCATATCCGTATTGATAGTAGCCTATCCGTGTGGGTCACCGGTCATATTTGAGGTTAAAAAAGAGTAATAATCATACATTCAGGTTGAGATTTCTAAACCGCATGCTTTTGAATTCGTCGATCTTGCTGAAAAATAAGAAACGCTTGACCAAAGGCGCGTCCCTCGATGACGGCGACGATCGTCAATCTGCCCGAGCCCGCCTTGAGCTTCGGACTCCTCATTAGCCGTCCGGCCGCAGTCGCATCTACAGGGGGCACGTCCCGCGCCTCATAGCGGGCTTCTTCCCTTCAGCTATCAGCAGCGAGCAGCAGGCACTTGCCAGCAACAATCCAGCACCAATAAACATCGCCAGTGCATAGTCAAGAGAGTCATATCAAATCCGCCAGAAGAGTGATCATAGGAGCGGGAGTGCAGAGGGCGGCCAGCCCTCTGCTGGGGTTTGGGGGATCCCCGCTCTTTCTCCTTTTCCCAAAAGGGTGGGTGATCATGCACCAGGGAAAGTTTGCAGAGAAGCCGTAAAATAGAGAAAGAGAGTGTGGAAGATCGAAGAGAAGCAAGCGGAAGATACATACACATTCGTGGCACAGGCATGAGGAAAGCAGCACCTCTCTTTCACTCGCCAGGCTGTGAGGAATGACTTGACGACGAAGACCCGGGTGGCTGATCCGGCAAATGCCTCGCGCTCACGCATCTCATCACAAGGGGATTTCTCATGGACGAGCAAGCTGACGTGCTGGCCATCTCGCAACTCATTTACTGGGAACGGCACTGGCGTGATATGGGCCAGTGGGAAAACATGCGCAGTGCTTACCATCCTGAATCACTGGTGCGCGTGGCCTGGTTTCAAGGGACTGGCTTCGAGTTCGTGGAAGCCTCCAAAGGCTTGCATCGCCAGGGTCAGTCCAAGCATCGACTTTCCCCCACCCTGGTCCGTCTGAATGGTGACAGGGCTCTGGCCGAGACGGATGCCGTGATCGAAACCAGGACGCGTTATGGAGACATGGAAGTGGATACAGCCGCGAACTGCCGCCTGTTCAGCCGGGTCCACCGGGATGATGGCATCTGGCGATTGGCGAGCCTGGACGTCATTTACGAAAAAGACATGCTTGCACCCGTGAATCCCTCTGACCATTTGATGATCAACCGAGAGGAACTGCAGCAGTATCGTCCATCCTACCGGTTCCTCTGCTACATACTCCATAGCATTGGGCGAGTGATCAACCCCCTTCTGGCCGGTGATGACCGGCCGGACCTCGTCAATGCTTTGTATGCAGAGGCGGAAGATTGGTTGATGAAGAAGGGCTAGCGGCCTTCCACAGAAGCGAAACAGCCGATCACATGTGAAAACACACAGGAGAGGTGACAGGATGTCAACATTTCAGAAGAAGAGCTTCAATGCTCCAGAGGAAACACGCACGCCCACGAATGCCAGGGTGGAACTCGTCCAGTTTGGTGATATGCCCGTCGCAAGAGTGTCCTATGGGCCTGGCTGGAAGTGGTCAGAGCATGTCAAGCCCGTAGTGGGTACGGACAGTTGCCAGGTGGCGCATTTTGCCTATATCATTTCGGGGCGTCTTCATGTGCTGATGAACGATAGTACAGAAGCCGACCTGGGACCGGGCGATGTCACGATTATCCCACCAGGTCATGATGCCTGGGTCATCGGCGATGAGCCATGCGTTCTACTCGACTTTCAAGGTGCAAGCAGGAATGTCTAAGTTGCACGGCAGCAGGGCGACCCTTGCAGTCGTCCCTACAAGTGCGAACTTAGGGGTTTAACCAGCCTGGGATCACGCTGCAATCTGCCTTAAGTGCGAATGGGCGACCCTTGGGGTCGCCCCATAGGCGTCAAGTTAAGAAAGGATGAGTTTAGCAAGCAGGTGACAAGAAGCGACTCCTGTGAGAAGAGAGAGAGGAAAATCTGCTTACTCTCTCTTCTCACAGGAGTCAACCGATGACGAGTATACCACGAATGAGTCGTATGTTGAAACAGCTCTTTGAACACGATGGCGTCGAGCTGGCCCGAGCCGCCGGCTTGCGCCAACGCAAGCTGACGTTTGTCCAAGTGGCCCTCATCCTGGTGCTGGGCTGGTGGAAGCAACCTCAAGCCGGTCCCAGTGCGCTCGCGCGCTTTGCGGGCAGCCTGGGAGTCAGCATCGAGAAACAGGGGCTGGACTGCCATTTTACCCAGCGCAC
>WNGL01006960.1_pt1 | contig 13300 bp, 9 predicted proteins | sample 5400591 | NCBI WGS metagenome assembly WNGL01 (sample SAMN13153377, study PRJNA577476) | soil metagenome | isolation source: 80 cm soil or saprolite under Garry oak tree replicate 1 | place: USA:California | collected 2016-06-15
TTCCAGGCTCCGGCAGCACCCTGCGCGTCAATGGCCACGCGCAGGTCTCGGTTGACCCGGATCTGCTGACATCGTTTGCGATCGACGGCAAGGCGCCGCGCACGGTCATCGTGATGACCGTGGTCGAGATCTATTTTCAGTGCGCGCGGGCCATCGTCCGCTCCGACCTGTGGAATCCCGACAAGCGGGTCGACCCCAAAAGCTTGCCGACGCCGGGTCAGATTCTCGCCGACATGAGCGAGAATCGCGTCGGCGGCGACGATTACGACAGGGCCTGGCCGGAACGCGCGCGGCAATCGCTATGGTAGGGCGTCGAATGAGACTTCCAGATTTTCGGCCAACCGCGAACCTGAATAGCTGAACTCGTTTTTCATCCGGGCCCATTTGTTCAGACCCCTTTCATCCGATACCGTTGAAAGTTAAGGGTTTTTCCTCTCGGTCCCCGGCTCCCTGGTTTTTGAATCCGGCCGATGGGCCGCGGCTGTCATCCAACCTTCAAATCCATCGTCCAAAGATTAAGGCTCATTTACTTCTTTATGGGGGTGGGCATGACCGATTTTGCACTCAATCAGACGATGGACCAAAGTGGGCCTGTGCAGCCGGCCTCAAGGCCTAATCTCGACAAGGGTTTCAATCCCCTGACGATGATTGCCTTCTTCGGCATTCTCGCGGCCGGACTCTTGTTCGTAGCCTACAGCATCTACGTCGACGTCAATGCTACCGGAACAAAGGTCACGACATATCTGCCGTATCTTCTCTTGCTGGTCGCTTTGCTGATTGCGCTCGGTTTTGAGTTCGTCAACGGCTTCCACGATACCGCCAATGCGGTAGCGACCGTGATCTACACCCACTCGCTGCCGGCGGAGTTCGCCGTGATGTGGTCGGGGTTCTTCAATTTCCTCGGAGTGCTGTTGTCGAGCGGCGCAGTCGCTTTCGGCATCGTCTCGCTGCTGCCGGTCGAACTGATCCTTCAGGTTGGAAGCAGCGCCGGCTTCGCGATGGTGTTCGCCCTCCTGATCGCGGCGATCATCTGGAATCTCGGAACCTGGTACTTTGGGCTGCCGGCTTCCAGTTCTCATACCTTGATCGGTTCCATCATCGGTGTCGGCGTTGCCAATGCCCTGATGCGCGGCCGCGACGGCACATCCGGCGTCGACTGGGGCAAGGCCACCGAAATCGGCTACGCGCTGCTGCTGTCGCCGCTGGTAGGCTTCATCTGCGCTGCAATTCTGCTGCTGCTGCTGAAAATAATCGTCCGCAATCCGGCGCTATACGCCGCGCCGGAAGGCAACAAGGCGCCGCCGCTCTGGATCCGCGGCCTCCTGATCCTGACCTGCACCGGCGTTAGCTTCGCGCACGGTTCGAACGACGGCCAGAAGGGCATGGGCCTGATCATGTTGATCCTGATCGGTACCGTGCCGACGGCCTACGCGCTGAATCGGGCTTTGCCGGAATCGCAAGTGGCGCAGTTCCAGAAAACATCGACCGCAGCCTCCACCGTGATCGCCGCCAAGGGCGCCGGGCACAGCATCATCGGCGATCCGCGACCGGCGGTGACCCAATATGTCGCCCAGCACACGATCAGCGAGGGTACCTATCCTTCGCTCGCAGTTCTGGTGAAGGACGTCGGCGACCAGGTGCAAAAGTACGGCACGCTTGACAAGGTGCCTGCCGAGGCGGTCGGCAACACCCGTAACGACATGTACCTGACGTCGGAAGCGATCCGGTTCCTGATGAAGGACAAGGAAAACGATCTGAACAAGGAAGAGGTCGGTATCCTGAACGCCTACAAGGGCTCGCTCGACAGCGCCACCAAGTTCATTCCAACTTGGGTGAAGATCGCGGTGGCGATCGCGCTTGGCCTCGGCACCATGATCGGATGGAAGCGCATTGTGATCACTGTCGGAGAGAAAATCGGCAAGTCGCATCTGACCTACGCCCAGGGCGCCTCCGCCGAACTGGTCGCCGCCGCCACCATCGGTGCGGCCGACATGTTCGGGCTCCCGGTCTCGACCACGCATGTGCTGTCGTCTGGTGTCGCCGGGGCGATGGCCGCGAACGGATCGGGGCTGCAGATGGCTACTATCCGTAACATGGTGATGGCATGGGTCCTGACGCTGCCAGCCGCCATCATGCTGTCGGGCGCGTTATATGTACTGTTCTCGCGCCTGTTCTGAATGTCATTCCATCAGGCGGCGTTGGGAAATGCACGGGCTGTCACCGGCGATGATACGGTGCGGTCACCGAATGCGACCGCCCCGATTCCGGGCCTGGTTTGGGCGTTTCGTATCCATTCCGACGGCAGTTCGGAATCGCTGGCAGTCGACCAGCCGATTGAGTTTACCCATGATGGATTGCTCTGGCTGCACTTCAATTTGGCCGACGCGCGTGCGCTGCAATGGCTGGCATCCGCGGACCTTCAAGCACCGGTCCAGGCGCGATCGCTGCTACTGTCGAAGGACACGTACCAGCAGATCCACACCACCGACGACAGCGTATACGGCGTCATTTCCGACCTGCTGCGCGATATCGCCGAAGTGACCGAGGAAACCGGTTACCTGCGCTTCGTCATGACCGAACGGCTGTTGGTGAGCGGCCGGCATCATGCGCTGTGCGCGGTCGATGCCACCCGCCGCGCCCTTGAAGACGGGCATCGCATCGAGAGCGTCGCGGCGTTACTCGAAACAATCGTGGAGAATGTCGCCGATACGATGGATCGTATCGCCGATCGCATTGCTCGATCGCTTGATGAGATCGAGGAACAGGTGCTGTCGGATGAAGCAGTCGATCTGCGCCAAGGCCTGGGCCGGTTGCGCCGCACCTGCGTGCGCCTGCACCGGCAATTATCGGGTTTGCGGATTGTGTTTCATCGTCTCGAGCAGAAGAACGTCAGCGATCTGAAGCCCGCCTTGCAACTTCGTGCCGGCAAGCTTGCCCAACGCCTCGATGGCCTCGATCACACGGTTGTGGAGATGCGGGAACGCAGCCGGCTGCTGCAGGAAGAACTCCATCTGAAGATCGAGGAGCAGGGCAACAACAACATTCGGGTGCTTTCGGTGCTCACGGCGGTGCTGATGCCTCCGACACTGGTTACCGGCATTTTCGGCATGAACACCAAGGGTCTGCCGTTTACGGATCTCGATACGGCGTTCTTGTGGGCATCGCTGCTCATGGTGTTGTCCTCGTACGCCGCTTACCTCATCATGAAACGCATCGGTATCATCAGATAGTTTAAAGTCTGGTCACGAGGCGGGACCACCGATGTTTTCGTTGCGCAGATTGGTCGAAGCAGCGGCGTATCTTGCCAGCGCCGTAGCGACCACGGGCGCACAGGCCGGTGCCAAGGATGAAAGCGCGGCCGAATGGCTCGCTCCGAAATGGTTCAACGAATGGCATGACGGACTTGCCGCCAAGGGCCTGAATTTCGGTACAACCTATATCGGTGACAACATCGGCAATGCTTCGGGCGGGACTTCGCGTGGCTTCATCCACCTCGGCCGCTTCGATTTCTCTGTCGATGCCGATCTCGAAAAACTGGTCGGTTGGACCGGGGGCAGGTTTTTTGCCAATATGTACGAGATCTACGGTCGTGGACTGACCCGCAACTACATCCACAACCTGGCGACCATCAGCGAGATCGAAGCGCTGCCCGAAGCGCGGCTCTATACGGCGTATTTCGAGCAGAGCTTTTACAACAATGCCCTGAATATCAGGGTCGGCCAGCAAGCGGCCGACGTCGAGTTCTTCGATAGCGAGACCGACGATCTGTTCATCAACGGGACATTCGGCTGGCCCGCCATCAAGGCCACCAATCTTCCAGCCGGTGGTCCGGCGCCGCCGATCGCGGTGCCCGGCATTCGCGTCAAGGCCGCCGTTTCGGACAACATCACCGCCTTCGGAGCGGTGTTCAACGGCAATGCGGCGCGGCCTGGCGACGGCGACCCGCAGCTTCGCGACAATCACGGTCTGGCGTTTCGCGTCAACGACGCGCCATGGATCATCGGACAGGTCCGCTGGGATTACGCTATCGACATCGGCGGCCGTCCACTCGCCGGCAACTTTACGCCGGGAGCCTGGCAGCATTTCGGACAATTCGACGATCAGCGCTTCACCGCGCAGGGCCTGTCGATCGCCGACCCAAGCGGAACCGGCATCGCGGCAAAGCTTCGCGGCAACTTCGGAATCTTCGCAGTCGTGGAGCAGACGCTCTATCGACCGCCGTCAGTGACCGAGAAGGGCGTTTCGGCGTCGTTGCCGGGCGTGACGGCTTTCGGCCGGATCGCCTACAGCCCGCCGGATCGAAACTTGATCGACCTTTATCTCGACGGCGGCATCGGCTTCGTTGGTTTTGTCCCCGGCCGCCCCCTCGACCGGTTCGGGATGGCGGTAGCCTACATGCGGATTTCGGGCGCCGACCGAAACCTCGATCGCGACACCCAGTTCTTCAGCGGCCCGCCGGGTCCGGTGCGAAGCAATGAGACCCTGCTTGAGCTCATCTACGAGGCCCATATGAAGCCCGGCTGGCTGCTGGCGCCATATTTTCAATACGTGTTTCGACCATCCGGCGGCATCCCGAATCCGACAGATCCTGGCGGCCTGTCGCGGATAGGCGACGCCGCCGTGTTCGGGCTGACAAGCACGCTAAGATATTAGAGCATGATGTGTTGGAACTGGATCGATTGGTCCCGCAAGTGTGAGGCACTAACGATCTCGTGTCCCGGACCCGGCATACCGTCCCTTCGGCGGTGCACGGCAGGGCCTGGACAAAAAATCGCGAAAACAACCCCATGCAAAGTAGAGTGAACCCCGGCTCGCAGCACTCCTGCCGCGCTGCGATGGCGCAGCCCCGCCGGGTCTACCTTTCGTATCAGCTGCCACTGATATCAGATCATATCCCGCATCCGACTTACGCTCGCTCGATCGTCCGGCGCCGCACCGGAATTGCGGACGGATGGTTTGAGCTCATAAAGCTGATTTCCCACCACAAACCCATCGAGACCCCGCGCCTTGGCGAAGAGCGCCAAGTCGCTCATTCGATTGAAGAAGCCCTTTCGTTTGAGATTGAGCGACGTGTTGCACAAGACACCATATCCGGCAATTTTGCGGAATTCGGTGAGCAACTCGTACATCATCGGGTTTTGCCGGCGGGCCACAGATTGTAGTCTGGTGGACCCGTCAACATGAGTGACCGAACGCAACGCGCCCACGGTCATTTTTTGAAAGTAGAGCATATAAGGGCTCGGATCCGGCGGCTCGAAACATCTTGCAAGCTCATCGTCCAGGCAGATCGGGGCGATCGGCCTGAAGCCCTCGCGTTGCTTGATCTCGTTGAGGCGGACTTGCATCTCGGTGGTGAAGGGCGCCGCCAAAATGGAGCGGTTGCCTAACGCTCGGGGACCCATTTCGCATCGTCCTTGAACCCATCCCAAAACACGTCCTTCTTTTAGGAGCGCGGCAACCCGTTGAAAATTTAACGGGCTGGCGCCGAAGTCCACCAACTCGGCTTCGTCAAATTCGAATTCCTCGCCCGAATAGACGTTCCAGCTGATTTTAGCGCAGCCCAAATAGTGGCGCAGGGCATCGATTGCGGTACCAACCGCCGAGCCACAGTCGTTGGTGCATGGTGGAACGAATACTTCGCTGAAGAGACCTGTGTTTCTCCAACGACTGTTCCAGTCGCAATTCAGCCCGCACCCGCCTGCGATCAGAAGCGGGAGACGATCTTTCAAATGGTCCCGCGCGAATCTGTAGAACCTGTCGAACATGACATCCGAGAATTGTCGAGTCAGATTCTTGAACGCTTGCGCTTCGATTCCAATGTTACAATAAGGACTCCATTCAAAATCACGCTTGTCCAGATGGTCTTGCGCCATCAAGAACTCGATGAGCTTTTGCTCGTCTGCGCTGCTCTGCCCGGGCTCTCCAAAGCTCGATAGAGCCATCAACTTGCCGGCGTCTTCACGCCTGATGCCCGTGGAGTAACTCGGGTCCGCAAGCCCATACAAGAAATTGTACTTGTAGCCTGGGCCTTCCAGGACATCAGCTATCTTCGTAACGCGCACCTCGTGATCGATGTGGTAAAAGGCACCGATGCTGCCTTCCCATATCAACGCGTAGCACGGTTGCCCCTGTGGAAACGGCGACAGTCCGTATGCACACAATAAGTGCGAACGCTCGTGTGATGAGGAAAAGAATCGGGATTTTCGGCCAAAGATATTTTGGGTCGTATCTATGATGGATTTTTCATCCGATCCCCAGTAACCGGCGCCCACGGGCGTGCTGCGTGAGTGGTTACCTTTGACCCATCCACTAACAGCTAGAACGTCTGGCGTGTCTTCGATGTAGTTCAAACTCCTGAGAAATATGCTCGGACTGATCTCCGTATAGCGCGGCAACGAATCCTTCTCGGCTTCTATCGAGAATTCGAGATTTCCATCCTTGAGATAGGCGATATGGCCGTCGTGGCCAGGTTTGTAGGCTACGATCTTCATTTGAAGCTCTCAGCAGAGCCTGCCCAAGCGCTGATTTCTGTCGCGGCGAAGCGGAAACCCCTCATGGTCCGTGGCTCGAAGATCGCGTGCCAGGGGACGCTTCGGCGAAGCATGGATGGCGACCTTTGCGTATCCAGCGTGATCAGGCGCATGGCCGCTCGACCAGACGCCTCAGTACGAAAAGGTCGATATCGATTGCCGGGCGGATGTCAGCCCCCACGGTCGCCCCGTATCGACGCAGTCCTTGCATTCCCAACGCGAACTCCTCGTCTGAAAGCGAGGCAAGATCAGATAAAGCTCGCAACGCGACACGCTCGACATATTCCGCCATTGTCGCGCTTTGCCGATGTTTTACGATGACGTGGTTACATAGCGCCAGATTTCCTTCCGAGAAAAACTGACGAAACGCCGCGCGCGAAGGCATGCGCAGGCGGTTGATTTTGTCGGCGGTGGGGAAGAACCTGAGATAGGTTTCTGAATCCAGCGTTTCCAACGTAGGCGTTCTGAGGCAGAAATACCCCTTGTCGCGCAGAACGCGGCTGATTTCGCGACATGCCTGCCGCTGGTCCGAAAGAAGGTGCCAGACGACCGACATAAACACGAGATCAATGCTGTGAGACCGCACAGGGATTTGCTCGGCACGTCCAAGCACGCGGAATTGTCGCGGCGCCCCTGCCGAAGCGACGGCGCTCAGCATCTTCCAGGCGGGATCCATTCCGATAACGTCCGCATCGAAGCATAATTGCAACGGCGTTAGAAAGCGGCCGGTACCGGATCCAAGATCCAGGATCCTCGAAACTTCCGTCCCCGCCACGCAGCGCCGGATAACGTCCATCCATTCCGACATGACGTCGTCCGGCAGCTTCTGCGCCGCGTCGTAACGTGTATGAATTTCTGTCTTGTCGTAGTTGAAGCTGCTCATCGATCGGGGCGCCAAATGAACGAATTGGCGGGCACGTCTATCCAATTGCTGGAGACGACAACGGGCTCCCTGGACGGGGCGGTTGGAGACTGTCCGAAATGCCGCAAGGCTTTCTTCCACACCTCGCGGCCAACATTTCTCCCAAGCTCGCGCCCATCGATATCGGCGTCCCTGAAGTGGATGCCGCCGTACCGGCGCGACATGCCTGCCTGATCGGCGGCGTCGGAGAACGTGGCCCAGGTCAGGGTGATGTCCGTTTTGGGCGTCAGATTTGGCTCGATCAGGCTTGAGCCCTTTGGTACGACGACCCGCATTCCGAGAACGTCACTGCGCGCATAGTTTCGCAACACTTCGGCGGCGGCGGCGCTGAATGTACTGTGGCCGGAAACGAAATCCGGAAATGGGGGTGTCGGAGCGGAAAGCACCTGGTAGGGAATCCATTCTTCTCCCAGCATTTCCACGTTGTCGAGGCCGGGTCCGCCCCACGACCGTATTTTGAGGCCGCGGAACAGGTAGCGAATGGCGGTGATCGGCCTCACCGAGTCATAGGCTCGCTTCGCGTCCCATGCGGCGATGCTGGCGTCGAACAGAGCGTTGCCCAGTACGAAATATAGCTTGATGTTTTCGTCGAGCCCGAACCTGTCGCGAACCGACACGAAATCTGCAATCATGCACCAATGTCCGGGCGGGTACGAGGTATTCGCACCATCGGCCCAATACTCCGCGATGACCTTTTGCTCGTCGGTCAGCCCTGCCGCGTATTGAATCATTTCGCGTGCCTGCTCGTGGAACGGCCGGTCTTCTCTTAGCAGGGAGACAGGAAGCGAAGCGGGAGGGCGCGCTGGTCGGAACTGATTTCCGCTCGTGAGCGCGAAGGGAACAACCTTGCCCCAATGGGGTGTTGAAAAACCTTGTCCCTGAAACTGGCCTCCGCCGGTTGGCACCAGCAATGGCTGCCAGCGATCGGCATCCTGGAGCTTGTCCGCAGCATTTGCGGCGCGATACCCGGTGTAGTCGGCGTAACTCCTCGATCCACCGAGTTCGCCGAGCTGATTTGATCCGTCCCGATGCCGGAAAGCGAGAACTTCGGCAGCCGCAACGTATCCGTATCGCGCCGCAGCCGTCTGGCTTTGCTCGGCTGTGCCTGGCTCGTAGCCCAGCTTGCGCATGAAGGACTTGAAGTAATCTGTCCTGCTCGGAAATTGATCGCTCAGGCACGAATATGCGGCTGAACTGATAGCTGCGTTCTTGTTGTCAAGCGAGCGTTCGCTGACGGCTACCTTACCCATGACCGTCTCTCGCGTGGGCATTGCGACGGGATCGAAGTAAGTCCATGCGTCGAACATGCACGTATTCACGACCGCCAGCTGCCGCGCCGCAACGGTGGGGCTCGGCTGGGTGTCCAGAATTGCCTGCAAAGTTACCTTGTTCCAGACCCGTGCGACGTCGCCCTCGAGTTCGGCGGCGCGACTTTCCGGCGCCGCAAAGGATTGCGACGCGACTGCAATGGCGGACACAGCCGCCGTGGCGGCCAGGCGCTTCAGGATACGATTGATGTTGTTGCTGACGAAGACACTCATCGCCTCACTCCACAAAGCCGGTCGAATGCATTGAACGATGACATCGCGCGAAGGGTGTTATGGTTACAATCAACACTTTGTAACTGTAACACGCTTGAGCTTGACGAAATTTATAACACAGCTGTAGGTTGTGTTCAAGGCGGTGGAGTGATCGGGCTTCGCGATCAGCCTGTGGGATGTTCGCGCTTCGCGACTAGCTACCGCCTTGCACAAGGCTCATCTTTCTCTCGCTCATCCAAGGAGTTGTGGCTATGAAACGTGTATGCAGAATGCTAACCGCTCTCGCCTTACCGATCCTTGCAGTGCTGTTCTCCTCGCCGGCCGCGCAGGCCTGCGTCGGTGTTGGACAGATCAAGATCGCGGTGAAGCTCGACGGCGCCGGGACGGGGAAGGCGATCGTTTCCGAATATGACTGCACGATGATGGTTCCAAAGACCAACTGCGTCGTGGGTCTGCGGCTGTCGGACAGCGCATTGGCTGACAACAAGATCAATGTTCGTCAGCTCCGCTTTGTGAATCTCAAGGACGGATCGGCCTATCAGGGCTTCTTGCCGGCGGCCAACCAGCGCTCGACCGCCGCGTGGGGACGGATAATGGATGGCAATTGGTACGGCTTCTCGGCCGTCTACACCGGCGCCGGCTCCGGCAAGCAATCGGGCCTCGCGATCGAGCTGACCTTCAGCTACGATCCGGCAGTCTCGAGCCAGCAGATCCTGCAGGCCTTCAACATGGGCCATGTCGGCCTCGCCGAGGGCGACACCCAGGGGGGCATTGCACGCGGTCACATGCTTGAGGTCCTTCAGATCCAGGGAGCAACTCTCGCAATTATCTGATCGTTTTCTCGGCTTTCGATCTTTCCTGCCGGACGAGCCGCTGCAAGGGTGCGAGCGGCTCGCCCCGTGTTGGCTTTCTCCGGTGGCGATGATGAAGTGCTGAAGAGGTCGCGACACCACATGCTGTACGAATCGGCCGCGCTGGCTGCAGCGCTAAGCGTTGCCTTGAGCAACATCATCTCGCCGCCCGCCATTCGTCATCTCGGTCCAATTGTCTTCAATTGTTGGCGGCTCGGCGCGGCACTTCTGGCGCTGGTGGTGGTGGTCGCGTTGCGGGGCAGCTGGTCGCTGCCGACGACCGGTCAATTGTTTGCGCTTGTCGGTTCGAGCGTGGTTGGAATCGTCATCGGTGACACGTTCATCTACGCTGCGATGAGCCGGCTCGGCCCGCGCCGTACGGCGCTCCTCTATACGACATGGGCGCCGTTCGCTGCATTGTTGGGCTACCTCATCCTCGGTGAGAAACTTTCCCTGATGAAGGTAGCAGGCGTGCTGCTCGTCGTCATCGGAGTGTTCCTTTCGATCAGCTATCGAGACGTCAAGAATTCGGATGGATCGGAAGAGGTCAAGGGACCCCTGAGCATCGGCATTCTGTTGGGTCTGCTGGGTGGACTGTGCGCGGCAGGCGCGGTTCTGATCGCCCGGCCGGTGATGGCTGCCGGTGTCGATCCGGCAACGGCCGCGGCGATACGAGCCACGGCCGGGCTCGCTGGTCTGCTCATTGTCTGCCAAATACCCGGGTTTGGAAGCCGGGAGCGGATAAACAACCCGATTGCCATCCGTTCTGCCGCGAGCGGGCTGTTGGGTATGGGCGCGGGCATGACGCTTGTGCTGTTCGCACTCTCGATGCGCCCGGTTGGGGTGGTGTCCACCTTGTCCTCTATGACGCCAGTCGTGATCCTGCCGTTGCTTTGGTTGGTTCATGGCGCGCGGCCGGCTCCTTTGGCCTGGATTGGCGCTATCGTTGCAGTAGCCGGCGTCTCGGCGATTTCCAGCGGTTATTGAGGAGCGGTCGGACCGCTCGCAACTATTGCCGTTTGCCCGATGCGAATGACGTGCGTGCTCCCGCATGTGAACGTGCTGCGGTGATATCGATGACGCCGCCTCCGCGATCGTTCTCATCGTCCACTGGGCGGGGGCGCCCCACAACTGCGCTTGCCCCAACGCCGGTGGCAAGGCCTGGACAAAAAATCGCGAAAACAACCCCATGCAAAGTAGAGTGAACCCCGGCTCGCAGCACTCCTGCTGCGCTGCGTCCGAGCGCGAGAAGAAAAATGCGCCGTCGTCATGGCCCCGACCTAATCTCATCCCGCTCTAGGCCGCGACATCCCACAGCCGCGGCGAGCCTCGCAGCAGCACGCTGCGGCCTTTGGGCGTGATGATCGGGCAATCATCAGTCATTGTGGCAAGCTGCAGTGTGACGAGACTCTCGACAACGAATCGATTCAAGATACGGCGTTGCGCTGCGGGCAGACGAAGCGCTTTTAACGTTTCCCATTGATCCGGCGTAAGGTCGTAGTCGAATTCTGCGTTCATGATGCCTCGAAGACGCTGGGTTTTGCGTGCGTGTCTTACGAGGACATCGTGAACGGGATGCGACCACAATGCGTCGGGATTTCTTTTGGGCGGGAAATGCGTTTTGGAAGCGCTGTAATCTCGAAATAACCGGTAACGCGGCTATCACATCAACGTGTCAATGCGTGCGCAGTATTTAGCCCGCAACGGGCGTCACGAGATCGTCGATCCCGATTGGAAAACGACGCACCCGGATTCCCGTCGCATGCCAGACTGCGTTGGCGATAGCGCCGGCCGAGCCCGTGACGCCGATTTCACCGACGCCCTTGATGCCGAGCGCGTTCACGTGGGGATCGTACTCGTCAACCATCAGCGCCTCCAGGCTCGGCACGTCGGCGTTCACCGGGATGTGGTACTCTGCAAGGTTGGCGTTGAGCGTCCGGCCGGAGCGGCGGTCGATGACGGCTTGCTCGTGCAATGCAAATGACATGCCCCAAATCATGCCGCCGAAGATCTGACTGCGGACGAGACGAGGATTGATGATTCGTCCCGCAGCGAAAGCGCCGACAAGGCGGGTGACGCGGATTTGACCGAGATCGGGATCGACCTTGACCTCGGCGAACACTGCGCCATGCGCATGCATGGCGTAGATGGATTGCGCCGCAGGGTCCGCGGCGCCGTTGCCGCGGGCTTCGATCTCGCCGAGGCCGGCGCGCCCGAGGATATCGGCATAGCTCTCGCTTCTCATTTCGTCGTCGCGGCGGAACAGTCGGCCGCCGCGCGCGACCACCCCGGCGTTGCCCGCGCCGAACAACGGCGAACGCTGATCGGTTGTGGCCAGTTCCGCGAGTTTGGCGATGGCTGCGGCTCCCGCATTGTGGATGGCCATGCCCGCGGTGGCGGTGTGAGCTGAACCGCCAGCGATGCCCGCGTCCGGCAGGTCCGACGTTCCGGATCTGAACTCGAGCTGTTCGAGGTCCAGCCCCAATCCGTCGGCTGCTATCTGGGCAAGCGCGGTCCAGGCGCCCTGACCCATGTCGTGAGCTCCGGTCTCCATCAGGCCGGACCCGTCGCTTCGCACCACCGCACGAGCCTCGCCCTGGAACATCAGCGCCGGAAAAGTTGCGGTGCCCATTCCCCAACCGACAAGCAGGCCCGCTTCGTCACGCACCTGTCGTGGTGCGAGCGGGCGTCGCGACCAGCCGAAGCGCTCGGCGCCTTGCGCATAACACTCGCGCAAGGCTTTCGAGGAGAACGGCTTGCCGGAAATCGGCTCGGCTTCGGCATAGTTCTTGATGCGGAAGGCGAGAGGGTCCATCCCGCAGGCCCATGCCGCTTCGTCGATCGCACTCTCCAGCGCAATCGAGCCCGTTGCCTCACCGGGAGCTCGCATGAACAACGGCGTGCCGGTGTCGATCCGGACCGCCTCATGCGACGTGGCGATGGCAGGACTCGCGTAAAGCGTATGCGAGGCGTCGGCGGCCGGCTCGAAGAAATCGTCGAAGGTGCTCGACACTGTTTTCGCGCGATGATCGATCGCGGTCAGCAGGCCTTCGCTGTCGACGCCAATACGAAGTGTCTGGCGGGTCGGCGCACGATGGCCTACCGGGCCGTACATCTGTTCACGGCGCAGCACGAGTTTGACCGGTCGGCCGACCAGTCGGGCCGCCATGATGCCGAGGACCTGCGGCCCGGACATCAGGCCCTTGGAGCCGAAGCCGCCTCCCAGAAAGGGGCTGCGAATGTGGATCTTCTCCGGGGAGATGCCGAACAGCCCCGCGATCCGTCCCTGGGCCATGGCGAGGGCCTGGCTCGGGGTATCGATCGACAGCATATCGCCGTCCCACGCCGCCACGATGGCGTGAGGCTCCATGGCGTTGTGGTATTGGGTGGGCGTTTCGTAGGTCGCATCGATGCGCCGCGACGCGGTCGCGAGTCCCGCTTCCACATCGCCACGTC
>WNGL01006964.1_pt1 | contig 13298 bp, 12 predicted proteins | sample 5400591 | NCBI WGS metagenome assembly WNGL01 (sample SAMN13153377, study PRJNA577476) | soil metagenome | isolation source: 80 cm soil or saprolite under Garry oak tree replicate 1 | place: USA:California | collected 2016-06-15
GCCACGAGCGACCGCCGGCGGATTGCCGACCGGCGCCGGGTGGTGGGTTCGATCGGGCCCGAGGCCTGGACCGGCGCCGAGCGGCGCGCCGGCGTGGAGCGGCGCACCGAGGCCGCGAGCTGGGTGGCGGCCGGCTAGCGCCACCTCCTGCCTCTCGCCCGTCGTCTCCTGCTCCGCGCGTCGCGGAGCGCGTGGCTCGCCCGGCAGCTGGCCGACCGGGCCTTCTTCCGCCGCGCCGTGCGACGGTTCCTGCCTGGCGAGGACCTGGGCGCCGCCCTCGACGCTGCGGCCGCCTTCGCCCGCGACGGGATCGGCACTGTGCTCACCGAGCTGGGCGAGCAGGTGACGAGCGCTGCCGAAGCCGCCGCCGTGCGCGACCGCTACCTCGGCGCGTTCGACCGTATCGGGGAGCGCGCCCTGCCTGCCCACGTGTCGGTCAAGCTCACCCACCTCGGGCTCGACGTGGATCGCGCCGCATGCCTCGACCACGTGCTTGCGCTCGCCGCTCAGGCGGCCGGGCGGGGCTCGCTCCTCTGGATCGACATGGAAGAGTCGCGCTACGTGGACGTCACGCTCGACCTGTTCCGCCGGGCGTGCGCGCTGCACGACAACGTCGGGGTGTGCCTGCAATCCTACCTGCGGCGCACGGCCGCGGACCTGGCCTCACTGCTGCCGCTCGCGCCGGCGATCCGCCTCGTGAAGGGCGCCTACAATGAGCCGCCGGATGTGGCGTTCCCGAAAAAGCGCGATGTGGACGGTTGCTACGTGATGCTCGCCGACCGGCTGCTCCAGGAGGCCGCCCGTGGGCGGGCGCGGCCGGTCTTCGGGACCCACGACGTGCGGCTGATCGCGGGCATCCGCGAGCGCGCCGTCACGCTCGGCGCCGCGCCCGGCGCATACGAGGTGCACATGCTGTACGGGATCCGCACGGCCGAGCAGCGCGCGCTCGCCCGCACCGGGGTGCGCGTGCGCGTGCTCATCAGCTACGGGAGCCACTGGTTCGCGTGGTACATGCGGCGCCTCGCCGAGCGACCCGCGAACGTGTGGTTCGTACTCCGGAATCTCGTCTAGCCCCTGTCTTGAGTCTCCGAACTCATCCCCCCAGCTTTCCCGGATCCATGACCACGCGCACCGTCGCCCCAGCCCCTGCGCCCGCGGCGCTCGACCGCTGGCGCCGCGACACGCCCGGCTGCCGCGACCGGATTCACCTGAACAACGCCGGTGCCGCTCTGATGCCACAGCCCGTGCTGGAGACGCTCACGCGCCACCTGGAGCGGGAGGCGGCGATCGGGGGCTACGAAGCCGCGGAGGAAGCGGCGCCGCGGGTGCGCGAGACTTACGAGCTGGTAGCGCGGCTCGTCGGCGCGGCGCCCCGCAACATCGCCCTCGTGGAGAACGCCACCGTAGCGTTCTCGCAGGCCTTGTCGGCGTTCGATTTCCGCCCCGGGGACCGCATCGTCACGACGCGGGCGGATTACCCTTCGAACCAGCTGATGTATCTGTCACTCGCGCGCCGCGCGGGCGTCGAGACAGTGCGCGCGGACGACCTCCCGGAAGGAGGCGTGGACCCGGAGAGTGTGCGCCGCTTGGCGCGCGACCCACGCACCCGGCTCGTGGCCGTGAGTTGGGTGCCGACCAACTCAGGATTGGTGCAGGATGCCCGCGCCCTAGGCGAGGTGTGCGCCGAGCTGGGCGTGCCGTACCTGCTCGACGCCTGCCAGAGCGTCGGGCAGATGGCGGTGGACGTGCGCGAGCTGCGGTGCGACTACCTCGCCGCCACCGCGCGGAAGTTCGTGCGCGGCCCGCGCGGCATCGGGTTTCTGTACGCCTCCGACCGCATGCTCGAGCGGGGCGCCTTCCCGCTGTTCGTCGACATGCGTGGCGCGGACTGGACCGACCCCGACGCGTTCCGGCTGGCGGATGGCGCCCGCCGCTTCGAGAACGGGGAGTTCGCCTACGCGCTCGTGTTAGGGCTGGGGGAGGCGGCGCGCTACGCGCTCGCGGTGGGGAACGCGGCAGGCGAGCGCGCGTGGGCGCTGGCCGCGGAGCTGCGCGAGCGCCTAGCGGCGCTCCCGGGCGTGCGCGTGCTGGACCGCGGGCGGGACCGTTGCGCCATCGTCACGATCGATGTGCGCGGCCACGACGCCGCTGACTTGAAGCTTCGCCTCCGCGAGCGCGGCGTGAACACGAGCGCGTCGGACCGTGAGGACGGCGTGCTCGACATGGACGAGAAGCGCGCGACCACGGCGCTCCGCTTCTCGCCCCACTATTACAACACGGAGGACGAGCTCGCCGCGGCCGTCGAGGTGCTGGCCCAGCTGATCCGGCGATGAGCGTCCCGCGGCCCGGGAAAATCATCGGCATCGGCCGCAACTATCGGGACCACGCTGCCGAGCTGGGCAACACCGTCCCGGCGACACCGCTGCTGTTCCTCAAGCCGGCCAGCGCGGTGATCGCGCACGGCGCCCCGATCGTGCTGCCGCGCGAATCGGCGCGGGTCGAGTTCGAGGGCGAGATCGGCGTGGTGATCGGACAACGGCTGCGGCGCGTCACGGAAGCCGATGCCATCGGGGGGATCGCAGGGCTCACCTGCGTCAACGACGTGACCGCGCGCGACCTGCAGCGCAGTGACGAGCAGTGGACCCGTGCCAAGGGGTTCGACACGTTCTGCCCCCTCGGCCCCCGCGTCGTCCCCCTGGAGCCGGGCCGCTTCGTGGAGCTGGAGGTGTTGTGCCGCGTGAACGGCGTCGAGCGCCAGCACGGCCGGGCGCACGATATGGTGTTCCCGATCCCCATGCTGGTCGCGTACGTCTCCCAGGTCATGACCCTGGAGCGCGGCGATCTCATCGCGACTGGGACGCCCGCGGGCGTGGGGCCGCTGCACCCAGGAGACGTGGTTGAAGTCGAGATCCCCGGCGTCGGCGTGCTGCGGAATCCCGTGGTTGCCGAGGCGCGGTGAGGGGAGGGGGTTAGTCGCGCGCGCGCTCCCGGCGCTCGAGCCAGTCCTTCACGGCGAGCCCGAGCGACGTGCCGAAGCCGGCGCTCGCGACGCTCAGCAATAGCTTCCCCGTAATCAGTAACGCGGTCATCTCGTCGTCCTAGAGTCTCAGTCCTGGCAGGCCTTCCACGCCTGGTAATACACGTCGACGTCGTCCAGGAATCCGCTGTGGCGCGGCCGCCACCCCAGCAGGCGAGCCGCCTTGCCGGCGTCCACGCGTTGATCGAGGGCGAGCGCGTCGGCGAAGTCGCCCATCGTCTTCCGGGCTTCCGCGAGGGGCACGGGGCGGATCTCGCCCCGGTATCCCGTCGCGCGTGCGGCCGCGGTGGCCATCTCGAGCACGCTGGCGCGAGACCCGTCGGCGACGTCGAACACCTCCCCAGCGAGCCCCCCCTCCCCCCTCTCCCCTGCCCGCACGTAGGCGTCCGCCAGGTCGTCGCCATGGACCATCGCCCAGCGGTTGCGACCGTCGCCCACCACCGTGGGCGCCTTGCCCGTGCTCGGCTCGGCGAACCAGGGGGCCGTGAGGCCGCCCGGTCCGCCGAAGACGCAGCCGGGCCGGATCACGAGCCCCCGCACTCCGGTGGCCTGGAGCACTACCTGCTCGTGCGCCGGCCGCCAGGCGACGAGGTTGATCGGGTTCGGCGGACTCGTCTCGTCCACCGGGCGGTCGCCGGTGTTGCCGTGCACCCACACGCCGCTCGTGAAGATGAGCGTCTTGGGCTGCGCGCCGCGGCGCCCGGCCGCGATCAGCGCCTCGATGGCGGTCTTGTCCTTGGCGACACCGTTGGCGGAGTACTCGAACGCCGTGTGGACGAGCACGGCGCACTCGGCGGCGATGTCGGCACAGCGCTGCGGATCGCCCAGGTCGCCGACGACCGGGTGGATCTCCTGCTGCGCAAGCCGTCGCGTCTTCGCCTCGCTTCGGGTCAGGCCCCAGACGCGATGCCCGGCGCGCCGGAACGCCGTGGCCACACTCGATCCGAGGTACCCGGTGGCGCCGGTGACGAATACGTTCATGGGGAAACTCTCCAGTTGCAGGGTGACGCGTCTCCGATAACGGCGTCCCCGCTGGCCCGGTTCCGTCAGGACGCCGAGTCCTCGTCCTCGCCCCGTTCCAGGGCCGGCTGCTCCGGGGCCGCCTCCCCGCCAGCGATCTGCTCGAACCGGTCCCGCACCCGGCCCGCGTGCCGGCCGCTCTCCTCGAACTTCTTCTGGGCGTTCCCGAGGTGCGTGCCCACGGTCTGGAACGCCGACCAGAAGGCGGCGAACTGCTGCCGCAGGCCGCCGAGCTGCTCCTGGATCTCCCGGGCGCGCTGCTCCACCCGCATGCCCTTCAAGCCGTGGAGAATGACCAGGAGATACGCATAGAAGGTGTGCGGCGACACTGGAATCACGCGGCGCCGCATGGCGTGGCCCAGCACACTCTTGCCGTCGCCCGGATCCTCCGCGCGCATCACCGCCTCGTAGTACACATTCTCGGCGGGGATGTACATCAGCGCGAACTCGTACGTCCCCTCGTCGGGACGGATGTATTTGTCGGCGATCTCGTCAATCCGGTCTTTCAGGGACCGGGTGAACGCCCGCCGCTCGCGCTCCTGCTCCGCGCCCGAGGCCGCGAGCATGCGCTGGCACGCCTCGAGCGGGAACTTCGCGTCCACCGGCACCAGCCGATCGCCGAGCTTGAGTATCGCGTCCACCCGCTCGCCGGAGCGGAAGGTGTACTGCATCTCGTAATGGGACGCGGGAAGGATCTGCTGCAGCAACTCGGCGAGCCACACTTCGCCGATCGTCCCGCGGAGCTTCGGGACCTGGAGCAGCTGTTGTACGTCGCTCACCGTCTCGCCCATGGTCTCGAGGCGCTTCGCCACCTCGCCGAGCTGCCCCAGGCGCTCGCGCACGTCCTGCAGCACGCGCGTCTGCTCGGCCGATCCCTGCGCCAGCGCCTTCGGCAGCTCCTGCTGCGCCGCGACGAGGTGGTCGAACTTGGCGCGCAGCTCGATGAGCTGCTGCTGGATCAGGCCGGCGGCGCGCTCGCCGCCCGGGCGGCGCAGCAGGACTACGACGAGCAGCGCCCCGAGGATGAGGATCGCGATCGCGACGGCGGGCGGCATCTAGCGCGTCCTCACGGCGCTGCGACGATCCGATGTGCCATGCAACAATCGGATTATCTGCTCCACGCCTTCATCATGCATGATCCCCCTCACGGCACGGTAGCACGTATTGGGTCTCACGTCTTGGCCTTCGGGATTGCCGGGGTTCGCAACCGGTGAGGTGCCGGTGTGGCGAAAGCCTTTGTGGGTTCGAATCCCACCACCGGCACCGCCGCACTGGGCACTAGCGACCTTGCATCACTCGTGGGTTGCCCTTATGATCAAAGCACGTATCAGGTCTCCGCAGCCAGTTTCGCTGCGCCGCACGAGCCGGGGAGCGGACGCTTCCCGGCTCGTGCTTTGGTGCCGGCCAATCCCGCTGACATTCGCAAGCTACATGCGCGTCCGGTCCCCGGGCAGGCCGTTAGTTAGCCTTCAGGTATGGCGTCGAAACAGCTCCGTCTCTCCAAGTCCCGCTATCTCGCCGGCCTCCAGTGTCACAAGCAGCTGTGGTGGCGGGTGCACGAGCCCGAGGCGCCCGAGCTCGTTCCCGACGCGCCGTTGCTCAACCGCTTCGCGCAGGGCGTCGAAGTGGACCAGCGCGCCCGCAGCTACGTCCCTGGCGGCGAGCTGATCGACCTCCCGTTCTACGAGTTCGACAACAAGGTGGCGGCCACGCGCGAGGCGATCCGGGGTGACCCGCCGGTGCTGTACCAGCCCTGGTTCCTCGCCGACGAGACCTACGCGGGCGTGGACATCCTCGAGCGGAGCCCGCGCGGCTACGGCGTGATTGAGGTGAAGGCCACGAACAGGCTCAAGCCCGAACACGTCCCGGACGTGGCGGTGCAGGTGCACGTGCTGCGGCACAGCGGCCTCCCCGTCGAGCGCGCCGAGGTGATGCACTTGAATCCGGAATGCCGCCATCCCGACCTGTCGAACTTGTTCGTGCGGGAGGACGTGACGGCGGTCGTGGAGGGCGTGCTCGTGGGCGTCCCGGACGAGCTGGCCGCGCAACAGCGGATGCTCGAGGGCCCGCTCCCCGAGGTGCCGATCGGGGATCACTGCACCAGGCCCTACGATTGTCCGTTCCTCGAGCGCTGCTGGCCCAAGCTCCCGGACTCCCACGTGAGCAAGCTGTACCGGATCGAGCGCAAGCGCGTCCTCGAGCTCGAAGCGGACGGTATCGCGACGATGCACGACCTGCCGACCGACCTCGAGCTGTCGGTGATCCACCAGCGCCAGGTGAAGGCCGTGCGGAGCGGCACCATGGTGGTCGAGCCCTCGCTGAAGGAGGCCCTCCGCCAGTTCGCATCGCCGCTCGCGTTCCTCGACTTCGAGACGGTGAGCCTCGCGATCCCGCGCTGGCCCGGGTGCCGGCCGTGGCAGCTCGTGCCGGTGCAGTTCAGCGTTCATATGGAGGAGCGGGGCCGCGGTCTCGTCCACCACGAGTGGCTCGCCGACGGGCCGGCGGACCCGCGGCCGGCGCTCGCCGAGGCGCTGGTCGCGGCGTGCGCCGGGGCGAAGAGCGTCGTGGCCTACTACGCGAGCTTCGAGCGCGACTGCATCCGTCACCTGAAGGAGGCCGTGCCCAAGTTCGCGCGGGAGCTCGAGCGCATCGAGCGGCGGCTCATCGATCTCCTCCCCACCGTCCGCAACCACGTCTATCACCCCGATTTCGGCGGCAGCTTCAGCATCAAGAAGACGCTCCCGGCGCTCGTGCCGGGGTTGTCCTACGGCGACCTGAAGATCAACGAGGGCGAGACAGCAACGGTCGAGCTGTTGCGGCTGATGTTTACAGGGGATGCGATGAAGCCTGGCGAGCAGGCGGAGCTGCGCGAGGCGTTGCTGCGCTATTGCGAGCGCGACAGCTGGGCGATGGTGAAGATGCTGGAGAAGCTAAGGAGCTTGGTGGCGGATCAGCTGGAGCTGTTCTGAGGGGTTAATTGCTGTCGCTGACGGTGCACGGCGGAGCACCGCGTCCCGCGGGAGCTCTAGGCTTCAACCGCTTCCTTGATCCGTTTATAGATGCGGAGAAGTTGCGCCTCGCGGTCAGCCTCGGCAAGCTGACTCAACGGTGGCTCTTTGTGAACGGCCTGGTACTTTGCAATCTCGGTTTCTTCGACTGTGCTCGGTCGAACGGCAATCCAGAGAACTTGGAGCCCCCTCTCTCGGGCGGCGTTCAATAGCTGCGGCAGTTCATTGCTTCTAATGAACTCTGAGTTCAGGAAGTCAATGCTGATGAGCAGGACCGCTGCCTTGGCGGCCGCCAGCGCCTTTGCGATCTCGCCGCGCCAGTCGGCACCAGCCTTGATTCTTTGGTCGTCCCAGATCGTGACGATGTCGCGCTGTTCCAGCGGCTTGAGCCACTTTTTCAGTTCGAGCAACCATTGCTCGTCGCTGTGACAGTAGCTGATGAACAGCGTCTTCGTCACATCAAGCACGGGCGCGACCAAATGCAGGATGTAGATAATCTTACGCTCCTGGTCGATTTTGTACGTGATTTCGAGAGCCGGTTGCGCGTGCCGGTAGACGAAAACGTCTGCGACCAGCGGGATCAGACGAGACGGATACTTCGCCGGGTCGTCCGTCAACTCGTTTTCAATGTCCATCAACGTCCCTCGCAACCGCTGCGAGAGCTCATCCCGTAAGTCTCTGGCAGTCTTCGAATACGAGATCGCGTATTCGGGAAATTCCGCCGAGGTCATCTCTTCACCCCATCGCTTCCGATGAGGACGTGGCGTCGCCGGAGGTGGATTCCAGAGCAAGAACTCGTATGAGGCGCGCGCGGTCGTCGACCGTGAAGCCGATCATGACCGCCGTTCCCGGCACGCGCAGGTGCAAAGTGCCCGCTGTCGGATCTTCGGCGACGCCCGGCGGGCGCGGTGCGGCCGTCAACGCGTCGATCTGATCTTGGACGCGCAGGCGAGTGGGAAAGTCCAGTCTGTCTTCGTGTTCTCGTACCGCACGGCTCTTCTGCACGAAGTAGGAGGCACCAGCCTCGTCGAGGTCGCTCAAAATGCTCTCAGCGCGCTGGCGAGATATCTGAGCGCGCTCGATCTCTGCAATCTTTTCGTACGTTTCCGGCGTGATGCCAGGGGGGGTGTACTCATCTGGCTTGAGGAGCGCCTCCTTGTACCCTTCCAGCGCGGAGTGCAGGCGTGAGACGAGTTGCAGCCGCTCTTTACGTCGGCGCATGAAGAACGTCCCGATGATCGCCACGATGACTAGCGCGAACGTGAACAGCGACAGAGCGCCGAACGATCGTTTACCTACCCCGGTGCTGAGTTCGATGATGAGAAAGAAGACCAAAGAGAGAACGGCCATCGGTAACGCGAGAACGGTGACGCCAAGATCCAGGACGTTACGGAGTCTTCTTTTCCGTCGTTCCTCCTTCCAGGGCGCACGCAGCGCATCCAAAAGCCCCAACCGGCGCATCAACTTCCACTGGCGTCGAAGCTGGAAAAAGTAGGGCAGATTCATGAGAAACAGGATCGTGATCCCTACCGGTACGACCAAAACGATCGCCAGCAGCGCCGCAGCGACTGCACTCGCAACGACCTCTGAGAGTTTCACGTCCACGAGGAAACGAAAGGCGATCAGGACAGGCGCCAGCCCGAATCCATAGATGAGAACGTTGAGGACCCTAGCCGTCGTTTCCTGGCGCGGCGAAGGAGTATGGGCCTGTCGTTCTCTCTCGAGTATCGCCAGCGCCTGCTCAAATTGGCCCGGGTTCAGGCTATGCGCGGAAAGGTCGCTGCCCATGTCACAGTCCTTCTTGACGAGGCTGCCCATAGCAGCCTCGTGCCGACACGGCGTAATCCCGTAAAACGCCTCCGGCGCCTGAGCTAACTGATGTCATTCATACCACCGTTAAGTCCCGACCGCCAGGTCACGCGCCGAGGCCAGCGCTCGTGCCCGGGTTGTCCTACCTCGACTTGAAGATCGCCGACGGCGAGACGGCCACGGTCGAACTGCAGCGGCTCATGTTCGAGGGGAACCGGCTGTCGGGCGGCGAGCAGGCAGAGCCGCGGCGGGCGCTGCTCCGCTACTGCGAGCGGGACAACTGGGCGATGGTGAAGATCCTAGAGCAGCTCAGGACGCTGGTGGCGGAGCAGCGGGAGCTGTTCTGAGGGCGAGATTGCTCGACATCACCCTTCCAACCACTGCCCTGGGCACATAGAACTCTCCTGAGCCCACGTCAGGAGAGCCTTTCCGAACGCCGTTGACGCCGTTGCCATCAGCACCGCGCAGCGCTACCGGTCACAGAGGATGAGTCGACCCCCGATCCCCGAACCCCACGCGCACAGTTCCTCCGGAGGAGTTACAACCACCAGTGGAACCCCCAGAAGCGCGCAGCTGCAAGCTCCACCGCGGGAACGCGAAAAGCCTTCTGAAGGCGTACTCGCCTGCTGAGGGGATCTTTTGAATCACCGTGTATTGTCGTCACCATTCGTCCGTCATAGCGGGGGAGGCACGTCTGCAATGGAACTCCCCCCTGGCTGCGGGGAGCACCTTCCGTAGCGCTGCGCCCACTCGTTCCTCTGGCGTCGCAGCCACTCGCGGACAGCCTTGTCTGAGCGCGTGATCGCTCCGAGATGCAGGTACTCCGGAACGGGCCCCGCTTTCTCTGCCGCGTGATCCACCCAGCACGCGACCTGGTCTGAAACGGGCCCCTCGTCCTTGACGCGGCCATACTCATATGGAACCCACCTCGACCCCCACGTCTGCTCGGTAATGACCGCCATAACGTGCGTGCTGTTGATCAGTGCCATCTCGATGATGGTCGCAATCAGGATCGGTTGCTGGTTCTCTGGTTCCGTCAAGACGATACGCAGATGTGGATCAAGGACGTCCAACCAGAATTCGAACCCCTCCTCGACCGCGAGCCACGCGACTCGTAGCGCGCGTTTTGTGTCTGCTCGACGGTGGGAGATGAAAACTCGAGGGCATGGGCGCGATAGACCCAACCAGCGAGCGGAATTCTGCTCCGACCACAGCCACCCAGGAAGCCGGGGGTACACAGCGACTCCCTGCCCAAACCCCCCGAACCAGTCCCGCCATTCGGAGTAGCCGTGCACCCAATCAGGAAAGCGGTCCAACCAGCTGCGCTCCTCATGCTCGGCCCAGTTGTAGTTCGGCACAGTTGGAGCCCCTCCTACCGCGATGCCATCCTATCATGAAGATCTCGAGGTCTCCACCAGCTGCCCAGAGCGCACTCTCGCGTTCGCTGGAGTCCACCGCGGGAGCAGGCGAAATGATCGCGGAAGGCTCGTGCCACGTGCCACGCTAGACCGACGTTCCGTCTCAAGTTAGACCCAGCCGCCTGGCGACTGGTTGACGATGTGTTTAACCCGCCCCCACCGCAGATACAGCCAGTCGAACAGCAGCAAGTGGATTCGCGCGACCACGCACACCACGAGGCTCGCGGCCGTCACGATCCCGACCTGGCCGACTGTCTTGCGGAACCAGATGACTCGCACCAGTAGCCCGCCGACGAGCGCTGCCGCGACGAGACCCGCGATCGTCCACCCAGCACTCCCGACCGTGACGAGGGGCAACGTCCGCCGAGTCCAGGTCAGGTACGCGAGCCCGGCGGCAGCCGCCACGAGCAACAGTACGCCCAGCACCGTGAGCGGCCAGACCAGACGCCACACCTTGAACGCAGGGTACTTCGCCACCTCGAGCAGCCGCATCATGCGCTTGTGTGTCGGGCTCTGATCGACTGCCTCCTGGACGGCGAGAAAGGGCCAAGGCGGCCTCCCGGGCGGCGGCTCCCGGAATCCCTCGATCGCCCCGTCGAACTCTCGCTGCGCCATGCGGTAGGCGCTGAGCATGAGGGCGTATGCCTCCCCGTCCGCGAACGAGTCGAGGTCGGTTCGGATCGCGGCGAGCCGCTGCTGCACGTCCTTGCGCATCCTATAGCTCGTCAGGACGCCACGACGCTCGACGGGGCGAGCGTCCTCGGATGCTTCGTAGGGATCGTCACATCCCGCCCAGTCCACGGGATCTGCATCGAGGTCCTTCTTCAGATGAAGGAACATCAAGCCGCGCAGCAGCCCTGACTGGCGACGCGCGTTGAGCTCGTGGTACTGGGACTGCCGCACTCGCGCCATCAGCACGCTCCCGGACCGCAGGGGGACGCCGAGCAGACCGGCGCTCGGGTCGTCACGCGTCTCCATCTGGCCGGCTGCGTCGCTCACGAGCAGCAGGGTGCATCCCTGATCGAGCAGGCCGGTGACCCCCTGGTTGTCGAACACGCCACCGTCGACGAGCCGGACGGTCTTGCCGGGGTAGAGGTCTTTCAGCACCAGCGGCTCGAACAGACCCGGCACGCAGGCGGACGCGGCGACGGCGTGCCCGAGGCGGACGCGCCGATACGCGGGGGGTGCCTCGTCGTAGTACATGCGGCGCAGCCGGTAATTCCCGTCGATCTCGGCGTCGATGCCCGCCGGCGGCTCGCCCATCCACGACGCCGTGAACTGCCAATTGTGCCCCGTGTTGAGGGTAGTGGCGTTCAGAATCATGACCGGGACCTTGTTGCGACGGCGCCAGTTATCGTACTTGGGCACAAAACCGTCGCTCTCTCCCTTGGGGCTGACGAAGAGTTTCGTCAGCCACCGGGCCTTGCGGCTCTCGCCGTCGTCCACTCGAGAGAAGATCTTCCGCTCTAACAGCTCGCCCAGCCGCTCGGTGCGGGAGTAGTTCGGCCAGAGCATCATCTTGAGATTGGTCCACAGCCCGGCGAGCACGCGGGTGCGCACGTTCTGTTGCACGCCGGCCAGGAAATCGTGGGCGATGCGCTGGACGATCGCGATGTAGTCATCTCGAGTGATCTCTCGATCGGCCTTGGTCTTGAGCAGGTTGCGGACTTCGAGATAGTAGTGAGCACCGATGATCGACCCCCCGGAGACGCAGGACAGCACCTGGACATGGCGCAGCACGTCCCGCTCGGCGAGATAGGCGAGCACGCCGATGTGAAACAGTGAGGCGCGGAACCCGCCGCCGGAAAGCGCGAGCCCGATCTTGCCGAGGAACGCCGTCTCGACTCCTGGAGCCTTGTCGCCCAGGAAATCGAACAGGACGTTCCACGCCATGGCCTCCCCGTGCCCCTGATCCGGCGCAGCCGCGCCCGTTTGCAGGCGCGCGAGCGCCGCGAGCTGACGCACGGTGGATTCGAACTCCCACGGTTCGACCGGCGCCCCACGCGCCTGCTGGAGCCAGGGGCGCGCGTCGTCATAGCGGCCCAGTCCGAAATAGGCCTCGGCCAACGTCACGGGAAACCACCAGTCTTTCTCGAGCCGCGACTGCTCGGGGCCGCGCAGCAGCTGCGGCAGCTTGGTCACGAGATCAAGCCGGATCGCTCGCGCCTCTTGTCGTCGGGCCTGGGCCGTAGACGACGTGGTCGCGGCCCTTCGGGCCTCACGCTCCTCGACGTCGGCCAACAGATCCAGCACGAACGCCGCGTTGATGCCGGTGTACCCGTCGTCGCTGGTGGCGCCCACGTGATAGCCGCGCAGATAATAGGCCAGAGAACGCTCCAAGTGCTCCCGCCGTGCATCGACCTCCCATTTGCGCTTGTGGATCGCTCCGGCGATACCGAGCGTCTCCTGGTTTGTCGTCGTCGTGAGGTCTTCGGCGGACGAGAGGATCTCGAGCGCACGGTCCAGGCGCTCACCGTCCGGGAGGTCAGGATCCTTGTACGTGCAGAGGGCATGCTGCTGGGCGATCGTCCGCCGCAGCTCTGGGCTCGTGGCGGCGCCGAGCCGTGCGCTCGCCAGAGCCAGGATACGCCGGGCGTAACCGAAGGCTTGTTCCTTCTTCAACCGCTTCGCGAGGCCGAGGAGCGCTTCGAGCTCGGCCTGCTGGCCGCGCAGGAGGTTCTTGGCGGCCGTGACGTTCCCACTCTCGGGCGCAGCCATGGTGGTCAGGATGGCTCCCTTCTAGACGTCCGTGGGCCAAAGCTTGTCGACCCGCTCGCGGCCCAGGCGTACCATGCGGCGCATGTCGGCCGGCGAGAACTGCAGCGAGTCTGGCAGGAGCTTGTTCTCAGGCCGGATGAGGTGGAGGTTCACCACCCTCGCCGTGGCGAACGGGTTCGGCACATCGGCCGCCTGGAGCGCAGTGTCGATCGTGCTGGCCGCGTCCGGCAGCGCCGACTTCAGGCGCCGCTCGACGGCGGCGAGGTAGTTGACGGAGTCGGTGTAGAG
>WNGL01033072.1_pt1 | contig 13298 bp, 10 predicted proteins | sample 5400591 | NCBI WGS metagenome assembly WNGL01 (sample SAMN13153377, study PRJNA577476) | soil metagenome | isolation source: 80 cm soil or saprolite under Garry oak tree replicate 1 | place: USA:California | collected 2016-06-15
CTCCTTCATCATTCATCGAAAGATCCTACCAATCCGACTAAGTGTGTTCCAAGGCAGCCGAGCAGCTCGCAACTCCAAATGCCCCCCAGGAATGCTTTCATGAGATTGGCGATTCTCGGCACACGCGGCGTTCCCGCGCGCTACGGCGGATTTGAGACTTTTGCCGAGAAGCTCTCGGTAGAACTAAGCGCACGTGGTTTCGACGTAACTGTCTTTTGCGAATCCGGCGAATCGTCTACGCGAGGGAGTTTTAGAGGCGTTAAGCTTCGCTACGTTTCTGCTCCGGCCCTTGGCCCCCTTCGGACCATTCTTTACGACCTGCGATGCCTATGGGCGGCTCGCAAGGAATACGACGTTGTGTACATGCTTGGGTATGGCGCAGCTCTTTTCTGCCTGATTCCCCGACTGTGGAACACTGAAGTGTGGATCAATCCGGACGGCTTGGAGTGGGCGCGCACCAAATGGGGCTTAGTGGCACGGGTCTATTTCCGTTTCATGGAATGGGTATCCATTTTCGCAGCCAACCGAATCATCGCGGATGCGGAAGCCATCGCGAAGAGCCTCGCCAGCCGCCACGGCAGACTTCCGGAATGCAGTGTAATTCCATATGGTTGCGAGGTGATCGAAACGCCACCCAGCCCCGAGTTGCTTTCCCATTGGGAACTTGTTCCGGAGGGCTACTTTCTCGTCGTATGCCGGTTCGAGCCGGAGAACCACGTGCTGGAAATTCTCCAGGCATTTCAACAATCAAACAGCATTAGACAACTCATCGTTGTAGGTAATGATTTAATGAAGACCCCTTATGTTGCCCGGCTCCATGAGGTGGAGGATTCGCGGATTCGGATGATTGGAACCGTGTATGACCAGACTAAGCTGACCTGTTTACGATACCACTCGTTTGCCTACTTGCATGGTCACAGTGTCGGAGGAACAAACCCATCGCTGCTCGAAGCGATGGGGTGCGGCAACCTGATCTTTGCTCACGATAATCCCTTCAACCGCGAAACGTTGGGCCCTTTCGGGTTCTATTTTGCGGGTCCACAGGAGCTTACACAAGTCATTGAACAGGCTGAACGAATGAATAGTGAACTGACAGACCTAAGGAATGGCTCGAAGTCTCGCGCCCGTGCAAATTACCACTGGCAAGACATTATTTCCAGATATGCGTCCCTGCTAGAGCAAGCGCCATTTGGACCTGGAGAGGCTTGAAAGCGGTCGTTGCCAATTGAAGGCGGCCGATTTCGTCGTGTTCGGGGTTCACAGTCGATTTGACACAAGAGGCATAGTGGCCGTGTAATCCTCAATTTGGTTAGGAGGTTGGTCCGAAGGGTCAGGACGCGTTTTGTCTCCTGAAGGAGAAAGCCTTGCTGCGGAGGAGATCGAGCTTCGAGGTGGTTCCCTGGTCGTGCTTCAAACGCCGGAAACCGGCCTGGGACAGTGCGGCAAATAACCCGATCAAGAATCCAACCACAGTGGCTACGATAACGATGAGGCCACGCTTAGGGAATGATCGCTTGTCGGGCGGAATTGCTGGATCGACGACCTGAACCAGCGCGCCCTGCTTCGCTTCATCGAGTTTAGCAATCTCGAACTGACGCGCCAATATCTCGAAGATCGTCTCGTTGTATTTTACGTCGCGAAGTCTGCGAATGTATTCGAGGCCTGCCTCGGGCACTCGCCCTTTGGGGACGATGAGTTCACCGCTGCCGCTGCTCCCGGATCCTCCGAGCTTGGCCAATTGAGCACGCATACTCTCCAACTCGCGCTGCGCTTGCACTAACTCGGCGTTTTGATCCGTTGCGTACGTCTGCATCCCTTGAATCTGAACTTCCCTTGCGGCGATTCCTGCGCGAAGAGAAGCGGCCGATTCGATCAGAGCCCGCGATTGGCTGTCGAGTTGAATCATGCCAGTGGTCTGCTGAGTGCGCTTCATGGCTTCTTCGGCGTTCGCGAGGTTGTCTTTCGCCTCTTCGAGTTGCCGCTCGAAGAAGAGCCTGCGTTGGGAGGCCTCAGTGATGGCAAGGTGCTCAGACAGCCTGCGAAACTGCTCAACATAGCCGTTGGCCAGATCGGCAGCATGTTGCGGATTGCGAGCCTCGACCGAGACGTGGATCATGCCATCTTTGCCGCTACCGTCCACCGTCGCATGTTTCTCAAAGTCCTTCCGCGCATCAGAAGGATACTGGTCATGATACTCCTGCATCAAGCCGAAGCGCTGCACCATCGAATCCTCAACCGTGCGACTCTTCAGCATTGCGACAAACATCTCATTCGGGTTTTTGAGGCCCAGACTGCCACCGGCCAATGAAGCCATACCTCCCAAGGAACTTAGCTGCGAGGCCATTGCGGCGCCCATTGAAGAGCTTTGTTGCGGAGGCAGCAAAGTAACAGTTGCGGTATATTTCTTTGGCAGCAGCAGCGAAACAATTAACGCAACGAGAGCGCAGGTCGCAGTGATCGAGACGATCAGGCGCTTCCGCTCGACGAGGACGATCAGAAGATCGAGCAAGGAGATTTCCTCGCTCTGCTTCGCGTTTTGCCCGATGACGGGTGGCGCGGCTGGAGACGGGTTGTGCTCGTTTACGTCGAGATGCCGCGGAGCGCAGATAGTTTAAAGGTCTTTTCAGGGACTACGACCGTGTCACCCGGGTTCAGTCTTAGATTGCTGAACTCGTTACCCCATATTCCTGTGCCCATATCGCGGCTTACCACGTTTCCATTCGCGCGAATTATGAACTCATGTTTCCGATCGGCATCCTTGCTAGGACCGCCGGCCGATTGCAGGTATGCTCCGGCTCTTCGCCCCGGCGCATAGAGAAAGGAATTCTGATTGTAAACGGCGCCGACCACGTTCACGACTGCGGGAACGGGCGGAATAATAAACCGATCTCCATTCTCCATCGCGATATCGGGAACACTTTCCAAGCCGCTGTTGTCAGGCTTGAACTCCAGCACAATTCGACCGGAAGCGCGAATTTGACGCAAGCTCGAAAGAAGCTCTCGCTCAGTGTGGACTCGCGGGTAAATTCCGAGCCGTAAAGGTATGCCTTGGGGGTTATGCCGCCCGCGCGCTCTACCAGGTGACGCAGCGTTTCATCCGGCTGAACAGTGTAGATGCCGGCGTGTACGAACTCACCGTCCAGAGTCACGAGCTTGGTCTGCTGAGCCAGGGGGACTCGAATGTCCGCCTCAGAGAAAACCGAGACGATGTCGCCACTCTTCAACTCAAGATCCTGTGAGGCGTCGTGCTGCAGCACCAGCTTGCCAAGATCGAATGGGATCAGCGTGGTTTTCAGTGTGTCCCCGTCGACCCGCTCGACAACTGCATAATTCCAGTCAATGTCGGGAGCAAGAAGACGGACTTGGGTTCGCTGTGCCGGTCGAGGAACCTGGGACAAAAGAGCACTTTGTTGAGATGCAATTGAGGCACTGCTGCCGCGCTGCTCTGCGCTCAAGCTTCGGCTTTGTTGCGATCCAGGTTCCTGCGGGCCCGCCGTCTGGTCTGCCGTGTTGGCGTCCTCGATAGGCGGAGGTTTGAGCGTGACCGCCTGACTGTCAGTAGGCTGACGGAGATCCAGAAAACCAGGCGTCGGTTCAAACTCCGGCGCGGGCAAGCCAAGTTGAGTTCTTTTCCACCAATAGTTCCGGGTTACCAGAGAATCTTTGTCGGGAATCAGTTCGCTTATGCGCATGCCGTCGTGCCAGGCGAACCTACCAGGATTTGCGATGTTACCGCGCAGAACAACTGTCTTTGTATATTGCGGCACGATGGAGAAGACATGCACTAAGTCTCCATCGGTCAGGGGAGTCGCAAGGCCGCTCTGGTCATAACCTACTTCCATAGCGTGGCGGTCCCGATGACCCTCGATGCGCTCTATGGAGACTCGCGCCGCCGAGGCCACCGCAGATACACCCCCCGCGTCGGCGAGAACCTGGGAAAGCGTTTCGTCAGGGAGCAGTTCGTAGATAGCCGGGCTGCGCACGCTGCCTGTCACAGCGGCCTGCGGGCCGACGGGAGGGATGAAGATCACATCGCCCGGAAGAAGCTTTACGTCTTTTGATTTGTCGCCGTGGACGAGCAGGTTGTAGAGATCGAGTTCGGTGATCTTTTCGCTGCCTCGACGAAGCTCAATGCGACGCAGCGACCCTTGGGTATTAGGCCCTCCGCTCACGAAGAGAGCGTCGACGAGCGTGCTCAGCGAACTTACGGTATATACGCCGGCCCGGCGTGCTGCTCCTGCCACGTACACCTGGATAGAGCGAATCTGGCCGAGGTTCACAGTTAGATCGAAATTGTGGTACACGCGCCCGACGGCACTGCGCAATTGTGCATCGAGTTCAGAAAAGGGTACGGATGCGACATGAACGGGACCTACTTGCGGAAGATAAACATCTCCTGAGCGATCCACCCTGACATTGGCCTGAAAGCTTAGTTGTCCCCAGACGCGGATGCGCAGCTCATCTCCGGGACCGATGACGAAATCAGGAGGCACTGGCGTCATGTCAAGAGGAGCAAAAGTCGAAGGCACGCGCTGAAAAAGGCTTGCTCCGTAGATTGGAAGCACCTGGCCAGTAGTGGAGGCGGTGAACTTTTGAAATTCGGTCAACTGCTCCGGAGGCAGCGGGGCTTGCTGGCTTTGGTTCCTTGTCGGCGCCTGCCGTGACCACTGTTCAATATCGGAATAATTGCCATTCGGAGAATAATTGCCATTGGGATTCGCCGGTTGAGCACCGAACCTCCCTGGCTGAGAGACGCGCGACTGCGGAGTTTGAAACGGATTCGATCCCGGCGTCTGTACGGAGCAATCCTGCGAATTTGCTTGCATAGGGTCGGAGCAGTCGATTGAATTTGGATTCTGCGCGCTGTCCGGGTAGCCAGGCTGACTCTGCTGTTGAGCGTTCAGACTGACGCTGATAAAGAAAAAAAGAAGAACAATAGCGACAAGGTTGACCATCTCAAAACTCGATGCGGGCCAATCAGGGGTGGTCCGAGCGCGGCTATTAGCTATGCTCCTTTCATCGCAATGTGAGGGATTCATATGCCATGAGTCTAGCATGATCGATGATCGCCAGCGATGCGCCAAATGAGGCACATTCGGGCCAAATTCGGCCAACTCGCAGCGAGTCAAGACCCGATCCGCACGGTGCATCCCGCCGGCATTGTTCAGGTAACCTATACGAATTCAATCGCCTGATTTCAAATGACTACACAGAAGTAGAACTGAGCTTGATGTTGGATGTTTCACTTCGCAGGTTTTCCATCCGAGCGCACGATCGTCGTCCGGTCGTTGTGTCGAGGAACAGCACTCTCAAAAGAGTATGTCGTTTTTCATCCCCTCCCTTGTTATGCCCCTTGAATTCCGCCGTACGCCGTCATGCAACTTCATTCGTCTCGGCAGGCCTAGGCAAGAACTCGTCGAGGGACTCGTAAAACGAGAATTGCTCCACGGTTCCTCTTGAGTAAACATAAGAGGCCAAAGTCTAGAAGCAAATGTGAGGCTTGTCACAATTTATGTTACCAAGGGTATACAAATTCGCGTCTTAGTAATGCTCCGCCGTTTTGGAACTGGTATGATTGCCCTAAAGTAATCACCATCGCCATTTTCATTGGAGTTACTGGCTGCAGATCGCGGGACTAAGTACTGCTTAAGCGCTCTCTTCCTTTGTGTGCCTCCGAGTGAAGGTCGATCCAGGGACCTCTCATGGTTGCCGAAACAGCCCACGGACTCCCTGTGTGACATAGCCAGCAAGCCGGCGTGCCATTTGCTTCGGGTCTCTTGATGTCAGCCTGCGGAGGGTTAATTGAGCGCCAATGTAGTTGTCCCGGCAGATTCCAAAAGCTCATCCTCATACCAAGTTCTGGTTTTCGATTTGCAACGGGGTCCGAACAGGTTTCAGGAAGTTAGTTCTGCGAGAAAGCCCGAAATAACGGAGTGCTCATCGCTCAGTCTTGTTGAAGAGAGGGTGAGTTCCTGGTCGCAGTCTGGAATGAAGCGCCTTTTTGATTCGGTTTGCGTTCTACTCGCGCTCCCGCTTCTGGCCCCAATCTCTCTGATAGTCGCGCTGGCAATCCGCTTCACCTCGCGTGGTCCAGTTTTATTCTTGCAGAAGCGCACCGGACGGCATCGCCGCACCTTCACCATCTTGAAATTCCGCACGATGGAACACTGCGAGAGGGGCGCGCATAACACTGTTACGACTACAGAAAATCAGCGATTCACTCCGGTCGGCCCTTTTCTGCGCCGGTGGAAGCTAGACGAATTGCCTCAGCTGTTGAATGTACTCATGGGCGAGATGAGTCTGGTCGGGCCTCGGCCCAAGCTTCCGGAGCACCAGCTTGGCGAACTCCGTTGCCGACCAGGAATCACAGGTGCTGCGACTATTGCTTTCGCCCGAGAGGAAGAAGTCCTTTCTCGTTTGCCGGACCACCGTTTGAATGACTATTATCACTCGATCATTCTTCCTGCCAAGCTCCTAATGGATTCGGAGTATACGGCCCGCGCAACGTTCGTCTCCGATCTAAAGCTTATTATCGATACTGCACTACGCCGCTGGGATAGCTCAGTGATCCACAAGTTATTGAATATCGAAGGGGTGGAGGAAGAAAGAAATATACGCAGAATGAAAGCTCCTGTTTCGGTGATTGTCCCGAATCGTGCGGCGAGGATTTCCCGCGATGAATCGTTGGCATCCGCAGACTGACTTAGCTTTTCCGATCCGCCAAAAATCAAGCAGCCATTGGCGAGGTCGTTGCTAGAAGCGGATTGGATGCTGCGGGAACCATGTGAGCTGAACAGTAGTGGACGTGACGGTTTGTTGGCCGGTGAGGTAGATGGGCGCCTTCCAGTGTTCAAAGACAAATCGGCCGTTTACTTCGAAGTCTTTTCCCAGGCGCTTCACTACTTGCAAACCGATGTCATTGAGAGTGGTGCCGCCGGGAATGAAGTCCTTCGCTGCTTTTTGATTGCGCACTCCGGCCTGAATCCACTCATTTCCGCTTAAATGATAAGTGACCCAACCCTGTCCGCCCTTGTCTTCGCGACCAATCCAGTCGCCGAAAAGGGCGCCCTTATTGGTGTAGCCTTGCCGTTGTATGCCCTCGTAGTACATGAAGTGTCCGCCTTGGCTATTGCCGATTGACGGATCGGTGGAGACCGCCTCAACGCGCACGTCCAGCTTAGGGATACCGGGCACGTGGGAGAGATACAAGCCCGGGCGAATGGCAGCACGCCGAGGAGCGTCGACCGGCGAGACATCATCATGCACTTCGGAGTCGGAGTAAAGAGTGAGCCAGTTGCGAAGAAAGGGGAGACGATAGGTGAAATCGAACGCACCGAAGCGAGCTCCGGGATCAAGCGCGCTATTCTTCACTGCTACATCCGTGGGAGCAGTGACGCTGAAGAAACTGCGCAGGAATGTGTGCAGAGTGATCGGTCCGTGGCCCTTTCCGCCCCAAATGGCAGTGCGCTCAAAGCCCAACTCAAAGTTGGGAGTCGGGCGAAAGCTCAGCTTTTCGACATGCACCCACGGAGTGCCTGGATTCACCCATGAAGTAGCGGTCGGCGCTATCTCCGTGTGACCCTGGAGCGGTCCGATAAGGAATTCGTAGCGAAAAGGGCCGGTAATATTCGAGAGACCGGGAATGCGCAGTGGCTCGATTCGGTTAATGTGAAATGCATAGATGTTCTCAGCGTTGTTTGAGTAAGCCATCGCGCCGCCCTGGCCTGGTCCGAGCCATTCATCCTGCTTGCCGAAAGAGAAGATGTGGTTGAACAGTTGAGTGGAGGCGTAAGCCTCGAGCAAACGCATATTGGTCGCTGTGGCAATGGGACCCATAGGAATTGTCGCCTGGTAGTAAGGCAAGCCGGTTGCAGGGTTAAGGAAGTTGATTGCCGCCACGCACGTAGATCTGAAAGCGGCCTGCCGAGGCGTAAGCGCTCGCGCCCGTGTAGTTGTTGATCCCGCCCGCGTAGGGGCGGCCATAGTCGTCGATGATCGTCGAGCCAAGATGATAGCTGTCGCGCAGGGGTGTGCCGCTAAGCGCGCGCACAACGGAGTAGAGCGATTCGATGTGCTCGCCGACATCTTCGAGCATGCAGTCGTCTTGGCCGCTGTAGTGAAGCTCTTTGACGAGAGCGTCGTAAATATGCTCGGCCTCGCCGAGGGTGGAATCCGGACTGCCGGAACTCCTGTTCTCGATCTGCTCGTCCACGTCTTGCAGCATGTGACCCATACTGGCGCGCGTCCAGGGACGCATATCGAGGAAAAGATGATTGAGATAACCAAGCGAATGCAGACGCGTCATGGCCGGATATATCCAGCTATCCAGTGGGACGAAGGGCGAACCCTGCGTAGAAGAAGCGCAGGCGGGAGCAGGAGGGACGCTTGCGTGAGATGGGGCGCCCAATGCCGTAGTGCTCTGCAGCGGAGCAGGCATTTGACATTCGAGGTGCAGTGCTTCGGTGATGAAAACCCCGAGTACCAGGATTAAAGCGAAGGAAGAAAGGGGGGTGCACCGAAATCTGCTCAATTCCATAGTTCTTAATCTACAGGTCCGAGGCGCAAACTCTCCAGCGTCACCCCAACATGTGAATGCTAATCCGATTGCCGCAGGCCACTTCGTACTTCAACGACGCTGAGCCCAGCCACACGCATGTTTCTTGCGACGAGCAGGAGATCTGGCTCCGCATGGATCGTGGAAGCATAACGGTGAACTGCAATTTGGGCCTCGTGGAATGCCCAATCACACTTGCCGATGACAGTGAGTTGGTGGAGGTCCGAAGAAAGACAAGAAGTTCATCAATAAGCTCTTAAAACAGCTAGCAAAGGGTGTCGCTGAGACCGGACGCCTGGAAATAGCCCAGGAAATGGTTTGGCTGCTCAAGCTTCAGGACGGAGTGCAACTGAGACCTGTACTGGCAAGCGTCTGCGCAAGATGCCCTTTCGCATGGACGAGGTAGTAGGATGACAGGGTAAAGGCGTCAACTTTACTCTCCACAGGTACCGAGGGTCGCGTATTCGTCCTACACCGTGGCCTGCATCCAGAATTTGAGCTGCGCCGTTTTGATGTCTCCTTTGTCGTCAAAGTACCAACTCAGCCACTCATCAGCCTTCGATTTCAAATGGGAGTCAGTGGGCTTACCATTCTTCAGCGTCCAGCGCCACGCGAAATGGTCGTACACATCCAACACATGTGTGGCATAGGCCATTGCAAGCTTCTTGTTTCCCTGAATCATCACAAGATTCTCGTCGTTGTTATACGAGGCCTGATAGCCAAGGTTATGGCTTCCGGTCACGACGACACAGTCGTCCGCGAACGGATCGATGACAACAATCTTGTCGTGGGTGATGGCGAAGCCCGCTTTGAGAAGCTCGGCAACCCAACCTTCGGGCGCGTCTCCACGATCGAGGGCCTGGGCGGAAATAACGCGCGAGTCTTGCTTGATAGGCACCTTTGGAGGCTTGGGCTGTCCCTTCACGGCTCGCTGAACCTTGGGTGGCGAGCTGCCGCGAAGCGCGTAGTAGAATTCCCCGGCAGCGTCCGGCGAAGTTACACAGCCACGAACGAAGAGGTCTTTGTTAGCCCTCTGCGCGGCAGCCGCGAAGTCCGTAATGCTCGGCGTCCCCGGAATGAACGCCAAAAACAGTACAGCATGTTTCGCAGCATTGATACGGTCCGAGAGATCCTTCATATCGATCGGCTCGAGTTCGCCAGTCTTCTTCTTCGCCCGCTGCTTGGCGGTGTTCGGTGAAAAGTAACTGGTCAGTGCGCTCGGCTTGGTGTCATCACCCTTCGGGACCTTCTTGTCCACCGTGAATGGCGCGCTCTTACCGTTGAATTTGCGCAGGTCGCTAGACTGAAAGACTTTTGGAGGGATTTCCTCGTGCCCCTCCTCATCGGCTTTCAACTGCTCCCAGTACTTCAGATAGCGTGCGGCCACATCAGGATCATCGATTACAAGCGTGTTATTGGTCTGCGCGCATAGGCCTGTTGCGGTCCAATTTGTTGACCCCATGAGAACGGCCTGCGGCCCTTTTTTTCCATCGACATAGATCAAAAACTTGTTGTGCACAATATGGCTACTGGGCGGCTGGCGATAGAACAATTCCTTGGCCGAAAGCTTCAGGCGGTCGAAGGCGCTTTTGTTCTCTTCTTCCGATGGGGCTGTCTTCTTGCTCGCGGTCGATATTGCCGCTTCTGTACCCTTGGGCTTTCCAAGGATGTGGGCCAGCACAATATGCAACTTCTTACCTTGGGCAACCAGCGCATTCACAAGCTCGACATCGGTGAGTTCATACAGCGCTGCATAGATCTGATCAGAGCCCTTGGCGCGCGCAAGGAAGCTCGTGAGTGTGCCAGCCATGTCCCCGGTGAGGTCGTTCCGGAGTTGGTTTCCCTCAGTGCCAATTTTGGCTTTAAATTGGTCGAGGTTGAAATTGCCATTCAACGCCTTAGCTACGTGTTGCGTCGAGATCAAGCCGCGGTTGAAGATCGCCGAAAGGCTCGGTGAGCATCTCGCGGTCAGTTCCACCTCGTTCGTCGTCAGTATTGGAAGCGAACTCATCGGCGTCAAACTTCCGGGTTTGCCTTCCAGCGGAACGATCTTGTAGCGGAACGTAAAGCTGTTAGTCTTCTCTGCGACGAGTCGCGCGTAGGGGTCTTTCCAGTAGAACTTCTGCACCGGGAAGTCGGCCGTGGTCTGGCCGGGCTCAATCGTCTCGCCCTTGAAGACGGCGTGGCTGGGCAAGACGGTTTCCTTGCCGTCAGTGCCGATCCGATACAGAGCGAACCCCATGCAACCGTCAGGCCGTTTTCCATAACTCCAGGCGATGGTTACTACATCATTGTTCGCAAAAGCGACGGCGTTCCGCATCTTTCCCCTCCAAAGTAGAGTTGGATGGCCTAAGTTGAATTTGTGGATCAGGCACAGTACTCCTTGTAGTGATTCCAAGTCCCAAATCGTTTCAAGTTATTTCGCGGCGCACTTCGCACTTAAAAGCGCGGCCTGTTCGACGTCACGAGGACGATTGTCGGCTGGGGTCAGAGAAATCGAGCTGGGCAATATCCAGGAATGGCGGATTCTGTCACATTCCACGTCGTATGGGTCTCACCGCATCACGGAGCAGGTGAAGCGGCGGAAGAGAATCCGGATCGCACGATCGAATATCATGGATCGGCCGTTTCAGTACATCAGTGATCGCAAGAGATGAAACCGGGGGGGGAGGCCCCCAGGTGGCCCGCATCTCCCCCCAATGCGACGAGCCAACCCGCCGCAGCTTTTTGCTTGCAAATGATCTCAAGCAATCACCCTCAGCTCAAAATGCTGCTTGAGCTTCTCATATCTGGCGAAAACCATCTCACCCACTGCGACCCCAAATACCTTCGTGTCTCCCTCCGCAGGCGTTCGCGGTCCCCCGAGAAATGCATTGAAGAGACCCTCGGCGCACATCAGATAATCGATGTAAAACACTCCATTCGTGCTCCTGCGATCAATCGCCATTGTCCTTGCGGAGTCCTCTACCGCCGCGATCTCCTCTTCGCTGCACACATGCTCCCATTCCGTCCACGCACCACGCTCAAAACGCTCGGCAAATACGATGATCCTCATTTGCTCTCCTCTCATTCGTACCCATGCCGCGCCGCAACACCGCGAGGTGCCCAGCCAATGAGATCTGCTTGGGCAGTCGTTCCAAATTTGGAAGCTGGAAGAAGCGTCAGGGGCCGGGGTATTCGCAGGATGGTGATCGTAGGCGTCGAAACGTTTCAGGAATTTCCATAAATATTTCTAGCCAGGCGCGCGGCCCGCACTTCCACTTGAAAATCCAAACCCGCCTAAGATGTGGGTACCCCATCCTTGAACCGTTCTCTGATTCAAGTGTCGGAGTGCCATAAATCTTTCTACTCCCGAAACGACCAGCCACCACACCATAAAGCTGCAAGAAAATACATCGACAGCCGCGCACCCCGCATGTAGGATGAGTCCTCCACTGCGCCAACCGCTTTCCGGCCAAAGGTCTGGCTTCCCCCCAGGCCGCCCAAGTATGCGTCGAAAACGCGCGCCGCAGTTTCCCCAGGAAACAAAACCATCAGTTCTGAAGATGTGTGAGGCAAGAAAGGAAACTCATGACACGGATGCAATGGACCAAAGCAGCTTGCGCAGGCATTGTTTTTTCAGCAGTAGCAATCGCCGGAACCCTGTCGTACGTTCCGCGCGTCACGGCACAGTCTATCGGTGATTCGCGGGTCCAGCTCGGATTCGCGGCGGCCCCGGTGCCACTCAACATGAAAGGCAAAGACCCCGCGCTGGTCGGCCTCGGCAGCTATTACGTCAACGTCGCTGGCGACTGCAACGGATGCCACTCCGCAGGACCGCCGTCCGAATACACCAGAGGAGGGAACCCGTTCTTCAACCAGCCGGAACAGCTAAACACGGCGACTTACCTCGGCGGGGGCAGGGACTTCGGTGCCTTAATCCCAGGCTCGGCCCACATCGTCTCGCGCAACCTCACCCCGGACGCGAGCGGCCTGCCCGAAGGCGGCAACACCTTCGACCAGTTCGTGCTGATCATGCGCACCGGCGCCGACCTCGATCATCGACACCCACCGTGCGCCGGCGCCCCAGACGCCAGTTGCATCCCGGCGCCGTTCGACGGGAACTTGCTTCAGATCATGCCCTGGCCCAACTTGAAGAATCTCTCCGATCATGATCTCCGCGCCATCTATGAATACCTGGGCGCCGTTCCCTGCATTCAGGGCAACGACCCCTTCGAACCAGCCAATCGCTGCGGATGAGTTGCACAGGCAAGGTGGGGGCGGCCGTGCCGCCTCCACGTCGTTTGCCGATTATTTCCCGCGCCCGGAGCACAATAGAAATGAAGAAGAGCCTCGGTACGATCCCTGCGAACACCTCGCAGGTGTACCTATTTCACGGGCTCATTCGCAAAAAGGCTGTAAAACTGTACAGCCTAAGCTAACCCTAGCATTCTCTTAAACTTGCACCGTCCACCTGTACAGAAATACAGTTTCTGTAGTGGCTTTTTCGTGCCATTTTGTGCCATTTAACGCGCCATTTCATGCCAAAAATGACCAAAAATTCGGCGTCCGCCGGCCCAATCGGACGTGTCTTCAGATATTCATCTCCACTGTTCTCGATCCCATCATTTCCCGATTGCGAGGCCGTTTTTCCCGTGATAGTTTTGGGGAGCTTTCGGAAGGCCGCCCGGCAACGCCGCGCAGCGCTCGCTTCCGAAGTTCGAGGAGGTACGATCCCCATGAACAAGAACAGACTCAAAACCAA
>WNGL01006966.1_pt1 | contig 13297 bp, 11 predicted proteins | sample 5400591 | NCBI WGS metagenome assembly WNGL01 (sample SAMN13153377, study PRJNA577476) | soil metagenome | isolation source: 80 cm soil or saprolite under Garry oak tree replicate 1 | place: USA:California | collected 2016-06-15
ACGCTCGCGACGCGCCGCTTCGCCGTCACCGTCGCTCGCGACGCGCCCCGATCCCAACCCTATTTCCTGCGTCGCCCCCGCCCCCCCGCCGGGGCGCTGTACGACTGGACCGACGCGCCCGCCGAGTGGCGTGGCCTGCCGTTCGAGCCAGGGCCCGTCCAGCTGGCCGCACGGCTCACCACCGTCGGGCAGGCCGTGACGCTGCGACGCGAGGTCGTGTACCGCTATCGCGATCAGGGGATCGGCGAGATGCGGCGGCCGATCTTCGTGACACGGGCGTTCGACGTCGCCGTGGCGCCCGATCTGGTGGTGTGGCCGATCGACGGCGCCGCGGCGGGCCCGCGGCACTTCACCATCACGGTGACGAACCGCTCGCGCGGGCCCGCCGCGACGCAGGTGGTCGTGGCGCCGCCGCCCGGCTGGACCTCCCTCGCTCCCGAGAGCCTCTCGTTCCAGCGGGAGGACGAGGCCAAGAGCCTCACGGTCCGCGTCGCGCTCCCGCCGGGGGCGCGGCCCGGCGTGTACGCGCTGCAGGCCGCCGCGGTGACCGGGGGCGAGCGCAGCGAGGGCGCGCTCGTCGTGATCGACTACCCCCATATCCGGCCGCGGTCGGTCACGCACGCGTCCACCGTCGAGTTGCGGGCCGCGCGTATCGCCCTCCCAGCGCTGACGCGAGTGGGGTATGTGCGGGGCGCGGCCGACCGCGTGCCCGAAGCGCTGCAGGCGGTCGGCGTGCCCGTCGAGCTGGTTGGCCCCGACTCGCTCGCCCGGGGCGATCTGTCCCGCTACGACGCGATCGTGATCGGGAGCCGGGCATACGAGACCGATCCGGCACTGGTCGCGAGCAACGGGCGGCTGGCCGACTACGTTCGCGCGGGCGGCCTCATGATCGTGCAATACCAGCAGTACCCGTTCGTGAACGGCAACTTCGCGCCGTACCGTCTCACGATCGCGCGTCCGCACGACCGGGTGACCGACGAGACCGCGCCGGTGACGGAGCTCGATCCGCAGAGCCCCGTGTTCCACGTGCCGAACGAGATCGCCCCGGACGACTGGCAAGGGTGGGTGCAAGAGCGCGGGCTCTACTTCGCGCACGACTGGGACCCCACCTACACCCCGCTCCTCCGGATGCACGATCCCGGCGAACCGCCGCTCGACGGCGCGTTGCTTGTGGCGCCGCTGGGAAAGGGCGCCTACGTGTATACGGGACTCAGCTTCTTCCGGCAGCTGCCGGCAGGTGTCCCTGGCGCCTATCGGTTGTTTGCCAACCTCTTAGCGCTGGGCAAGCGCTAGAATGCGGACTGTGGAATGCGGAATGCGGAATGTCAGGCTGGGCTTCGTGCCGCGGCTCGACCTCGTATTTCAATTCCGGATTCCGCACTCCGCATTCCGCACTCGTCTCATCCATTCCGCATTCCCCACTCCGCACTGGCTCGTCAGCGCTACGCTGCTCCTCCTGCTCTGTGTCGCCTGCCGGGGCGACCGGAGGACGCCGCTCGTGATTTACTCCCCTCACGGCCGTGACCTGTTGACGTTGCTCGAGCGCCGCTTCGAGCAGCTGCATCCCGATGTGGACGTGCGCTGGCTCGACATGGGCTCGCAGGAGGTGTACGAGCGGCTGCGCTCGGAGCGCGCCAACCCGCAGGCCGATGTGTGGTTCGGCGGGCCCGCGACGATCTTCGCCCGCGGCGCCCGCGACTCGCTGCTCGACCCGTTCACGCCGACTTGGGCGGGCGCGATCGACCCGCATGGTCGCGGGCCCGGCGCCCTGTACTTCGCTGCGTACGAGACCCCCGCCGTGATCGTGTACGCGGAGCGGGCCGTGCCACCCGGCGAGGCGCCCGAGGACTGGGACGACCTGCTGCTCCCCCGGTGGAAGCGCCGCGTGCTGATCCGAGACCCGCTCGCCTCCGGGACCATGCGCGCCGTGTGGGGGATGATCATCGAGCGGGGCCTGAAACAGACGGGCGACACCGCAGCCGGCTTTCAATGGCTGCGGCGGCTCGACGCGCAGACCAAGGAGTATGTGCTGAACGGACCGCTCCTCGACCAGAAAATCGTGCGCCAGGAGGGCCTGGTGACGATCTGGGATCTGCCCGACATCCTGCTCAACAGGCGCGACGGGCTGCCGCTCGGCTACGTGTTTCCGAAGAGCGGTACCCCGGTCATCGAGGACGCGATCGGCGTCGTGCGCCACGCGCGCCACGCCGCCCAAGCGGAGGCGTTCGTGGACTACATCGGGAGCGTGGAGGCGCAGCTGCTCGCGACGCGCGAGGCGTACCGGCTGCCCGCGCGGCTCGACCTCCCCGAGGACTCGTTGCCCCCCTGGGCGCGCGACGTGCGCCGCCGCATGAAGGTCGCCGACGTGAATTGGGACCTGCTCGCCGCCCGCGAGCCCGAATGGATGCGCTACTGGGACCAGACGGTGCGGGGGAAGGGGGAAACGGGAAGGGGGAAGGGTCGGTGACGCCGTTCGTGGTGCTGGACGGCGTGCGCAAACGATGGTCACCAGCGGTATGCGTGGGGCCGCTGTCGCTCGAGATCGTGCGGGGGGAGATCCTCGCCCTGCTAGGGCCCTCGGGGAGCGGCAAGACGACGGTGTTGCGCCTGCTGGCGGGCTTCGAGACGCCGGACGTGGGCCGCATCGCGGTGGAAGGCGAGGACGTCACGACCGTGCCGCCGGCGCGGCGGCGGTTCGGGATGGTGTTCCAGCATTACGCGCTGTTCCCGCACCTCGACGTGGGCGAGAACGTGGCGTTCGGGTTGAAGGGGCCGGTCGGCCCGAAGGTGGCCGAGGTCCTGGCGCTGGTGGATCTGGCCGGGTTCGAGCGCCGCACGGTGCAGGAACTCTCCGGCGGTCAGCAACAGCGGGTGGCGCTGGCGCGCGCGCTCGCCCCCGAGCCGCGGGTGCTGCTCCTGGACGAGCCGCTCTCGAACCTCGACCCCACGCTGCGGGAGCGCACGCGACGCGAACTGCGCGCGCTGATCAAGCGCGTCGGGATTACGACGGTGTTCGTCACGCACGAGCAGGAGGAGGCCTTCGACCTCGGCGACCGCGTGGCGGTACTGCATCACGGACAACTGGAGCAGCTCGGCGCGGCCGAGGAGCTGTACGAGCGTCCCGCGAGCTTGTTCGTGGCGACCTTCGTGGGCCGCGCGAACGTGCTGCGCGGCGCCACCGCCCGCGCGCTCGGGGCGCGCGATGCGCAAGTGCTGGTCGTGCGGCCCGAGCGGCTGCGGTTCGCCGACGCGGGGCTCTCCGCGATCGTGCGCGAGCGGCGCTACACTGGGGCCACGGCAGTTTTCCAGGTGGAGACCGAGCGCGGCGACCGGCTCGAGGTGCTCGCGCGGCCGGACGCCGCACGCGTCGGCGAGCGGGTGTACCTCGAGGCCGCCGGGGTGATGACGTTCCCCGAGGAGCGCGAGTGAACGCGCGACTCGGCCCCGCCCGCGCGGCGTTGACGCTGCTGCTCGCGTGGCTCGTGCTCTATCCCATTCTCATCGTGGTCGCGGACGCGGCTCGGGGGGACGCGATCGCCACGTTCGTGTCCCGTCCGGACGAGTGGGGAGCGCTGTGGGCGAGCGTGTGGATCTCGCTCGCGAGCGTCGCGCTCGCCGCCGCGATCGGGATCCCGCTCGCGTTCTTGTTCGAGCGGCTCGAGTTTCCGGGTCGCAAGACCCTGGGCTCACTGATTGCGCTCCCCGCCGTGCTGCCGCCGTTCGTCGGCGTGATCGCCTTCCTGTTCCTGTACGGCGAGTCGGGGTTCGTGGCGCGCGCGGTCCAGGCCGTGCTGGGGCTGCCTCAGGCGCCGTGGCGCCTCCAGGGTGCCGGGGCGATCCTGCTCGTGCACGCGTACTCGATGTACGTCTATTTCTATCTCTTCACGCGCGCCGGGCTCGCCAAGCTCGACGCGACGATGCTCGAGGCGGCGCAGGCGCTCGGCGCCGGCCGCTGGGAGACGCTGCGCCGGGTGACCCTGCCGCTGGTGCGCCCGTCGCTCGTGGGCGCCGCGCTGCTCGTCTTCATGACGGCGCTCGGGTCCTTCAGCGCGCCGTACGTGTTCGGTGGCGGCTTCCGCGTGATGACGACCCAGATCGTCGCGACCAAGCTCAACGGCGAGCTGCCGTTGGCCATGGTCGAGACCGTGGCGCTCGCGCTCGTCGCGGTGGCCGGGCTCGCGGTGCTGCGGCGGACGGAAGGGGACGACATTCTCACGGCGCTCGGCAAGGGGACGGCCCGGGGCCGCCGGCCGATTCGGCGCAGCGGCCTGCGCGCGCTCGCCACTACGGCGGGTTGGCTCTTCGCGCTGCTGCTGCTCCTCCCGCATCTCACCCTCGCGCTCGTCTCCCTGGTGCCCTACGGCAGCTGGACCACGGAGACCCTGCCCCCGCAAGTGAGCCTGGTCAACTATCAGCGCCTGTTCGCTGAGCCCGCGCGACTGCAGCCGCTCGTGAACTCGCTCTGGATGGCCGCCGTCAGTACGGCCGGGGCGGTCGTCCTCGCGCTCGCCGCGGGGGCGCTCGTCGGTCGCCGGCCCGCGGGCCCGTGGCGGGCGCCCATCACGGCGCTGGTGGCTCTGCCGTGGGCGCTTCCCGGGACGGTGTTCGCGGTGGCGCTCGCGACGACGTTCGGCGTGCACGCTCCCCTGGCGCTGCGCTGGGTGCTGGTCGGGACGGTGGTCCTGCTGCCGCTCGCGTACCTCGTGCGCAATCTGCCGATCGCGGGTCGCGCGGTGCTCGCCGGGTATCGCCAGCTCGATCCCGCGCTCGCGGAGGCCGCCGCAAGCCTCGGCGCCGGGCGCTGGACCACCTTCCGGCGCGTCACGCTGCCGCTGTTGCGGCCCGCCCTCGCCGCCGGTGGCAGCCTCGCCTTCGTCGCCGCCCTCGGCGACTTTGTGACGTCGATCGTGCTCTACACCTATGACAATCGGCCGATCTCGATCGAGATCATGTCCAGTCTCCGCGTCTCGGAGCTGGGCATCGCGGCCGCGTTCGGCGTCATCCTGATGGTCGTGAGCGCCGTGGTCCTCGGGCTGGGAGCGAGACGATGAAGCGGTTGTCGGTGCTGATGGCCGTCGCATTCGTGGACATGATCGGGCTGATGATGGTCGTCCCGCTGCTGCCGCTCTACGCCCTGCGGCTCCACGCGGATCCGTCCACGATCGGGCTCCTGAGCGCCTCGTTCCCGGTCGCCCAGCTCGCGTCCTCGCCCGTGTGGGGACGGGTCTCCGACCGCTACGGCCGGCGCCCGGCGCTGCTCGTGGGGCTGGCGGCGTCGGCCGTCGCCTACGTGATCTTCGGGTTCGCAGGCTCGCTCTGGCTCCTGTTCGTGTCTCGCTTCGTGCAGGGGCTGGGCGGCGGGACCACGGGCGTCGCCCAGGCGTACGTCGCCGACTCGATGGCTCCCCACGAGCGCGCCAAGGCGCTCGGCTGGCTGTCGGCCGCCACGAGCTTCGGCGTCATCGTCGGTCCTGCGCTCGGCTCGTTCGCGGCGCGCTGGGGCGAGTCGGTGCCGGGGCTCCTCGCCGCGGGCTTGTGCGTGCTCAACGTCGTGTTCGCCTGGAGATGGCTCCCCGAATCGCGCGTCCTGACCGGGCACCGGACCACCGAGAGCGGCCGCCACGTGCCGGCTCCCGAGCCGCGCCCGGTCCGCCGCGCGATGTGGGAAGTGATCCGGCACCCCGGACGCCCGGCCGCGCACATCATCTGGATCTACGCCGTCGCGATGCTGGCCTACAACGCCACGCCGCCCGTGTTCGCGCTGTATCTGTCGCAGCGCTTCGGGATCACGGAGCGGAATATCGGCTACTTCTTCCTGATCTTCGGCGGCGTAGGCGTGCTGATGCGGGCATTCGTCGTCGGCTGGGTCAATGACCGGCTGGGCGAGGTGCGCACGATGCGCCTCGGCGCCGCGTTGTACGGTGCCGGTTACCTGCTCCTGCCGCTCGCTGGGTCGGTGCCGGTGTTCCTCCTGTACCAGGTGCTGCTGCCGCTCGGCACGGCACTGTTGTTCCCCGCCACATCGGCGCTCGTGAGCCACCGCTCGGACGCCCACGAATTCGGCCTGATGATGGGCGTGCAACAGGCGCTGCGCGGGGTCGCGAGCATCATCGGCCCGATCTGGGCCGGCTTCGCCTATCAGCACGTCGGCCCGAGCGTGCCGTTCTTGACTTGCGCGGGGATCATCGCGGGCGCGCTGGTGCTCGCTGCTCTCGTCCCTGTGAGGGAACCCGTGCCGGCTGTTAGCTTTTCTCCATGATTCGACCACTGCTCCTGCTGCTGGCCGCCGTGGGCGTGGGGGGGGCGCCCACGCCGGCGCCCCGACCCCGGCTCGTCGTCGTCATCACCGTCGACCAGCTGCGACCCGACTATTTCGATCGGTACCGCACACAGCTGATCAGCGGGCTGGCGTCGCTCGTGAAGCAGGGCGCCGACTTCACCGACGCCTACCAGGACCATGCCGTGACCGAGACGGCGCCGGGGCACGCCACGATCCTCTCGGGCCGCTGGCCGGCCCACACGGGCATCATTCGCAACAGTGCGGGCGTCCAGGACTCGACGGCCCCGCTGCTGGGCGTCGCGGGGCCCGGGGCGTCCCCGGCGCGCTTCCGCGGCAGCACGCTCTTCGATTGGCTCAAGGCCGCGGAGCCTGGCGCGCGCGCGTTGTCCGTGTCGCGCAAGGACCGCGGCGCGATCCTCCCGATCGGCCGCGCCAGGCAGGAGGTGTACTGGTACCAAGACGGCTTGTTCACCACGAGCCGCTATTATGCCGACTCGCTGCCGGGGTGGGTGCGGGAGTTCAATGCCCGGCGGATTCCCTTCCGGGCGGCCGGGAGACTCTGGACCCTGCTGCTCCCCGAGCGCGACTATCCCGAGCCGGATAGCGTGCCCTACGAGAACGGCGGGCAGGACCTCACCTTTCCGCACCGGCTGCCGGCCGAGAGCGCACTGGCTGCGGTGGCCCTCGCCGGCATCCCCACGATGGACTCGCTCACGCTCGCGTTCGCGCTCGAGGGAGTCCGGGCACTGAAGCTCGGCGGCCGCGGCGCCACGGACCTGCTCGCGGTCAGCCTCTCGACGACCGACGCCGTGGGCCACGCCTACGGCCCGGACTCGCGCGAGATCCACGACCAGGTGGTGCGGCTCGACCGCTACCTCGGCTGGTTCCTGCAGCAGCTGTTCGTGCGCTATGGCACGGAGAATGTCCTCGTCGTCTTGACCTCGGACCACGGCGTGACGCCGTTCCCCGAGCGCTCGCGGGCGCTGGGGCACCGCGGCGCGGTGCGTGTGATCCCGGATAGCATCATCCGGAACGTCAACGCCGCCCTCGACCAGCGCGCCGGCGGCGCCGACTGGCTGCAGTTCGACACGGGCATGCTGCTGCTCCCCGACCGCGCGACGCTCGCGGCGCAGGGGGTGGACGTGGACAGCGTGATCGCGAACTTGGCGGTGCGGCTGCGCGCCGTGCCCGGGGTCGCCCGGGTCGACCGGCCCGCCGACCTCGCGCGCCGCGACACGACCGACGCCGTGGTGCGCCGCTGGTTGCATCAGGTTCCGCCCGGCGCGGGAGTGGAGCTCGTCGTGACCCTGAAGCCTTACTCCATCTGGACCTTTGAGAACCTGCCGGCGATCGCGATGCACGGGCAGCCGTCGGAGCTGGACGCCCGCGTCCCCCTGATCCTGCGGGGGCGGGGCGTGAAGCGCGGCGTGTATCACGGGCGGGTCAACACGGTGGATATCGCCCCGACCCTCGCCCGGCTCCTCGGAATCACGCCCGCCGAACCGGTCGACGGGCGCGTGCTCGCCGAGGCGCTCGACGAGAAACCCTGAGGGCCCTCATGGCGCAACACAAACTCACGGCCGAGCAGGTGCGCCGGATCGAGGAGATCCAGGAGTTCCAGCGCACGGTCGACGTGGTGAAGCACCTCGTGGCCGAACTGGACGCGAACCGCGCGGCGCAGACGCGCACGATCCAGCAGTTGTGCGACAGGATCGCGAAGGAAACCCAGCAGCTGCGGCAGCGGACGCTCACGGCTAACATCGGAACGGTCGGTGACGTGGCGGGGGCGATGTCGGTCATGGCAGGGCGTGGCGGCGGGATGAACATGAAGATCCGCGGTCTGACGGATGGTGTGAACAGCCTCGGGATGCAGCTCGACACGGCGCTCAAGCAGGCGATGACGCCCGAGCCGAAGCAGCCCGAGCCGAAGAAGCCTGCCTGACCGTGCCCGCGATCCGCTGCGCCCGGCTCGTGAAGCGATACGCGGACGTGGTGGCAATCGCCGGGCTCGACCTCACCGTGGAGACCGGAGAGTGCTTCGGCCTGCTCGGGCCGAACGGCGCCGGGAAGACGACGACTATTGAAGTCCTCGAGGGCCTCACCATCCCGGACGCCGGGGAGGTCGAGGTCCTGGGCCGGCGCTGGACCGACGGCGCCGAGGCGCGGGTGCTGCGCGAGCGCCTGGGGATCCAGCTCCAGGAGACCCAGCTCGCCGACAAGCTGACGGTGGAAGAGACGATCCGGCTGTTCCGCTCGTTCTACCGCGCCTCCCACCCGGTGGACGAGGTGCTGGCGCTGGTGGAGCTCGAGGAGAAGCGGCGCGCCTGGGTGGGAAAGCTCTCCGGGGGCCAAAAGCAGCGGCTCGCCGTGGCGTGCGCGCTCGTGTCCCGCCCGGAGCTGCTCTTCCTCGACGAGCCCACGACGGGACTCGACCCGCAGTCCCGGCGCCAGCTGTGGGACGTGATCGGCCGGTTTCGCGCGGCGGGTGGCACCGTGCTGCTCACGACGCACTACATGGAAGAGGCGGAGCGCTTGTGCGACCGGGTGGCGATCATGGACCACGGCAAAGTGATCGCGCTGGGCACCCCTCGCACGCTGATCGCCTCGCTTGGCGCGGAGCACGTCGTGGAGTTCGCGCTCGCGGACGGGGCGGGGGGGACAGGGGGGCCGGGGGGGCCGGGGGGGCGCGTACCGTCGGCGGAGGAGCTCGGCGCGCTGCCAGGGGTGCGGGCCGTGCGCCCCGGGCCTGATCGCATCAGTCTCACCGTTGCGGAAGTGCACCGCGCAGTGCCGGCGCTACTCGGGTTGCTGGAGCGGCGCGGAGCCGAGCTGTCGCTGCTCGCGACCCACCACGCCACGCTCGAGGACGTCTTCGTCGCGCTCACCGGGAGGCAGCTCCGCGATGCGTGATCACCCGCTCGTCCAGCTCACGCTCGCGCGAATGCGCGAGTTCTACCGCGAGCCCGAGGCGATTTTCTGGGTGTTCGGGTTCCCCATCGTGCTCGCGTTCGCGCTCGGCATCGCGTTCCGGAGCCGGGGGCCGGGCGAGCTGCGGGTTGCGGTGGTGCGCGGCGTGGGGGACAGCGCCCTCGCGGCGGCGCTCGGGCACGCGCCCGGACTCGCAGCCACGGTGCTCGATTCCGGCGAGGCGCGGCTCCAGCTCCGCACGGGCCGCGTCGCGCTCGCCGTGAGCGCGGGCGATCCCATCGTCTATCGCTACGACTCGACCCGCACCGAGAGCCGGCTGGCCCGCCTCGAGGTGGACGCGGCGGTGCAGCGCGCCCGCGGCCGCGCCGACCCGGCCGTCGTGCGCGATGAGCGCGTCACCGAGCCGGGGTCGCGCTATATCGACTTCCTGATTCCCGGGCTCCTCGGCATGAACCTCATGGGGAGCGGGCTGTGGGGGGTCGGCTTCTCGGTGGTGCAGGCGCGCACGAAAAAGCTGCTCAAGCGCTTCATGGCGACGCCGATGCGCAAGAGCCACTACCTCGCGGCGTTCGTCCTCTCGCGGCTCGTGTTCCTGTTCCTCGAGATTGCGGCGCTCGTCGGGTTCGGGTGGTTGATGTTCCGCGTGGGCGTGCGGGGCTCGTTCGGGTCGCTGGCGTTCATCACGGTCTTGGGGGCGTTGTCCTTCGCCGGCCTCGGGATGCTCGTCGCGAGCCGCGCGCGCACTATCGAAGCCGTCTCCGGGTTGATGAACCTGGTGATGCTGCCGATGTGGATCCTCTCGGGCACCTTCTTCTCATACGCCCGCTTCCCCGATGCGATGCAGCCGTTCGTGAAGGCCTTGCCCCTCACGGCGCTGAACGACGCGCTGCGCGCGGTGATGATCGACGGCGCTTCGCTCGCGCGGCTCGGCCTGCCGCTCGCGATCGTGGCTGGGTGGGGGCTCGTGAGCTTCGGGGTCGCGCTCCGCATCTTCCGCTGGCGCTAGGTCATTGCGTGACCGTGATCGTTCCGGTCATGCCGTTCGACTGGCCGTGGAACCTGCAGTGGTACGGGTAGGTGCCCGGCGTCGTGAACGCGAAGCCGTAGGTCCCGCCGGGGCTCGTCCCGCACGGCGGATAATCGCAGGTATTGATAGGGTGGGGAGGGGCGAGGGGGCCGCTGTCCCATCCGGGCGAGTCGCTGGTCGCCGTGTGCTCGATCGTACCGTTGTTGGTCCACACGACCGTCGTGCCGGCCTTGATCGTCACGTCCTTCGGGGAGAACGAGAACTCTCCCATCGAGACGCTCTGCGTCGGGGGCGGTGGATTGCCGCCACCGCCACCGGTGGGCCCGGACGTGCCGCACGCCGCCGCAGCCGTCAGTACTGTCCAGAGACCGATCGGGGTGCGCATCGTTGTATCCTCGGGCTGGTTCCCCCAGGATTCTGTATCACTAGTGCAGACTTGTCAAATAGCGACCGCGTCATTCCCCCCGCAGCAAGGCCCACAGGCGGGGCAGGAAGCCGCGCGACCGGCGCAGCGCTTCCCGAAATGCCGTCGCGCTCTCGTAGCGCGCAGCCGGATCACTCGCGAGCGCCCGGCGGAGCACCTCTTCGAGGTCCCGCGGCACGTCGCTGCGCGCCGCGTGCAACGGCGGGAAATCGTCGGTCGTCTGGCGGGCCAGGATGCTCTCGGGCGTGTGGCCTTCGAAGGGCGGGCGGCCCAGCAGCGTGAAATAGGCCACGGCGGCCAGGGAGTAGAGGTCCGTCCGCTGGTCCACCCGCTCGCCCAGGAGTTGCTCGGGCGCCGCGAACTGCGGCGTGCCGCTGCGCGACGTGGCGCCGCCAAACCGACCCTCGCCGCGGAGCGCCAGCGCCAACCCGAAGTCCGTAATGCGCAGGCGCCCGTCGGGCTCGATCAGCATGTTCTCGGGCTTCAGGTCTCGGTGCACGAGCCCGTGGGCATGCGCGTGCTCCAGCGCCGACAGCCCCCGGTCGAGCAGACGGACGCTCTGCTCCACCGAGAGCGGCCCCTGGCGCTGCACGAGCTGCGCCAGGTTGGCGCCCGGCACGAGCTCCATCGTGTACCATTGGAGCCCCGCCCGGCCCATGATGTCGTAGATGCTCACGATGCTGGGATGGCGCAGCCGGGCCGCGAGCTGCGCCTCGCGCTGGAAGCGCTCGGTCACCGCCGGATCGGCGGTCAGCGACGGGTGCAGGACCTTGATGGCGACCTCGCGCTCGAGCCCGAGATCACGCGCGCGGTACACGCGCCCGAACCCCCCCGCGCCGATCTCGTCCAGCAGCTCGTAGTCGTCCCCGAGGGCGCGCCGCAGCCGGCGTTCGAAGCCCGCCTCCGCCACCTGCGGCGTGGCCGCCGGCTCCTGGAACTCGCCGGCGTCGCTCACGAAGTCCTCGAGCATCTCGGTGGCCGTGTAGTAGCGGTCGCTCGGCTGCGCGCGGAGCGCGCGCAGCAGGACCCGCTCAAGCGCGGCCGGGATGGCCGGCCGCAGCCGCCGCGGCGGGACGATGCGCGCCGCGTCGGGGTCCGGCTCCTGGCCCGTCAGCGCGTAGTAGACCAGCGCCGCCACGCCGTACACGTCGCTCGCGGGCTCGCCCGGTCCGCCGGCGCGGATCTCCGGTGCCACGAACGCGCCGCCCGCACCGCGCTCCGCCGGCGGCACGTCGGGAAGGCACCAGTTGGCGTAGCGCAGGTCCGTGACCACCGCGCGGCCCGACAGCTCGAGCATCAACGTCATGGGGACGATGCGGCGCAGGATCACGCCGCGCGCATGCGCGTGCTCGAGCGCGCCCAGCAGGTCGCGGACCAGCGCGTGCGCGGTCGGGATCGGCCGCGGGCCGCGCCGCAACGCCTCCGCGAGGCCCTCGCCCTCGATCCAGTTCGCCGTGCGGTAGGCGAAGCTCCCCACCAGCCCGCCGGCGTACACATGGCGGATGGCCGGGTGATCGAGCGCCGCCAGCGTCTCCGCCTCGCGCAGGAACCAGGCGCGGCTCGGGGAGTCGGGCTCGAGATGCACGCGCAGGGCCACCGGGCGCTTCAGCAGCCGGTCCCACGCGTGGTACAGCGCCCGCTCGGGCGACAGCGCCACAAGCCGGTCCAGTCGGAATGTGGGCTCGAGCGCGCGGACGAGGCCGTCGAGCAGGTCGACCGTCGGCGTGGCCTGAGTCATGGCGCCGCCCAATCTAACGGAAGGCGGGACCCTGGCAGCCGCGGTCGCGGCCGAGCAGATTGCGGCATGGTCCAGTACCCCGAGCAGCGCCACCGCATCGAGCGGCGGGTGCAAGGGGAGCGACGCCGCTGGCTCGACCGCCGGGTCGCGGAGCGACGACTCGAGCGGCTCCGCGTGGCGGAGGAGCGCCGCCGCGTGCCCGACCGCCGAGCGCGCGAGCGTCGCGCGCCGATCCCGCGGCGCCAGAGAGGCGACCGGCGCGGCTCGGGGCTCAGCTTCTCCGATTCCACCCCCCTCACCGTAATCTGACTTCGAGCGCGGCCCAGCTGCCGCTGCGACCCGGGGGATTGTAGCGCGCGTCGCGCAGCCACACGCGGAGACCCCCGCCGCTCGAGTCGATGTCCGCCGCGAGAAAACGCGCGAACTGCGCGATCGCGCGGCCGCGGGGCGTGGCGAGCGCTTGGCGCACGGCCGGATCGTCGAGGTGGCGCGGCACCGCCCAGCCCGGCCCCGCAACGCTGTCGTCCGAGGCACTCACGACCTCCCAGTGGAAGGGGCGGCCAATTTCCGTGAGCGCCGCCCAGCTCGCACCGGGACCGAAGCGCCGCACGGCTGCGTCGCGGGCCTGGGACTTCACGATCACACTGAACAGGCCGCTGGCCGTTGCGTACGCCGCCAGCACGAGCAGGCCATACACCGCCGCCCGCCGCCGCCCGGCGACGCCGAACCAATGCCGCGTCCAGCCGCCCACCGCCGCCACGCTCACGGAGACCACGACGAGCCGCACCCACAGTGCGGTGATGGACCGCCCCGTCCAGAGCACCAGCGTGATGATGCCGCCGAGCGCGAGGAGGTAGACGAGCGCGGGCGTCCAGTGACGCCGCGCGCCCCACGCGAGCG
>WNGL01006967.1_pt1 | contig 13296 bp, 16 predicted proteins | sample 5400591 | NCBI WGS metagenome assembly WNGL01 (sample SAMN13153377, study PRJNA577476) | soil metagenome | isolation source: 80 cm soil or saprolite under Garry oak tree replicate 1 | place: USA:California | collected 2016-06-15
CGGCCACAGCCGGGCCGAAGGGCGCCACGTCAAGCAGTCCGGCGGGCACGGCCAGTACGGGATCTGCGTCATCGAGGTTGCACCCACCAAGCGCGGCGAGGGATTCGTGTGGGAGGACAAGATCTTCGGCGGCGCGATTCCGCAGAACTTCCGCGCCTCCGTGCAAAAGGGAATCGTCGACAACATGGCGAAGGGCGTGGTGGCGGGTTACCCGATGGTGGACGTCAAAGTAACCCTCGTCGACGGCAAGTTCCACCAGGTCGACTCCAACGACATGGCCTTCCAGATCGCGGGATCGGTGGCGATCCGTAAGGGTGCGCTGGATGCGGGGCCGGTTCTGCTCGAGCCGATCGTCGAGGCCACCATAAAGGTGCCCGAGAAGAACCTGGGCGACATCATGTCGGACGTCAACGGCCGCCGAGGCAAGATCATGGGCACGGAGCCAGACGACGGCTACCAGCTGGTGCGCGTCACCGTGCCCGAGTCGGAAATGTTGCGTTTTGCGCTCGACCTTCGCTCCATCACGCAGGGGCGGGGCAGCTACACGAAGAAGTTCTCGCACTACGACGAGATGCCCGCGCACTTGGCGAAGGCGATCATCGAAGAGTTCCAGAAGCAGCACGAAGCCGCCAGCTAAGCTTCGGCCGTGAGCTTCGCTTGAGCGCGCCGAGCGCACACGACGTCTGCGTCATCGGGGGCGGCGTGACGGGGGCGGGCATCGCGCGCGACCTCTCCCTACGCGGATTGTCAGTGCTCCTGCTCGAGAAAGGCGACTGGGGCGGCGGCACGACCGGCAGCTCGAGCTGGATGATCCACGGCGGTCCGCGTTACCTCGAGTTCGACTGGGACACCACGCGCCTATCGACGCAGGACGCGGGCTACATCGTGTCCATCGCCAAGAACATGGTCTACAGGGTCGTCTTCATCATCCCGGTCCTGCCGCACGACAAGAACAACATCGAACGCATGGAGACGGCGATGGAGGTCTACGACCGGTTTCAGCCGCTGAAGCACGCTCATCCGCATGTCCGGTTGACGGCCGACGAAGCGCGGCAGGCCGAGCCGGGGCTTTCGGCCGACATCATCGGCGCGGTGACCATGGAGGAGTGGGGTGTCGACCCCCACCGCCTGGTCTTCGCCAACGTACAGGACGCTGTGGCGCACGGTGCGCGCGCACTCAACCACACCCGCGTCGTGGACCTGCTGCGTGACGGGGGCAAGGTGATCGGAGTCCGTTATCACGGGCCGGATGGCTCGATGTCCGAGGCGCGCGCCAGGGTCGTCGTCAATGCAGCCGGTCCATGGGTGCCGGAGGTGAGCCGCATGGCCGGCGCTTCAGTCCGCCTGCGACCGGCGAAGGGCATTCACATCGTCTACCCGCACCGGATCTCCAACTTCTCGATCAGCGCCGAATCGATCGACGGCCGCGACCTGCTGCTGGTGTCGCACGCTGGCTTCTCGCTCCTGGGCACCACCGACGACGACTTCTACGGCGACCTCGACTCGGTCGACGTGCTCGAGGACGAGGTCGACTACTTGCTGCAAGCCTTTGAGCGCGTGTTTCCGTCGATACGCGACTACCGACCGTTGCGCACGACGACGGGCGTCCGGCCGACGCTCTTCAAGTGGCGGCGATATGAGGACGAGCTGTCGCGCCGATACGAGGTCATCGACCACGCGCCCGACGGCGCGGAAGGATTTGTGACCATCGCCGGCGGCAAGCTGTCCATGTATCGCTTGATGGCCGAACAGACCGCGGACGTGGTGTGCCGCAAGCTCGGCCACCAGGCGCCGAGCGTGACCGCGACGCGCCCGCTGCCGGGCAATGAGTCGGATGTCGAGCCGCCCGACGAGCTGGGACGGAAGTTCGGGATCACTGCGCTGGCGGCGATGAAGTTGCAGACGCGACACGGATCGAACGCCGCCGCGGTGCTGAACGAGGCGCGCGCCGGAAGGATGGTGTGCAGGTGCGAGCCCATCACCGAAGCCGAGTTGGCGTATGCGGCTCGACACGAGCAGGTGCGCACCATCGCCGACGCATTCCGACGCATCGGCCTGGCGGCCGGACCTTGTGCCGGCGCTGCCTGCGTGCTGCGCTCCGCGGGCGTCATCGGCAATGAGCTTGGCTGGAGCGCGTCGCAACGATTCGATGCGGCCCACGAATTCATCCGCGGGGCGTGGTTGGGACGCGCGCCGGTCCTCGGCCACTCGGGTTGGGCGCAAGAAGAGCTCGCCGTCGGCTCGCAGCGGGGGCTGCGCAACAAGGGGTCTCGAAACTGATGGCCCGCGCGGATTCGCTGGCGAAGCTTGCGCTTGCTTATGGCGTGCACCTGACACGCAGAAAGCTCACGCGCCCGCGGTCACAGCTGGCGAAGCTTCTCGACACATATGCGCACGACGGCGTCCGGCCGCTGCTCCCAGAAGAGCGCGCGCGCCATCCCCGCATGATTGGCTGCATCAACTGCGGGCTATGCGCGCTGGCCGCCGGACGCATTGGCAGCGTGCCGCTGCCCGACCTCGCGACCTCATATATGCGGCTCTACGCGCGGTTGGGTGCGGCGGCCTCCGATGTGGGTGGCGAATCGCCAGATCTCGCGGCCGCAGCAGCGGCCTGTCCGGTGGGGGTTCCGCTCGATGAGGTGGCGACAATCGTGCGCCGGCTCGCGGCCGGCTGAGGTCGAGGGCCGACCCGCCAGGCGCTCCTTCCGATCCTGATCACCTGTGGCGGACGCGCACACGCGAGCGCCACGACGATCGGCCGCGGCGAGACCGGCCACAGGCAAGGCACCGCTCAGCGCCCCGTGGCAAACGCCTCCGGCGGCACGCCCCAGGACTTATGTGGTTGCGAGTTACCCACATTCTGTATACAGTCTGTGGAAATAACACAACATCTAGCGCCAATGGTCAATACCCTATTGCGCACATTTCGCCGCTGGCCAGCCGTCGAGGCCGCGCTAGCCCGCCTTGCGGGGCGTTTCACGACGTGGCCGTCAGACGAGTTCGACCGCTTCGTGACGACCTCGATCCTGGGTACGGCTCTGGGCGGCCCGGCGGCCATGCCCCCGGCCGGCGAGCCGATGCGGCCGCCTCCGCCAGTGTCGATCGCGCCCGCGACTTTCGAGATGCGCTTCATGAGACTTCAGGCGGAGGGGAGATTCGACGAGATGTGGGAGATGCTCGCCGAGGATGCGCAGCGGGCCTGGGGTGGACGAGAAGCGTTCATCAGGGACATGCCGCGTCTCGGCGATGACGCTCAGCTTCTCGACATGCAGGTGATCAGCGTGACGGTGCTCGAGGGCTGGACCGATCGGATGCATCAGCGTACTTATCAGAACGTCGCGCAGATGGTCATGCGCTATCGCGTGCGACAGCATTGGAGGGAGTGGACCTTCGACCGGCAGGTCCATCTGATACCGGCAGCGGGTGGCTGGCGAACGTTGTGCTATCCGACGGCGTCCAAAGCCGGCAGCAGTGCAGGGACCCGCTGATATAGTGGGTTGCAGGCCATGCTCGAGCAGACGATCGAGGAGCAGGAGCGTTACCTCCGCTGGCATCGCAGGCGACGGAGAGTGATGACACCTCGCCGTCTGCTGCAAGAATCCGATGAGCTGCTCTTCTGGGTTGAAGAGTGTCTGGTCAAAGAGGTTCGCATCGTTCCCGGATGGCTGGTGGCTCGGTTGATGGTCGTCCTGCGACAAGCGCATGCCGATCTGCCCGGCCGCCTTGGACGTGAGCGCCGACCTGACCAAGTCATGGAGATCATCTACGACGCGCAGGCGGCGCTTATGGAACAAGCCTGCAACAGCCGCGGACCCGCTGAGGTGATACCACTCTTCGCAAGGGCGCGCGAGCGCCAGCTCGCAGAAGCCGCCCTCTAAGCGGATCGAGACCGGCCGAGTGCGGGTCGACCTCCACCTTCACTCGCGTTACTCGCACGACAGCCGGACGACACTCGATGAGTTGATCGAACGCAGCGGCGAATGCGGCCTCGCGCGCATCGCGCTGACCGATCACAACACAGTCGAAGGCGCCCTCGAGCTGGCGCGCATGGCCCCCGGGCTCGCGATCGTCGGCGAAGAAGCCAAGTCCCTCGAGGGCGAAGTCATCGGCCTTTTCATCACGCGACGCCTTCCCCCGTACCAAAGACCCGAGCAGGTGATGGACCTGGTGCACGAGATGGGCGGCCTGACTTACATACCGCATCCTATCGACCGCAACCGATCGCATTTTCGCGCCGAGCGCATCGTCGAGCTAGCAGACCGCATCGACATCATCGAGGTCCACAATCCGTGGTGCGACACTGCCGCCAACGCGGCGGCGGCGAGGCTTGCCGCCGAGCTCGGCAAAGTCACCTCGACCGGGTCAGATGCCCACTCTGCTCATGAGCTGGGAAGAAGCTGGATGGAGATGGAGGATTATGCGGACGTCGCGGATTTCCTGGAAAAGCTCAGGGGCGCGCGGCACGTGATTACTGCTCAGAGCGGCACCGGCCGCCGTGCCTGACCCTCTCCCGCAGCTCCTCGTCGCCGGTTCCGTCGCCCTGGATACGCGCGATGGCCCTTTTGGAAGGGTTGAAGAAACGCTCGGAGGCTCGGCCGTGTATTTCGCGCTGGCGGCCAGCCTGATACTTCCAGTCAAAGTTGTCGCACCCGTCGGCACTGACGGGGCCAAGCGTGTGGCTCAGACCTTCAGCGGCCATCCCATCGACACCGAGCTGCTTCAGATCCTCAAAGCTCCAACATATCGGTGGCGGGCCCGGCAGGAGCATGGCCGAAACATCGACCTGGGCAGCCGCGACAACATCTATGACACTTGGACCCCGGCTCTGACCGCCGGATTCACAGGCTGGGCTTTCGTGGGCTCGATGCGACCGGACCGCCAGTCGCAGCTGATGGCGACGCTGGGCAGCGCGCAGTTCCTGGCCGCCGACGCGATGCTGTCGTATGTGCACGCCCAGCCTCCCGAGGCAAGAGACGTTCTGCGGAGGGCGGGTTGGTACTTCTGCAACCAGGAGGAGTTCGCGGCCCTCGGCGGCAAAGACCCTGAAGAATTCCGACGGCAGTGGTGGCTGCAAGGCCTGGTCCTCAAGGCGGGTGCGGAAGGTCTCGCCGCCTATATCGACGACGGGGTTGTGCGGGTACCCGCTCTCACCGACCGGCCCGTCGTTGATACGACCGGCGCCGGCGATGCACTGGCGGGCGGGATGCTAGCGCGGTGGCTGAGCACGGGCGGCCAGCGTGGCGGCCTGCAGGATGCGCTCGTGTGGGGTGTCGCATGCGCGTCGATCACCATCTCGTCGATTGGTGTGAAGGGAATCGCGAAGGCAACGCCTGAAGAGTTGAGCGAGCGGGTGGCCGAGGTCGAGGAATGCCTGCGACGCGAATCGTGATCACTGCCGGCGACCTGACGGAGCAACGAGTCGATGCGATCGTCAACGCCGCCAACAACGAGCTGGTGTTAGGTGGAGGAGTGGCGGGCGCGATCCGCATGCGCGGCGGGTCGGCGATTCAACGCGAGTGCGATGCTCACGGACCTGTGAAGGTTGGACAAGCGGCGATCACCGGAGCCGGCGAGCTGCCATGCCGTCATGTCATTCATGCCGCGAGCATGCGCCTCGGTGGACGTACCACTGCCGACTCGTTGCGGTCATCGATGGACGATACTTTTCGTCTCGCGCAGGCACATGGAGTACATACCATCGCGGTGCCGGCGGTGGGCACCGGCATCGCCGGATTTCCGATGGACGAATGCGCGCGAGTCATGGCCGGATGCGTGACGCGCGCACTCACCGATGGATGGCAGCCGGAGGAAATTCGTTTCGTGCTCTTTGGGGACGCTGCACGCAGCACTTTCGAAGAAGCGTTTAATGCGGCGCAAAGGTCGCACGAATAGCTCGTTTTGTGACCCATTTTGTTGCACTTCGCGCACGATCAGGCTGAATTCAGTTTGAATGGGGTTGAATCAGGGCAAGACCGACCCCTAGAATGGGCGAGTCCCGCCCCAGAAACGGATTTCTACCGAGGATGGTGAATACTTGGAAGGCTACTGTTTGAAGGACAAGCGAAAGGTCGAAATGAAGGACCCGCAGGCCATCACGATGAAGAACGGGAAGCCGGCGACAGTGGGCACGTGCCCGAACTGCGGCACGAAGATTTATAGAATTGGAAAGGCGGTTGCATAAATGGAAGGCTACTGTTTGAAGGACAAGCGCAAGGTTGAGATGAAAGATCCTCAGCCGATCACGATGAAAAACGGCAAGCCCGCAACGGTCGGCACGTGCCCGATCTGCGGCACCAAGATCTACAGGATCGGAAAGTCCACGTAGTCAGACTTCTCTTTGAGGACCGCTTGAAGTGAGCGGTCCTTAGCTTTCTTGAGTTATCAGGTGGTGATCGGAGGCTCCAGCGCTCCGAGCAGCACTTCAGTCGCCGACACCGCTTCGTCGACGCCCAGCGCTTTGAAGATCTCGACGTTGGACGGATTGTTCACGCGAGCGACCGTCTTCTTGACGTTGAAGTGTCGTTTGGCCACCTGCAGCGCGACGAGGTTGTCCTCATCGTCAGCGGTGACCGCGACGATTGCGTCAGCGCGCTCGATTCCCGTCTGCGACAGAAACTTCACCTCGCAGCCGTCGCCGCGCATGACGATGCTCCCAAGCTGAGTCTCGAGCCAATCGGCTCGGCGCTGGTCTCTTTCGATGAGCGTCACCTCATGTCCGCGCTCGAGAAGATCGCGCGACATGTAGTAGCCCACCGTACCCCCTCCGACGACGATGACATACATGCGCCGACTATTTCTCCATCAGCGTTTTCTCGATGTGCTTTGCGCCCTCGAGTGTCGGACAGATCGTGTGGATTCCAAGCTTCTCGTAAGCGTCGGCCCGGTCTGGATCGTAGATTCGGCACACGACACGCGGGACTTTGAAGATGTGCTTGGCGATTTGGGCGGCCATGATGTTGCGGTTGTCGCCTTCGGTCACGGCTACGAAGCCGTCCGCATCCTCAACTCCTGCACGACGTAGAACGTCGGAGTCGGTGCCGTTCCCGACGACCTGGTTGCCCTTGAAGTCATTGGTGAGCACGCCACGCACAGAGGCCCGAGAGAACTGGTTCGGGTCGCGGTCGATGATGACGACGTCGTGGCCCGACCTGTCCATGTCGGCCGCGACCTGGGATCCGACACGGCCGCAGCCAACGATGAGGACCTTCAAAGCCCGTTGATTATAGGGAGGCTACGGAGGCGCTCCGGTATAGCTCTTGTTAGGATGTGGGCCCGTGCGCTTTCCCTTCACTTTCATGGGTGTGATGGCGCTCGGTATCGGGTTGTGGGTGGGGCTTTATGTCGCCGGCCATCCGAGTCTGGACGCGTTCTCTAAGGGCGTGGCATTGCTGACTGCTGTGGTTTTGTTTGGCTTCGGGGCTTATGTGTTGATCAGGCGCGTCCGGCGCGGACCGCAGCACTGATGGCCGACCATTCACACCCGCCGACATCGAAGAAGGTCCTGGTGGCGGTTGGCGGGCAGGGTATCGATACCGAGACGGTGCGGCTGGCCTGCCGGATGACGGATCCGGCGGGGGGTCGCCTGTATGGGGTGCACATCATCGAGGTGAATCGAGCGCTGCCCTTGGGCGCGGTCCTGGACGATGTGGTCGAGCGGGGCGAGAAGATCCTGGATGAGGTCGAGCAGCTCGCCTCAGAGGCCTCGCTGCCGGTGGAGACGGAGCTGGTGCAGGCGCGCGACACGGGGCCGGCGCTGGTCGATGAAGCGGTGGAGTGGGGGGCGGACCTGATCGTGATGGGGCTTCCCTACAAGCGCCGGTTCGGTGAGTTCAACCTGGGGAAGACGGTGCCTTATGTTTTGAAGAACGCCACCTGCCGGGTGATGCTGTTCCGGGAGCATCGCGAGCACAGCAGCTGACTTTCCGAGCTAACCCCGGCTGGGTCCAGGCCGATCCTCACAACCCCCTTCGCGGGCCCTCCCTTCCCGTTCGGCTCCCTCCCCCAGCCGACCGACCGTACCGCACGTTACGTCGACCTCAGGCCCGAATCAAACCCAGCTTGTTAAGGTCACCCGAGATGGCTCGCGCACCGACAAAGGAGCGACCTCATTACCTCGCCCGCCTCTGGGCCGAGTTCGGCCGCATGGGTGGCGAGCACGACGCCTTCATCAAGGTCATCATCGTCGAGCGGATCGCCAAATCCCTCGTGCTCATCGCGGGGGCAATCGGCCTACTGACCGCGGGGCGCAGCGGCTTGCTCACCCAGTGGGCGGATTACGCTCAAGACCAGCTCAACCTCAACGCGGGCAATAACGTCCTGCTGCAGCTCGCGCTGAGGCTGCTGTCCTACATCGGCAGTTTTCCCCACCTGACAGCCCTGGCCATCGTCGCCATCGTGTACGCGACGCTCGAGGGAACTGAAGGCGTCGGTCTGGCCATGCGCCGCCGCTGGGCGGAATACTTGACTGTGATCGCGACCGGCTTCCTGATCCCGTATGAGGCGTACGAGGTCGTCCGCCACATCACTCTTTTCAAGGTCGGCGCCCTGCTACTGAACGTTGCCGTGGTGGGCTACCTGGCCTATCGCAAGCGCTTGTTTGTCGGCATCTGACGACGGGGTGAGCCACGGGCTGGGAAAGCCGGCGCGATGGGTGACGTATCGAACCAGAGCCGCCAGAGTTTCCAGTCCGTAAACCGTCGACGTGACAAAGCTCGTTGAGCTGGCGTCGGCGTGGTACTTGCCGATCGCAGGCACCTCTCCGATCTTGAAACCGAAAGTCGCCGCCTGGATTAGCACCTGCGTGTCAAACACGAAGTCGTTGCTGTTCTCCAGGAACGGAATCGCCTCCAGAAATCGGCGCGAGTAAGCGCGGTATCCGGTGTGATACTCGGACAGGTGCAAGCCGAGAACGCGGTTCTCGGCGCCGGTCAGGAACCGGTTTCCAAGCCGCTTCCACCAGGGCATTCCCGCCTTGGCCGGATCCAGGCCGAGCCACCGCGAACCGAGCACGATGTCGGCCTCGCCGTCTTCGATCACTCGACAGAGGTTGGGAATGATCGCGGGATCGTATTGACCATCCGGATGCAGCATCACCACAACATCGGCTCCCATGTCGAGCGCGTGGCGGTAGCACGTCTTCTGGTTGCCGCCGTAGCCAAGGTTTCGCTGGTGCCTGATGACATCGAGGCGCAACGCCGTCGCCACGCTTACCGTCGCGTCAGCACTGGCGTCGTCGACTAGAAGGATCCGATCCGCGTGGCCGGCAGGAATGTCACCGACCACCTCGCCCAGAGTTTTCGCGGCGCGGTAGGCGGGCAGGACGATGACCCGGCGCGGCTTCGGACCGCTCCATCGCAGCTCACCCAGCGGGATGGGATCCGGTCGCACTGCCATCCTCTCAACGGTCAGGTACGCAGCAATCGCGAAAGCGCCGGCAGCCGCCGACCAGAGGTCGAGGGCAAGCGTGAGATTGATCGCGGCGTACGCAAGAACGAGGATGAGGGCTGCTGCTCGTGGCCACCGCAGCTGGCCGGCCAAAGCGAGATCCGCCAGCGCGAACCCAAGAATCGCCAGGAGCGCCAGGTCATGCACGTTCTGATGCGGGCTCAAGACCAAGGAAGCGGCAATTGCGAGTGCAAAATCGAGGCGGGGCTTGTCGGGCCGCCAGCTCAATGACAACGCCACAAGTGCCAGCAGCAGGATGAGAATGGCCAGCGCCACGCCCTTGCCGCCGCCGGGCACGGCCTCGAGAACGTTGCGAAGCGAGTACACGGCGGTGTCCGTGTAGACGATTTGGCCGTTCGTCGGCAGAGTTCCGCCGATGGCCCACCGGCCGACCGCGTTCACGTAACCCAAGACCGGCCCTAGGCCAAATCCAGCGATTGACCCAATTCCCAACCCGGCGATGACCGCAGCAAATCCGGCCAGTGCGCGCCAGGCACGGCGGGTTATGAACAGAACCGGCACTAAAAGAAGGAGTTGCGGCTTGGCCAGGGCGAGACCTGTGAAGATGCCCGCCCACCCGATCCGTCCGCGGGCCCATGCCGTGTACGCGGCAGCCAGCGGAACCAGCACGACGAGATCGGATTGGCCCTGCAAGATGGTGACGAAGAGCGGAAAGAAGCCGGCTATCAGCGGCGCCGCGACCAACGCGGCGCGGCCGTGTATGCGCTCGCTACCTCGTACCAGCAACACGATGAGCACAGCAGCCAGCACCAGGTTCAGGGCGGCCATCGCGTAGTAGGCGGCGCGGTAATCGAGGAAAGCGAGCGGCGCTATAAGGAGCGTGTAGTAGGGAGGATGGAAATACGGCAGCACGACGAACTGATCCGGCGGATGCGGAATGACCTGAAGTTCGAATTGCTTTTGCAACGCTAGGTCGTAAACCGCGCTGCCGCCCTTGAGCACGAACAACCTCGCGCCGGAATAAAAGGAGAAGAAATCAGGCCCTTGAAGATTGCCCCGAACAAAGGTGAACCAGTAGCCCACCCAGAACAGAAGAGACCCGAGTCCGGCGCCGGTGGCTGCCGAGTAGCCCATTCGGCTCCAGCGCAGTGAAGCCCAGCGGCTCATCGCCCCGTTTCGAGTCGAAGCGCGAATCGTTCCGGCAGCTTCGCTTTCCGGATCGCGCGCTGTGCCCCCTTGATGTCGTATTTGACACGCCGAAACTCGAATGTCTTGCTGTCAACGTCCCAGACTCCGTAGCTGGCCATCGGGCTCCCGTCGCGAGGCTGGCCGACGCTGCCCGGATTGACCAGGGCCGGCCCCCTGAGCGAGAGCTTGTCGACGCTGTACTCGTGAGTCACCTGCCCGTCGGACAACCCGAATATGCCGGGAACGTGCGTGTGTCCGTGGAAACAGACGCCGCCATCGAGAAGTTCGAGGTTCGCGAACGCCACCGCGGTATCCAGGACGTATTCGTAAATGTGGTCGCGAGGGCTGGCGTGGACGAGCAGCACATCGCGCTCAACGTGGCTGTCAGGCAATCCTCGCAACCATGCGATGCGATCTTCGCCGATCGTGTCGACCGTCCATCGCACTACTGCGGCGGCATCGTCGTTGAACCATTCGAGGATCTCGGGGTCCGTGCAGGCTCGATCGTGGTTACCGACAAGGGTGAGCCATCCCCGCCGAGTGACCTCATCGATGCAGCGCTTCGGGTCGCCCCCATATCCGACCACATCGCCGAGACATAAGGTCTCATCGGTCGGCGGGCAGTCGCGTATGACCGCCTCCAGAGCCTGCCAATTGGCGTGGATGTCCGAGAAAATGGCGATCTTCAAGCGGGCTTCCCATAGAGCCGCGGATAGATGTGATCGAAGAGGATGCGCAGCGTCGCGGCGAGGGGAACGGCGACGAACATGCCGAGGATGCCTGCCCAGCTGAACCCCGCGATGAAGGCGACGATGACCAGGATCGGTGGCAACCGCACCGCGTCGCCCATGACCTTGGGATAGACGAAGTTGAGGATGACGTTCGAAATGACGAAGTACGCAACCGCGATCAGCACGGCCTTGATTGGGGCCGCCGCCAGACCGACGAGAATCGCCGGCACAGCGCCGACGAAGGGCCCGATATAGGGGACGAGCGCGGTAATGCCGGCGATGAGGCCGAGCGCGACAGGATCTGCCAATCCCAATATCGCGCATGCAATGCCACACAAGATTCCGATCATTCCGGCGATGATCAACTGGCCTCGGACGTACGCGTACAGCATCTTGCGGATGCGTCGCCAGATCTGATCGAAATCGGTGCGATAGTCGCTGGGAACGAATCGTCGCAATACACGCTTGATCGACGCTGCATCGAGCGCAAGCAAGAACGCGACGATGAATGTGAGCACCAGCTGCAGCAGTGTTGTCAACGCGGTGAGGCCAATGCTCACAGCGTTGCCAAATTGGCCCAGGAGGTATTCCCTCAAGTGCGCATTGATGGTCTCGGCCGTGCCCCTGAGGTCGACCTTGAAGCCGAAGATCTCGATAGGGGAGCCCTGGAGGCTATTGATGCGGTCTTGTGCGGCCGCTGCGAGGCCGGGAGCCTGAACCTGGAGCTGCGCAACCTCGCTCACTCCGAGCGGGACCACCAGGAGGACGAGGCCGGCGAGGGCGAGGATGATGACAACGAACATCACCCCAATGGCGGCCATCCGTGGGAAGCCAAAATGCTCCAGGCGAACGATGCCAGGCTGGATCAGGAACGCGATCGCTGCCCCCAACACAAATGCGCCGATGAAGTCGCGGAGCAGGTACAGAACGGCGATCGCGACGATCAGGGCGGCGAAACCGAATGCGATCTGGAGGTAGCGGCGGCGGCGCTGAGGATCGAGCGACCAAGCCGAGCCACCGGCTCCGCTTAATGGTGTCGGCGCCTCGGGATCACTTTCAGGGGCGCTCTCTCTCGAGTGGCTCGCTGGTCGAACGTTACGCAATCAGCGCAGTATGACGAGGAGAACCGGCATCAGAGGAGCTTTACGCCCGCGTTAAGTTACCCGGCGGGGCGTGCCCCGGAGGCTTTGATCTGGGCTTCTTCATAGGCTGCGCCGTGGAGGGGGTTGACGGTGCTACGGCCGGCTGCGAGGGCGTACAGGGCCAGCAGGACGAGGCCAACGCCCAGGACTCCGTAGGCGGCAAAGGCGCCCCAGGCGGATGTGATGAGGCCTCCGGCCGCGGCGCCGACGATGCTTGCGGTCTGGACAAGCCCAAAACGAGTCGCCATAACGCTGCCTCGGTTGGTAGCGTCTGCAGCTTCCATCAGAGCCGTCTGATTGGCGACCGCATAAATCGGATTGCCAATCGACGCCAAGCATAGGAAAACCGCAATCAAGACGAGAGATGGCCTCATGAATATGGCCACTGAGAAGACGCCGGTAAGAAAAAGGCCCGCTCCGACGGTGCGCATGCTTCCAATCGCGACAAACCGGCCCACAGCGATCGAACCTGCAAATACCCCGATCGACAAGACGACTTCCAGTAATGAATATGTCTGCCCACCATTGCCCGATACCTGGTACGCCATCGCTAGCAATGCTGGGAACGAAATTGGTATGAGGAATGCCGCAAGGGTCCCGATAACGAGCTGGGGCCTCGCTGACACGATCGCCCAGGTTCGTCTAAGAGCTCCGGACACACGCGCTGCTGCGGTGCCGCCGCCTAGGCTCGGGATGCCGAGAACTATCGCGGCACCAAGAGCAAATGTTGCGGCATCGGCTAGGAACAGAATGGTGAGGGACTGGAAAACGCTCAAGATTGCGCCTGCAAGTGCAAATCCAATTGCTCCAGCCAACATTGAGGTGGCTAC
>WNGL01046958.1_pt1 | contig 13296 bp, 10 predicted proteins | sample 5400591 | NCBI WGS metagenome assembly WNGL01 (sample SAMN13153377, study PRJNA577476) | soil metagenome | isolation source: 80 cm soil or saprolite under Garry oak tree replicate 1 | place: USA:California | collected 2016-06-15
CGCTGGTGGCGTCGCCGTAGCGCAGCGTGTAGAGGACCTGTTGTCCGATCTGCGCCTGGGTCGGACTCACGAGCGCCTTGGTCAGGGTGAGCGCCGGGACGAGGACGGTCGTCTGCACGGCGTTGGAGTACGCCGTGGAAGGGGTTCCCGACCAGACGTAGGTCGCGGCCCCGCTGTTCGTCACGGTGCGGGCCGGACCGGAATCGACCTTTGCTTGGAACGTCACGGTCCCGCCGGTGCCACCTGCCACGGACCCCACCAGCACGACCACCTCGCCGTTCCCGGCCGCGACGAAGGAGCCCGCGTCGTCGCCCGTGGCGTCGGTCAGGGGCGCGCCGTTCCAGCGCATCGATCCGGCGACGTAGGACGCGCCCGCCGGGATAGTGTCCGCGAGCGTAACGCTCGAATCCGTGCCACTTCCCGAGGCCGCGTAGGCGAGGGTGTAGGTGAGCACGTCGGCCGCGACCGCCGTCAGCCGATCCACCTGCTTGGTGAGGCCGATGGTGACCGCCCCGCTTGCCGACACGTCGAGCCGATCCTGCACCGAGCTGCTCACGGCGGGGTTGAACCGGCTCGTCGCGGTCACGGTGATGGTGTCGCTCACGCCCGGACTGGCGCCGGCCGGGATGGCCACCTGCGCGATGAGGGACGCTGCCGCGCCGTATCCCAGGGGGACCGGCCCCGTGAGCAGCGAGTCGCCCGCGTCGAGCAGGCCGTCCCCGTTCCAGTCGCGATACAGGGTCACCGGCCATCCGCGGGCCGAGACGGCGGCGACGGGGAAGGAGTCGGGACCATTCCCCGTGTTCGTGAGGGTATGCGCGAACACGACGGCGGTGCCCGGCGCGCCGCTGTTGACACGCGGCGGCTGCAGACTCACCCCGGCCACCTGTCCCACCAGGATCGCAACCGTGTCGGACGCGACGGCGTAGCCCGTCCCTGCGGAAGTGAAGGTCAGGGTCGCCCAGTTGGAGAACTGGGTGCCCGCTTGCGTTCCCTGGGCTTCGAGGGCCGGTGCGGCGAGCAACCCCACAGCAAAGAGGAAGGCGACCGCCCCCCCCGCGACCGGATGGCCGCGGCGGACGTACCGCCCCCTCCCCACTGCGTGGGTACCGAGCCGCATAGGCGTCAGCCCCTAGTTGATGCTGACGCGCAGCTCGAACGTGGCGCTGGCGCTCGCCGCCAGAACGCCGCCCGTGCCCGTGTAATTCCCGGTCACGTTCTGCCCGCTCACCGCGATGCTCCAACCGGTGCTCGAGCTCGTCGAGACGTAGGTCACCTGCGCCGGCAACGCGTCGGTCACCTGCACGCTGGATGCGGAGGTGCCGCCGTTATTGGTCACGGTGAACCGGTAGCGGATGATCTGCCCCGGGACGACGCTACCCGAGACGGGCGTGACCCCGTCGTCCAGGAACGCCGCTTTCGCGAGCGTCAGGTTCGGCTTGATGACGGTCAGGTCCATGAAGCCGTCGTCGAACGTCGCCGGCTGCCCCACCGACCGGCCGCGCAGGTACAGCGTATCCTTCGAGCCGCCGGCCACGTTCGCCACGTTGTACACGACGGCGATGGTCTGCGACGCCGCGGGCGCCAGCGTGATGCGCGTGCTGTCGCCGGCGACGCCGTTCACCGAAACGATCGTGATGACCGGCGAGCCCGGGCTCGTGGCGAGCAGGTCGACGTTGTCGTTCCCGTTGCCGTTGTTCTGGACGGTGAACGTGAACGAGTAGCCGCTCCCCGGGAGCTGCTGCACGTTCTGGCCTCCGTCGGGCGTCGTCGCCACGCCGTACGTGGTCGCCGGCGTGATGGTGCTGAAGGCGCTGCCGGAGGTCGCCGGCGTACGCCGGGAGTTGGCGGTGAGCGTGTAAACGGTGCTCACGCCGCCTTGGCCGCTCGCCACGTTGTAGACGATCTTGAGCGTGATCGAGCCGCCCTGGGCGATCCCCACGCTCGAGAGCGCAGTATTGAGGGCCGCGAGCGTTCCGTAGGTCGTGCCGCCGTAGCGGTACCCCGTCACCGTGATCACCCCCGCGACGGAGATGTTCTCGGAGATCGTCATGCTGTCCGTGCCGTTCCCCGCGTTCGCCACCGTGAACGTCATCGTGTCCGCGGTGCTGGGCGAGGCGGAGCTCGGCGTGGGGGTGTTGGCAGTCACGGTCACGCCGGCCTTGAATCCGACCGTCACTGACACGGAGCCCGAGACCGCGCTGTAGGCGTTGTTGTTCGCGTCCGTGTAGGTCGCGGTCGCCGTGTTCGTGATGACCGTGCCTTCCGGCGTCTGCGCCAGCGCCCGGCCCGCGACGGCCACCAGGGCCAGCGCGGCGAGCACGAGGCTGTGAGTCCACTTCAGGTGCGCGTACATCTGATTCCTCCTATCGGTCGATTGCATTGCCCCGATGCCTACTTCGCCACGCTTGGGGCTTCACTGATCTGAGTGCGAAACTCGGCCATCACCTTCGCTCCCGACGCCAGGGATCCGAGCACCGTCCAACGGACGTGCGTGTACCGCTCCCGCGACGCCAGGGATCCGAGCACCGTCCAACGGACGTGCGTGTACCGCTCCCGTGGCGCAGGCTGCTCCACCGACTTGCCGCCTTGGACCACGGCGATCACCGGTCGAGCCGAATAGCTCTTGCCGCCGTCGATCGAGTACTCGAGCCGCACGGGGTGATCCGCCGCGGCCGAGCCGAGCACGTAGACCGTCCCCTGCGGGATCGGGTCGACGAACTGGATGTTCTTCACGGGCCCGGCCGTCACGTTCGTGAAGACCAGGGCGTAGCGGATCACATCGCCCGGCTTTGCGACCGCGCCGGCCTCCCGGGCGCCCGCGGTCTCCGCGGTCACGTTGTGCGCGGAGATCACGAGTGCCTTGGGGGCCTGGGCTTGAGCGGCCACGGACCGCGGCGCGATCAGGGTGCCGCACACCATCCCAACCACCAGCAATCGCAGCAGCGTCATGGTTGACATCTCTTTGTGAGTCATCGCTTGCCTCGCTTTCCGTCGGACCGGTTCGCGTCCCCTGTGTCTCCTGTGGTGCCATCGGCGTCGGCCTTGCCGGGACGGGCATCGCCCCACCGGAAGACCATGTCGCACTTCGGGCACACCACGAGCTCCCCGAGGACCTGGGGACGGCCGAAGAACTTCAGCGTTGAACAACGGGGACAGCGTAGAACCATCGGCGCGCACGCTCCTTTCGCGGCTCGGCAGGGGCAGGTACCATGCCCATTGCCGCGCCACTGCTTAACATGATGTAGCAAAGTGCGTTACGACCTTCGGCGGAGAGACGAGGGGTCTCGCAGGCTGGGAGCGCCGTTACCGCTCGGTAACGAGCAGGGTAACCGGAAACCCGGCCGGGCCGCGCTTCAGCGAATCTGCGCGACGAACTTGAGCGTGCCCGTGTTGTTCGGCGCGGAGGAACTCAACGGGTTCTGCAGGCTCCAACGGATGCGATTTACGCAACGGTCGTAGTTAGTCGGCGCGCTGCACGCACCGCTCGCCGGGACATACGTCCACGTCGCGCCACCATCGCTCGAGTAAGCGACCAGCACCGACACGCCGGGAGGCAGGGTATTCACGACGCTACCCACCTTGAACTGGAGCGTGGCGGCGAGCGTGTCCACGACCACCACGCTCGTGGCGTTGCCGCTCCCATTGTTCGTCACGGTCACTGTGTACGTCAGATCGGTGCCGGGGGGTGGGCTGGCCGACGGCGCGACAGCGTTGTTCACCGTCAAGTTCGGCGCCACCACGCTCAGGACCACGTCATTGCCGGTGCCGCCAACGTAGCTGATCTGGAGGCTCTGCCCGCTCAGCACGACGGTGGACCCTTCCGGCAATCCCGCGAACGTCCCGATGACAGCGTCGCCCCCGTCGTTGTTGATGATCGTGAAGCTTGTACCGTTTGGAGGCGAGAAACCCAGGGTGCCGCTCAAGGTGGCGCTGCCCAGGTTCACGCTCCCGGTCACGTTGAGCTGATCGTAGCCGGTGCCAGGCGCCGTGCCGTTGAGCTGAACGACGAGACCCGGGCTGCCGCTGCTCCAATTCACGCTGCCGCTATTGAGGATCCCCGGGCCTCCCTGTCCGGGCGAAACCGTCCCGCCCGAGGTCGTGGACGTGATCGCTCCCACGGTGCCCGTGCCGCCCAGCGTGCCCCCGTTCAAGCTCACGGTGCTGGAGCTTTGCGAGCCGTTCACCAGCAAGGTCCCGGCGCTGACGGTCGTGGTCCCGGTATAGGTGTTGCTGGCGCTCAGGGTGACGGTACCCGTCCCATCCTTGGTCAGACCTCCGGTACCACTGATCACCGTGGTGCTGATGGTGGTGTTGCCGGCGCCGCCGACGGTCAACAGGAAGCCGCCGTTGGTGATGCCGCCCGACACGGTGAGCGTACCCGCGTCGGCGTTCACGCGCGCCGCGCTGCCCAACGTGATCGCCCCGGACCACGTGTTGGTGTTAGCCAGCTGGCGCAGCGCGCCGCCGCCGGCGATGCCGGTCCCGTTCAGCGTGACCGGCTCCGCGACGACGAGCCCGCTCCCATCTAGTTGCAGCGCGGCCCCGCCGGCTACCGTCGTCGCTCCCGCCGTAGCGCCCAGGGCCGTGTTGTTCTGCACGTCGAGCACGCCTGCGCTGACCGTAGTCGCCCCGCTGTACGTGTTGGCGCCCGACAACGTCAGCGTGCCGGTCCCGGTCTTGGTCAGTGCCACGATGCCGCTGCCGTTCTGCATGACACCCGAGAACGTTGTTGAGCTGTTGTTGCCGCCGGCCGTCAGCACCACCGCCCCGGCCGCGCCGCTGGTCACCGTGCCAGCGCCGGCCAGGGAGCCGATCGCGTCGCTGAACCCGCGCAGGTCGAAGATCGCCCCGCCCGACACCGTCACCGCGCTGCCCGAGGGCACCGCATTGGTCGCGCCCAGCTGCAGGGTGCCCGCACTGATGGCGGTCGCCCCGGTGTAGGTGTTGGCGCCCGACACGATCAGCGTCCCCGTGCCGGCCTTGGTCAGTGGGCTGGCGCCGGCGATGATGCCGCCATAGGTCAACGTCGTGCCCGGGTTGGTGGAAATCGTCCCCGCCCCGGTCAACGCGATCCCGCGGTTGGCAGCGAGGGTGAAGCTGGCAGTGGTCCGCAGCGTGCCGCCCCCAAAGGTGAGTTTCCCGGGGGTGGCCACAGCCGGAGCGGTACCCAGGCCCGCATCCGCCGCGACGGCGATCGTGCCCGCGTTGATCGTCGTCACTCCGGTGTAGGTGTTCGCGGCGCCGAGCGTGACCGTACCTGCACCGGCCTTGGTCAAGCCGCCCGCGCCGCTGATGACGCCGCTGATCGTGAGCGTCGTTCCGGCATTGCTGACCGTCACGGTCCGGGTCGCCGCGAATGTCGTGGCGAGGTTGACGGTATTCGTTCCCGCGATACTGCTGTCGGCCAGGCCCCCGGCGCCAAGCGTGATGGCGCCGCCGCCAAGGGTGTACCCGCTACCCGAAATCGTTATAAAATTGAACTTGGAGTTGTTGATGTTATTGTTGGTCGAGAGATTCGAAGCGCCGCTCGGGAACACCAGATTCTCCCCTCCATTTCCCGTAGGAGCGGCGCCGCCTAACCAGTTGGCATTGGTCTTCCAGTTCGGATTCTGGGCGCCGGTCCAGGTGAACGTTTGCGCCGCGCCCCGCGAGGCGAGCGTCAGTAGGGCGAGCAACACGAGCAGGGCAGCCACGAGGTCCCGGCGCACGCCTCGAGGGGCTGCGCGGAACCCGGTTCGCAGGAAAAAGGCTGGGACTGCGGCGTTGCGTCTCACCTCGAGCAATCCACCCTCGTCGTAGGCGGTGCGATACGCTCCCTCAGCTGCCGGGGAGGGAGCGCCGTCCCCTGCCGTCGCAAGGCGCGTACCCGCCTTGGGGTTGACGCCAGCTCCTTCTCTCACAGCCGCTTAGGTGATTGTAGCCAGAAGAGGCACGCGCCGTGCCGTTACCAAATGGTAACCGACGAGGTATCACGACCCGGGTTCGGGGCGCGGCGCCTCGGCCAGGAGACCGTACTTCTTACGCTTCTCCCACAGGTTCTTGCGGGAGATGCCCAAGATCTCCGCCGCCCGCTGGATGTCGCCGCCCGTGTCTTCCAGGGTGTGGCGAATGTATTCGCGCTCGGCCTCGGCGAGCGACAGCCCCCGCGGCAGCTGGAAATGGTCGGGCCGAGACTGGGCGCGCGTCCCGCGGTCGAGCTGCCCGAGCGGTGGCAGGTTGGCGCTCTTGAGGGTGGGTTCGTCGCTGAAGATCATAGTGCTGCGGTGTCGATCGACTCGACCCGCTTCTTGAACTCGCGGTTGAACGTGTCGCGGAAGTGAGCGGCGAGGAGCGGCAGGTCGCTCTTGATCTCGCGCAGCGGCGGCAGGGTCACGGCGGCTACCGTGATCCGATAGTAGAGATCGGCTCGGAACCGGCCCGCCTTGACCTGCGCCCCCAGGTCGCGGTTCGTCGCCGTCACGAGGCGCAGCGCTACCTCGATTTCGTCGGTGCCGCCGAGCCGGCGGAAGCGTCGGCTCTCGAGGAAGTTGAGTAGCTTCGCCTGCAACTCCGGGTCGAGGTCTGCGATCTCGTCGAGGAACAGCGTGCCGCCGTCCGCCACTTCGATGAGCCCGCGCTTGGGTTCGCGCGCGTCGGTGAAGGCCCCTTTCTTGTAGCCGAATAACTCGGCTTCGAGCAGGTTGGCGGGCAGCGCGGAGCAATTGATCTCCACGAACCGCCCCACGGCCTGTGGGGTGGAATAGTGCATGGCGCGCGCTACCAGATTCTTCCCGGTGCCGCTCTCGCCGAGGAGGAGCACGGTCGGTCGGGGGATGGCCGCCATGTGGCGCACGAACGCGCGGACTTCCTCGATCTTGGGGTGCTGGCCGAGGATCGCCTGGACCGAGTACTCCCTGCCGCGGGCCTGCTCGAGCGAGGCCCCTTCCTCAAGCAGCGGACGCTCGGCGAGCGCGCGGGTCAAGAGCGTGGTCAACTCGTCGATGTTGACGGGCTTCGTGAGGTACTCGGTGGCCCCGGCCTTGAGCGCCTCGATGGCGGTGGCGACGTCGGCGTGCCCCGTCAGCACGAAAATGGGGAGGTGGCGGTCGGCGCTGCGCAACCGTCGGGTTACCTCGACACCGTCGAGGTCCGGCATGACGAGGTCGGTGATGACCGCGTCGGCGGGCTCCTCTGCATGGCGCGCCAGCAGTGCGTCCGGGCGGTCGAACACCTGGGTCCGCAACCGCCCTGGGCCCAGGTTCGCGGCCACCAGCTTGGCGTGCACCAGATCGTCGTCGAGGATGTAGACTTTGGGGTTCATGATTCCAATATTTTCTCGTGCGCCAGCTAATATTGGCGACATCCCCGCGCGCAGCCAGGACCTATGGTCGACGCCTTCCGCGCGCTGATCATCGATGATGACCCCGACCTGCTCCGGCTCGTGCGGCGGACGCTCGAGTTCACTGCCGGCTGGGAGGTGGTGACGGCTGGGTCGGGCGCCGCCGGCATCGAGCTGGCCCGCAGTGCGACGACGCTGGACGTGATCCTCGTGGACGTCATGATGCCAGAGATGGACGGGTACGAAGTGTGCCGGCGGCTGAAGGCGGACCCGGCGACGGCCAGCGTGCCGATCGTGCTGCTCACCGCCCGCCGCGATCTGAACCAGGCGCGCTTGGCGGAGACCGGGGCGGCGGGCGTGGTCCTCAAGCCGTTCCAGCCGGAAGAGCTGGCGCGCCAGGTCCGGGAGTTCTGCCCCTGACGAGCGTCGATCCCCTCGCTGCGGTGCGGGCCGAGTTCGCGGCCGGGCTGGTGGCGCGCATCGAGACGCTGCGCGCGGCGCTGCACCGGCTCGAGCGCGGCTTTCGCAGCGAGGACGCGCAAGCGCTGTACCGCGCCGCGCACTCGCTCACGGGGACGGCCGCGAGCTTCGGGGCAGAGGGCTTGGCGCACGTGGCGAGCGATCTGGAGGACCTGGCGCGCAGCTGGCTGGAGCGCGGGGTGTCGTTGCCGGAGGAATGGAGCGCCGCGGCCGCGGCCGTCGGGGAGCTCGACCTCGCCGCGCGCGAATACCGCGCCACCCTGCAGTCGGGCACGGCCCGCTCGGCGGCGGCCCGCCTGGCGGTCGTCGGGGAGCTGTCGTCCCTGATCAACGCCGCTGTGGATATGCGCGAGATCTTCCAGGGCGCGATTCAGAAGGTCCAGCGGGTGCTCGACTTCCGGCGGGCCAGCGTGGTACTCATCGACGAAGCGGCGCTGCACTACTACGTCCATACGCTGTACGACCGGGCGCGCGGCGGGTTCGTCCCGGGGGAAGCGGTGTTCCCCGTTGAGCGGGGCGTGACGGGTGAGGCGATTCGCGCGGGGCGGCCCATCCGCGTGGACTCGCTGCCGGGCACTGAGGGTATCCTGCTGCAGGAGGGGAAGCGCGTCTCGGCGATGATCGTGCCGTTGCACGTCGGTGACCGCGTGATCGGCGCGCTGAATTTCGGGCACGAAAACGAGGGCCATTACACGGAGGAGGACCTCGACTGGGCGGTCGTCCTGGGCCGCCAGATCGAGACCTCGTTGTACTACTCCAAGCTGCTGAGCACGATCGCGCAGCAGCGCGAGGCCCTGGCGCGGGAGCATGCGGCCGTGCAGGCCCAGCGGAACCAGCTGGAGGCGCTGATCGATGCGAGCGACGCCGCGATCATGCTCGTCGGGCCCGATCACCGGATCGCCTACGCGAACGCCGAGATGGCCACGCTGGTGGGCATTCCCCGGGAGGCGGTGCTGGGCGCGAGCCTGGACAGCCTGCGGCGCTTCTTCGCGGGGTCCTTCGTCGATCCAGCCGCGCTCGCCGCTCAGGGGGAGGCCCTGGCGGGCGAGGCGACGCTGCACGACCGGGTGGACCTCGCGTTGTGAAGACGTCGTTGTCCCTCTTGCTCGCCGGAGCCGCGGGGCCGCTCGAGTCCGCGCCGCGAGAGCTGCTCGAGATCGCCCTCCGAAACGCCGACCGGCTGATCCGGTTGGTGAACGATCTGCTCGACCTCTCGCGCCTCGAGGCTGGGCGTATGGAGTTCCGGCTCGAGCCCGTGTCGCTCGAGGAAAGCGTCGCGGCCGGGCTGGAGACGGTGGCGGCGTTCGCGGGCGAGCAGGGGGTGATGCTCACTCCGCGGCCTCCCGCGGAGCCGCAGGTCGTGCTGGGCGTGCGCGATCGCGTGCTGCAGGTGTTCGTCAACCTGCTCGCGAACGCGATCAAGTTCTCACCCCGCGGCGGCCAGGTGGAGGTGCGGTGGTGGTGCGAGGAGGGCTGTGCCGTGGCCCAGATCTCGGACCAGGGGCCGGGGATCCCGACCGACAAGCTCGCCGCCATCTTCGAGCCGTTCACGCAACTCGACAGCTCGACGACGCGGGAACACGGCGGCGCCGGGCTGGGCCTTACCATCACTCAGCGCATTGTCCAAGCGCTCGGCGGCGAGGTGTGGGTGGAGAGCGAGGTCGGCAGCGGCGCGCGGTTCTTCGTCCGCTTGCCACTCGCCGCGCCGCACCAGCTCGCCTCGCTGCCGGTCCCCGCCGCGGCGCCGCTGCCGCAAGAAGCGAGGGTGCTCCTCGTGCACGGCGACGCGGACTGGCGGCGCCTGACCGCGACGCGGCTCGCAGCCGAAGGCTGGAGCGTCTCGCCAGTCGCGACCGGTGCGGAAGCACTCGCGTCGCTGGAACAGCAGCCGGTCGACCTGATCCTCGCGGCGCTGGAACTGCCGGACATGCACGGGCTGGACTTCGTCCAGCAGGTCCGCCGGGGTGCCGCGACGTTCGACACGCACGTGCTGGTCGTGTCCGACGCCGACGCGTCGGATACGGCCCTCGACTACGATGCCGAAGGATGCGTTCCGGCGGACCCGCAAGCGCTGATCGGCCCGGCTCGACGCCTGCTCGCAGCGCCGCGGCCACCGGTAGTGCTGCTGGTCGACGACGACCCAGCGGTGCGCGACGGCATGTCCAAGCTGCTGCGCCGGGCCGGCTACGCGTGCTTCGGCGTGAGCGACGCCGCCGCCGGCCTCGCGTTCGCGCGCAACCGCCGGCCGACTGTGATCGTCACCGACGTCCAAATGGCCGGCATGAACGGCATAGCGTTCCTCGAAGAGGCGCGCCGCCGGCCGGAGCTCCGTGACGTGCCGGCGATCATACTGAGCGCGCATGGGGGCGACGTCGTGTCCGATGGAGCGCGCCGGCTCGGCGCGCAGGTCGTCGCGAAACCGTTCGACGGGAAGGCGCTCGTCACCCGGATTGGGGAAATGGCAAGGAAAGGCGAGCGCGCGCCATCGTAACGGTGCCCGTTGCGCTCACGCCACGCTTGACGGCGCCATCGCGCATTCTTCAGTATGTAGGACCCCTCGACGCAACACAGGTCGCGCCCAATGGCTACCGAGCTCAAGACAACGCCGCCGCAGCAGGACACGCCCACCAGTCGGTTCAAGCAGTGCCTGCGGGAGCGGTTGCGGCTCGCCCGCGAGCTGGCGGCGTTGCGCGCCCGGTTCGCGGCCGTGGTGGACGACTATGAGCGCGTCATCCGGACGATGCAGGCGCTGGCCCCGTCGCTCCACGTGGACGCGGGAACCGTCGCTCACCCGACCAGCCCCGAGTGGGGACCGAGCGCCCTGATCGCGTTCGCCGACGGACACTTCCTGAAGCACGAGCAAGAGGCGATCGACCTGATCCTGCGCAAGCTCCCCTAGTGCCCCCGGGGAACCTTGCTGCCGCCCGCATCGTTAACGCGTCGTCCGGAGGAGTGGGAGGACGCCAATGCCCGCGAAGAAACGCCGGCTGGAGTCGCGGCAGTCGTCGAAGGCCTGTCACCACGTGCCGCAATACGAAACGGACTGGGTGGGCCGGACCTACGTCGGGTGCCCGATCTGCAACCGCTGGAAGGTGATGAAAGCGAAACCGGCGCCGCCTGACGGCAAGCGTCTCGCGGCGTGAGACGAGCAGAGGGGCCAGGAGTTGCACTCCTGGCCCCTCTGTCTTACTCACCGTACGGTATCCAAATGTTCTTGACCTGAGTCGCTTCCCTCAGGAATTCCCGCCCTTCGCCCTGCACACCGTCCATCCAGTTCCGTGCGTGCCACTCGGCCCATGTCCGCTTCATGTTCCCCGCCGACGCCCGTTCCACTTCCGCCGCGGCGGCCTGGGTCCCGAAGTACCACACGCCGTCCACGTCGTCGTGCTCGGCGAGCACCATCACCAGCGCGTCCTTCGCGCCAGTCACGATGTTGACGACGCCGCCCGGCACGTCCGACGCTTCGAGCACGGTGTACAGCTCGGTGGCCGCGAGCGGGTGTGCTTCGGACGGGATCGCCACGACCGTGTTGCCGGCGGCGATCGCCGGTGCCACGAGCGACACGAACCCGAGCAGCGGGTATTCCTCGGGGCAGGCGATGCCCAGGACGCCTACGGCCTCGTTCATCGCGAGCGTCACGCCGCGGATCGGCACTTGGTGCACCGCGCCGTCGTACTTGTCCGCCCAGGCGGCGTAGCTGAACAGGCGAGCGATCGCCGCATCGACCTCACGGCGCCCGGTGGCGGCGTCGCTGCCGATCATGGCGGCGATGCGCGCCCCGAACTCCTCCGCGCGCGCGGCGAGGTTCTCCGCGATGTAAAAGAGGATCTGGCCGCGGTTGTGGCCGCTCGTGTGCGCCCACGCGGCCGCAGCGTGGGCCGCCTCGACGGCGTTCCGGATGTCCTTGCGATTTCCCTCACCCACTTCGCCGAGCGACTGCCCGTCGGGGGCGACGATGCGGCGCGCGTACGGCGCGTCGGGGCGCGCCTGCACGCCCCCGATGAACATCTTGTAGGTCCGGTCGATCGGAGGGAGCGCCTGGGAACGCGGAGCGCGCAAGTCGGAACGCGGGACCGGCGCACGCCTTTTGTTCCGCGTTCCGCGTTCCGCCTTCCGCGTTTCCCATTCCGGCTTCAGGTACTCCCACATCCCCTCTTTCCCGCCTTCCCGCCCGAAGCCCGATTCCCGATATCCGCCGAACCCCGACGCCGCGTCGAACAGGTTGGTGCAGTTGATCCACACCACGCCCGCCTTGATCTTCGGGGCGACATCGAGTGCCAGGTTGATGTTCTCCGTCCACACGCTCGCGGCGAGCCCATAGGGCGTGTTGTTGGCCAGCTCCACGGCCTCGGCTGGCGTGCGGAACGTCATCGCGACCAGCACAGGCCCGAAGATCTCGACCTGGGCGATCGTGGCGGCGGGCGACACGTTGGTGAACAGCGTCGGGGGGTAGAAGTACCCCTCTGTGGGGCACGCCCACGACGGCTGCCACATCGTCGCGCCTTCTTCCACGCCCTGACTCACCAGTCCGCGGATGCGCTCGAGCTGCACCGGCGCCACGATCGCGCCCATGTCCACGGCCTTGTCGAGCGGCGGGCCGACCCGGAGCTGCTCCATCCGCGCCCGCAGCTTCGTGACCAGCCCCTCGGCTACTCCCTCGTGTACCAAAAGCCGCGATCCCGCGCAACAGACTTGACCTTGGTTGAACCAGATCGCGTCCACCACGCCCTCGACCACGCTGTCGAGGTCCGCGTCGTCGAACACGATGAACGGGCTCTTCCCGCCCAGCTCGAGCGACAGCCGCTTCCCGGACCCGGCGGTCGCTTTGCGGATGACGCGGCCCACTTCGGTCGAACCCGTGAAAGCGATCTTGTCGATGTCGGGATGCTTGACCATCAGCTCACCCGTCTTGCCGTCGCCCGTCAAGACGTTGAGCACGCCCGGCGGCAGCCCTGCGGCGTGCGCGATCTCGGCGAGACAGAGGGCGGTGAGCGGCGTGAATTCGGCGGGCTTCAGGACGACGGTGTTTCCCGCGGCCAGCGCCGGCGCGACCTTCCACGCCACCATCAGCAGCGGGAAGTTCCACGGGATGATCTGTCCCACGACCCCCACCGGCCCGTAGCCCGCGAACTCGGAGTCGAGCAGCTGGGCCCAGCCTGCGTGGTGGTAGAAGTGGCGCGCGACGAGCGGGATGTCGAGGTCCCGCGTCTCGCGTATCGACTTGCCGTTGTCGAGGCTCTCGAGCACGGCGAGCAGCCGCGCCTGCTTCTGTACCTCGCGCGCGAGGGCGTACAGATGTCGCGCGCGGGCGTGCCCGGAGAGACCGGACCAACCGGCGAGCGCCTTGCGGGCGGCTCCCACCGCGGCGTCCACGTCGGCCGGGCCTGCCTGCGTCACCCGCGCCAGTTTCGCGGTCGTGGCCGGGTTGATGACGTCGAACCCGTCGCCGTTCTTCCCCTTGGTCCACTGGCCGCCCACGAACAGCCCGAAGTCGC